>ENA-UPWS01001838-UPWS01001838.1-human-gut-metagenome-genome-assembly--contig:-NODE-1838-length-11447-cov-3.537291_pt1 | contig 11447 bp, 10 predicted proteins | sample MGYA00250054_ERZ773384 | MGnify/ENA primary metagenome ERZ773384 (study PRJEB29103, sample SAMN06111979) | human gut metagenome | biome: human gut; feature: ankylosing spondylitis patient; material... | reverse complement strand
ATGGCCTTACAAAGTAAAGTTTGAAGGAACGGACTTGCTTGGCAATTTCTCTATTGACGAGATAAAAAAGTATAACATCAAAAATATGTTTATTCAACAAAACAAAGTGAATGAATAATAAAATGTTAGCTAAAAAATAAAATGGGTTGACAATTAAAAAGCGTTGTCTTACAATGGTGACGTTGGAGTGCGCATATTCAGAGAATATTTAGAAGGGACATAGGCATAAATTTAATTACTCAATTGATGCCTTTTATAAAAAATGAATAATAAGAAATTTTTAACTGTTCAGGATATGGTTCTTATAGCTGTATTTGTAGCAATAATAACTGTATGTTCATTTATACAGATTTCAGTAGGACCTGTACCATTTACATTACAGACATTTGGTGTTTTTGTAACAGCAGGCATACTTGGAACTAAGAGAGGAACATTAGCAGTTATAGTTTATATTTTGCTTGGTATTATTGGTGTACCTGTATTTTGTGGTGCAGGCGGACCGGGAGTTATTGTTGGAACAACAGGTGGTTACATAACAGGATTTATTTTTACTGCACTTATTATTGGCATAATCACTCATTTCTTCGAAAAGAGTTCTACATGGTTAAACATTGGAGCTACAGTTGTAGCTATGATTTTAGGTGATGTTGTATGTTTTGTTATTGGAACAATTCAGTTTATGTTTGTAATGAAGACTTCATTGACAGTGGCATTGGGATACTGTGTAATACCATTTATTATTCCTGATTTAGTTAAAATATTAGTAGCAACAATTATTGTTAATAGGATGAAGAAATATGTCAAAATACTTAATTAGACCACATCATATGTTGTGCATGCAGTTCTTTGAGGGCAAGGGATACAGCGATGGATTTGTCGCATCTATGGCAGCAATAAAAGAAAAACTTGAAAAAGAAGATCCTCAGGTTGAGATTGTTGAAGGAACAGATGATGTATGCAAGAATTGCCCACATAATATGGGTGGGGCATGTGAGAATGAAGATTCTGTAAGACAACATGACAAGAGAGTGTATGACAAAGTAATTGAAACTGTAGGAAACAGTGCCAAATGGTCAAGTATTACAAAAGCCATAAGAGAGAACATTATAGACTCAGGTAAGATGAGAGAAACTTGTGGTAAGTGTCAGTGGTCAGATATTTGTTTTAAAAATTAGAATAATAAATATATATTTCAAACAACCAAAGGGTGCGTGGCTTTATGCTATGCACCTTTTGTGTTATATGCGATTAGACTTGATATTTGCGATAGCTAAACAATATAGGTATAAATCTGCAACTAAACAATATAGGTATAAATCTAGATAGAAGAACCAAAATATGTTAGTATATAATGTATTAGATTTAATTTTGGAGGAAGCAATGACTTTAGAGGCAAAGAATTTAAATGAGCAGATAAGCAATTTAAAAGAATATGAAGTGATTCTTCATAAAAATATAGAAGAAGTTGATTCAGAAGGATGGTTTCTGAAACATAAGAAAACAGGAGCAAGAATAGTACTTCTGGCTAATGATGATGATAACAAGGTGTTTAATATAGGATTTAGAACACCTGTTAATAATGATACGGGAGTTCCACACATTATCGAGCATACAGTACTTTGTGGTTCGAAGAAGTATCCTGTTAAGGATCCTTTTATGGAATTAGTTAAGGGGTCACTTAACACATTTTTAAATGCAATGACATATCCGGATAAGACAATTTATCCTGTGGCAAGTTATAATGACAAGGATTTTAAGAATCTTATGGAAACGTATATGGATGCAGTTTTTAATCCTAATATATATGATGAAAAGAAGATTTTTCTTCAGGAGGGATGGCATTACGAACTTGAAAACAAGGATGGAGAATTAACTTATAACGGAGTTGTATACAATGAAATGAAAGGTGTTTATTCATCAGTGGACGGCGTAATGGATAGAGCAACATTACATTCATTGTATCCGGACACATCTTACAGTTATGAGTCAGGCGGAAATCCTGACAATATACCGGAATTATCATATGAAGAATATTTGGATTTTCATAGAAAATACTATCATCCGTCTAACAGCTACATTTATCTTTATGGAGATATGGATATGGTTGAAAGACTTCAGTGGATTGACAAGGAATATCTTGGCAAGTATGATATGTTGAAAATTGATTCAGAAGTAAAGAAACAGCCTGCTTTTTCACAGTTAAATGAAGAAAAAGTGGCTTATGCAATTACAGACAGTGAATCATTGGAAGACAACACAGTTCTTACAGTTAATTATGTAATTGGCGATAGCAGTGATGTAGAATTAAATACTGCAATTCAGGTTTTGGAATACGTTCTTATGGAAATGCCTGGAGCTTTTCTTAAGCAGGCTTTAATTGATGCAAAAATCGGGAAAGATGTTTATAGTCAGTATGAGGACGATATTTGCCAGCCTATGTACAGCATTGTTGCAAAATATGCCAATGAATCGGACAAAGAAAAATTTATTACAATAATAAATGAAACACTTGAAAAATTGGCAAAGGAAGGTCTTGATAAAAAGGCACTTTTGGCAGGATTAAACAGCCTTGAATTTAAAGTGAGAGAATCAGATTTTGGCAGAATACCAAAGGGATTAATCTTTGGAATAAATATGCTTTCGAGCTGGTTATATGATGACAGCAATCCTTTTGTTTTATTAGAAACAAACAAGGTTTTTGAAAAACTTAGAAAGATGATTGACACAGATTATTTTGAAAAATTAATCACAGAATATTTTATAAAAAATACTCACAAATCAGTGGTAATATTAACACCTGAAAAAGGATTGACTGAAAAGAAAGAACAGCAGTTAAAAGATTCATTGGAAGCTAAGAAAGGTACAATGACAGATGAAGAAATTGAAAATATAATAAGAGAAACAAAGGAACTAAAAGAATATCAGACAACATCTTCATCACCTGAAGATTTAGCAAAAATTCCTTTACTTGAAATCGAGGATATAGGAAAAGAACCACGAAAAATCATTGGACAACCGGAAACTAAAGAAGGCATAACAATGCTTTACAACGACCTGTTTACTAATGGAATAGGATACCTTGACATAGTATTCGACTGTACAGATTTGCCTGAAAAATATCAAAGTTATATGGGACTTTTGAAACCTGTGTTAAGTTACATGGATACTGAAAAGCATTCTTATACAGAACTTAATACTGAAATTGATTTGGATTTAGGCGGTTTTGCTTTTGATTCAGGAATTTATGTTAATAAGAAAACAGGAGAACCAATGCTTACAGGCGAGGTTCACGCAAAGATGCTTTATGACAAGATTCCAAAGACTTTTGATTTGATTAAAGAAGTTGTTTTGGAAACTAAGTTTGATGACTATAAGCGTTTAAAAGAAATTCTTGAAGAATTAAAATCAAGAGTGAAATCTTCAATAATAAAGACAGGTGACAGTGCTGCAATGCTCAGGGCAATGTCTTATTATTCAAAATCATATTATTTAAAAGAACAGTCAACAGGACTTGCATTCTATCAGTTCTTAAGTGATATTTTAGATAATTATGAAGAAAAGAAAGAAGATTTCGCAAAGAATTTAAAAGATACAATTGAATATGTATTTAGCAACCAGAAAATGTATTTGAATTATGCCGGAGATATGGAAAGTTATGAACTTGTGAAAAAGCTTGTTATTGACTTAAAGAACAGTGTTTATAATGTCCCAAGAAATAAGGATTTGTGGCAGTTTAGACCTGAAAAGAAAAATGAAGCAATAAAAACATCAGGTCAGGTCCAATACGTTGCAAGAACAGGTAACTACAACAAGGATAATGACAAGGTATTTAGTGGAAGCTTTATGGTTCTTGGAAATATTATGAGAAGTAAATATCTTTGGAATAACATTAGAGAATTAGGTGGAGCTTATGGATGTAACGCTTCATTTACAAGAAATGGAGATGTAATGTTTACTTCATATAGAGATCCAAACCTTGGAAAAACTAATCAGGTATATTTAAAAGCAGCAGATTTTATTGAAAATTTTAATGTAGATGAAAGAGAAATGCGTAAATATATTATAGGAACAATTAGCGGAATTGATACACCACTTAATGCGGCAGACAGAAGTGGAAGAGAGTTTAGCTGTTTTATTACAGACACAGATTATGAAACATTAAAAAGAGAACGTGAGCAGATTCTTTCAACCAATGTTGAAAACATTAGAGAGCTTGCACCTTTGGTAAGAGAAGCTATGGCAGACAATAATATTTGCGTAGTAGGTAGTGCAAGTGCAATAGAACAGGACAAAGAACTTTTTGAAAAAACAGTAGAATTAGTTTAAAAAGTATTAGTTTAAAAAGTATTAGTTTAAAGTTATAACTAAAAATATCAGACAGATATATTGGAACTAAAGAGAATTATCAGTTGTTTACCGAAAGAAAGGAGAGCATCCAGGGGATGCAATAAGATAATGAAAGAAAAATTTAAATCAGGATTTGTAGCTCTTATAGGCAGACCAAATGTAGGAAAATCTACATTAATGAATCAGATTATTGGTCAGAAGATAGCAATAACATCAAAAAAACCACAGACTACAAGAAATAAGATACAGACAGTATACACATGTGATGAAGGTCAGATAGTATTCCTTGACACACCAGGAATCCACAAAGCTAAGAACAAGCTTGGGGAATATATGGTTAATGTGGCAGAAAAAACATTAAAGGAAGTTGACCTTATATTATGGCTTGTAGAACCTGACACTTTTATCGGTGCAGGGGAACAGCATATTGCTGAACAACTTAAAGGCATTGATGTACCTGTAATTCTTGTAATTAACAAAACAGATACAGTTAAACGTGAAGAGATTTTGACTTTTATTGATGCCTATAGAAAAATATATGATTTTAATGAAATCATTCCTGCATCAGCTCTTAGAGGTCAGAACACAGATACAGTTGTTGCGGAAATATTTAAGTATTTGCCGGAAGGTCCTATGTACTATGATGAAGATACAGTTACAGACCAGCCAATGAGACAGATTGTAGCTGAATTAATAAGAGAAAAAGCTCTGCATGCATTAAATGAAGAAGTGCCTCACGGAATTGCTGTAACAATAGAAAGAATGAAGCAGAGAAAAAATGCTGAAATTATGGATATTGACGCAACAATAGTTTGTGAAAGAGATTCACATAAGGGAATAATAATTGGCAAAAAAGGCAGCATGCTTAAGAAAATCGGTACAAATGCCAGATATGAAATTGAGCAGCAGTTGGAAATGAAAGTTAATCTTCAGTTATGGGTAAAAGTTAGAAAAGACTGGAGAGACAGCGAATTATTAATGAAGAATTACGGATATATTGAAGAAAAATAATTTCCAATATATTCTTACAAGCCCAAATAAGTATACAAAAATTTCTATGGAGAATCCTAATTATAGACATATAAAACATGGAAAATAAAATATAATTTTATATAGGATTACAGTGTCAAAAGGTCTTAGCCCACGGTGTCTGCATAATGGTGGGGATGGCACTGAATGAAATTAGTTTTAGAATTGGTACTTAGGAGGGAATATGGAATATCAGGGAAGTTCTAGTGCTTTTTGGGCAACAGGAAAGATTGAAGATTATTTGAAGTATTCTGAGGAGAGAAAAAGACAGGCTTGCGAAAAATTTATTTCTGCAATAGAAGGTGAAAAGGCAAATGATAGAAACAGTAACAGTAATTGGGATGGTAATATCCTACATGGCTATAAGTGAATATGACAAAAGACTGGTATTGTTAACAAAGGAATTTGGTAAAATCACAGCTTTTGCAAGAGGTGCAAGAAAAACAACAAGTCAGTTTCTTGCAGGAAGCCAGCCAATGGCTTTTGGTGAATTTACCTTGTACAGAGGAAGAAATGCATATACGGTAACATCAATGAAAATAAGTGATTATTTCAGCAGTGACATGAAAGACATTGACAGTATGTATATGGGAATGTACTTTTTGGAACTGGCGGACTATTATGGTAGGGAAGGCATTGAGGCAGGAGAAACACTCAAACTACTATATATGTCTATGAAGGCATTATCCAAAAATATGCTAAAAAAAGAATTGATTAGATGTATATTTGAATTAAGAATTCTTGTTATAAATGGTGAGTATCCAAATGTGTTTACTTGTGGCAATTGCGGAGAAAAAGAGAATCTTGATTACTTTGATGAAAAAAATAATACAATGATATGTAGCAACTGTCATGGAAAAGTATCAGAGAAAAATATAATTGACAATTCAACAATTTACGCACTTCAATATATAGTTACATCACCTATAACAAGATTATTCTCCTTTGACGTGACAGATAAAGTACTGGAACAGATGAAGGGGATAATTAACAAATATATAAAGAAACATATAGATAGGAAGTTTAATTCTTTAGAATTTCTGGAAATTTAATATTGAAATTAATTGCTTAAACGTATAGAATTACTAACTAGAGAAATAAATAGGAGACTAAGAGATGAAGAGAATTATGGCAATGCTAATGTCAGTTGTTTTGACATTAGGGCTGACGGCTTGTGGTCATACTGTTGGTGATGTTGATTTGGAATCAGGTCAAAGTGCTGTCTACATACAGAAGGACGGTATGGTTTCATATGCTGTAAGCGAATCGTTTGATAAGGATTATTATGATAAAGATGAATTAAAGAAGGAGATAGAGGCTGAAATTAAGGCATACAATGCTAGTAGTGATGCTTCAGTAGATGATGCAATTACACTTGATAGCTTTAGTGTGTCAAAAAAGGTTGCAACATTGTCTCTTGATTTTACAACAACATATGATTTACTTAATTATATGTTAAATGATAATAGAGTGGAAAAAGACAAATTCTATATTGGAACAATTGATTCTAATGACGATTGCAAAATAAGTGGTAATTTTGTTGAACCAGGCAAAAAGGATAAAATCAAGGCTAAAACTATTAAAAGTATGACGGATAGTAATATTTTAATAGTGGATGAACAGTATAAGGTTCAGGTAGAAGGCAATGTTTTATATACAAGTGATAATTGTAAGATTGATGATGATGGCATTGTGACTACAGCAAAGTCAGATGATGGACTAAGTTATGTTGTGTATGAACTTGAAGAATAATCATATTTTTTAGAAAATATTTTACCAGTTAGCATAAAATAATTTGACAAATAAAAAAATAAAAGTTAAATTAAGAAAAATCATAATAGAAAATAGAAAAAGTAGAAAAGGAAGAAATGACATGGAAAAGACAATGGAAAAAATTGTAGCACTTGCAAAAAGCAGAGGATTTGTATATCCGGGCTCAGAAATTTACGGTGGACTTGCAAACACTTGGGATTATGGTAACTTAGGTGTTGAATTAAAGAACAATGTAAAAAAGGCATGGTGGAAGAAATTTATTCAGGAAAACCCTTATAACGTAGGTGTTGACTGTGCAATTTTAATGAATCCACAGACTTGGGTAGCATCAGGACATCTTGGCGGATTCTCAGATCCATTAATGGACTGTAAAGAGTGTCATGAAAGATTTAGAGCTGACAAGATTATTGAAGACTATATGGCTGATAATGGCATTGAAGCTGAAGGTTCAGTTGATGGTTGGACACATGAACAGATGGCTGATTACATAGAGGAGCACAAGATTGCATGTCCTACATGTGGAAAGCACAACTTTACAGAAATCCGTGAATTTAACCTTATGTTTAAAACATTCCAGGGTGTAACTGAGGATGCTAAGAATACAGTATACTTAAGACCTGAAACAGCGCAGGGAATTTTCGTTAACTTTAAGAATGTTCAGAGAACATCAAGAAAGAAGATTCCTTTCGGAATTGGTCAGGTTGGTAAATCATTTAGAAATGAAATTACACCTGGTAACTTTACATTCAGAACAAGAGAATTTGAACAGATGGAATTAGAGTTCTTCTGTGAACCGGGAACAGACCTTGAATGGTTCCAGTATTGGAGAGCTTTCTGCCGAGACTGGTTATTAAGCCTTGGAATTAAAGAAGATGAAATGAGACTTCGTGATCACTCACCTGAAGAATTGTGCTTCTACTCAAAGGGAACAACTGATATTGAATTTTTATTCCCATTTGGATGGGGCGAACTTTGGGGTATTGCTGACAGAACAGATTATGACCTTACACATATTTTGATGATGACAAGCATGAAAGATATGTTCCATATGTTATTGAACCATCACTTGGTGCAGACCGTGTAACATTAGCTTTCTTATGTGCAGCTTATGATGAAGAAAATATCGGAACAGAAGAAAAACCTGATATGCGTACAGTTTTACATTTTCATCCTGCACTTGCACCTGTTAAGATTGGTGTATTGCCTTTGTCAAAGAAATTAAATGAAGGTGCTGAAAAGGTATTTGCAGAACTTAGCAAGTATTATAACTGTGAATATGATGACAGAGGAGCAATTGGAAAGAGATATCGTCGTCAGGATGAAATCGGAACTCCATTCTGTGTAACATATGACTTTGATTCAGAAGAAGATGGAGCAGTTACAGTACGTGACCGTGACACAATGGAACAGGAAAGAATTAAGATTGAAGATTTGAAAGAATACTTTGAACAGAAATTTGAATTCTAATAAAAATAATACAATTTTTAGAGAAAGGCTACCTAAGAGGGTGGCCTTTTGTTATGAAAAAGACTAATTATGTTAGACAAAAATAAGTCTAAATAATGATTTTTATGCTGAATTTTAAAAATAAATGAAAAAAATCCTAAATAGAGAGTAAAAAGCACAAAAACTCTTTGGATAAAAACGTTTCTATTATATAATATTCATAGAGGAATTGAGAAGGGTTTGGAATAACTTGAATCAGTTGCCGTAAATGAAACTATGTTTCAAATAATTAAAAGGCGAGGTGTAATATGAAACCAGTAGTTAAAGTTATCCAGACAGCGAAAAACGAAAAACAGGAGTGGCGCAAGTTAGATGATTTGGAATTGTTTAAATATTATAATTTCCGAATGAATACAGTGTCTGTTGACAGTAGCATAAGCTATCAGAAACTTTTGGGATTTGGAGGGGCTTTTACGGAAGCATCAGCTTATACTTGGGCTAATGCAGATGAAAAATCAAAGGATGAAATCGTGAAAGCTTACTTTGATAAGGAATATGGATTGGCATACAATCTTGGAAGAACAACAATTCATGGATGTGATTTTTCGTTAGGACCATATACATACATTGAAGAAGGTGATTTTGAGTTATCAACATTTGATATGTCAAGGGAAGACAAGTGGCTTGTACCTTTTTTGACAAGGGCAAAAGAAACAGCAGGACACAGTCTGGGAATATTGGCATCACCATGGAGTCCACCGGCTTTTATGAAAGACAACAAAGATATTAATAACGGTGGCAGACTTTTAAAGAAAAACTATGCAACATGGGCTGAATATATGGTTAAGTATATTGAGGGAATGAAAGAACGTGGCATAGAAATAGATATGATTAGTATCCAGAATGAGCCGGCTGCAAAACAGGAATGGGCATCATGTAAGTATGAGGCTGATGAAGAAGCGGAGTTTGCAGTTGACTATCTTTATCCTGCATTAGAAAAAAGAGGATTGCAGGACAAAGTTAAAATTGTTATTTGGGACCACAATAGAGACTTAATGTTTAGAAGATTAAATGAGTCAATGGCATATCCGGGAGCTAGAGAAAAGGTTTGGGGAGCAGCGTTCCATTGGTATGTTTCAGATAAATCAGAAATTCTTACAATGGTTCATGAAAAATTTCCTGAGAAACATTTATTATTTACAGAGGGCTGTGTTGAATTAGTGAATAATTCAGGCGGAACAAGTTCAAAGGCAGGAATCGGTGCATGGAAACATGGAGAAATCTATGGAAGAAATATTATAAAAGATTTCAATAACTATAATGAAGCATGGATTGATTGGAATCTGCTTTTAAATGAAATCGGTGGGCCTAACTATGTAGGAAACTATTGTGAAGCACTGGTAATGTATGATAGAAATACAAAAGAAATAATGTACAACAGTTCATATTACTATATTGGACATTTTTCAAGATATATTGAACCGGGAGCAGTGAGAATCTGCTGTAGAAATGATGTGGATAAGGGATTATATTCAGTATCATTTAAAAACCCTAATGGAGATATTGTTACAGTGGTTCAAAATGAGTTGAACAGAAAGCAGAGATTAGCTTTGGTTGTTGACGGACAGGGAACAAATACGGAAATACCTGCTCATTCAATTACAACATTTATAACAAAAAATAGTCAGGAATAATTTTCTTAAATGCCCTAAACCCCTTTAAATATAAAGAGTTTAGGGCATATTTCTTCTTGACTATGAGATTGTCTATGTTATAATTATTTCATAGGTGAGATTGCGTCTTTTTTTATGGAGTTGATTATCAACTATGATTTAAGCAGTTTTTGCTTAGCTGGTCTCATCATTAATCGATTATATGAGTTGTGTATAGGAAAGCCATTCCTTCAACTCATAACATAAAATACAGTTTTAGGAGGAAAAAACAGATGGCAAACAAATGGGTATACCTTTTTAGCGAAGGTAATGCTAACATGCGTGAACTTCTTGGTGGTAAAGGTGCTAACCTTGCAGAAATGACAGGCTTAGGACTTCCAGTACCTCAGGGATTCACAATTACAACAGAAGCTTGTACTCAGTATTATGAGGATGGCAGAGAGATCAATGAAGAAATTCAGGGTCAGATCAATGAATACATCGTAAAGATGGAAGAAATCACAGGAAAGAAATTCGGTGATAAAGAGAATCCTTTACTTGTTTCTGTTCGTTCAGGAGCTAGAGCTTCTATGCCAGGTATGATGGATACAATTCTTAACCTTGGTCTTAACGAAACAGTAGTTGAAGCAATTGCTGCTAAGTCAGGAAATGCTCGTTGGGCTTGGGACTGCTATAGAAGATTCATCCAGATGTACTCTGATGTAGTTATGGAAGTTGGTAAGAAGTACTTTGAAGAACTTATCGACAAGATGAAAGCTGATAGAGGTGTTCAGCAGGACGTAGAACTTACAGCTGATGACTTAAAGGAATTAGCAGCACAGTTCAAGGCTGAATACAAAGAAAAAATCGGAGAAGATTTCCCAGATGATCCTAAGGAACAGTTAATGGGAGCTATCAAGGCCGTATTTAGATCATGGGACAACCCACGTGCTAACGTATACCGTCGTGACAATGATATCCCTTATTCATGGGGTACAGCTGTTAACGTACAGTCAATGGCATTCGGTAATATGGGTGATGATTGTGGTACAGGTGTTGCATTTACAAGAGATCCTGCTACAGGTGAAAAGCACTTAATGGGTGAATTCTTAAAGAATGCTCAGGGTGAAGACGTTGTTGCCGGTGTTAGAACACCAATGCCTATCGCTCAGATGGAACAGGAATTCCCAGAAGCATTTG
>ENA-UPWS01001834-UPWS01001834.1-human-gut-metagenome-genome-assembly--contig:-NODE-1834-length-11457-cov-8.670035_pt1 | contig 11457 bp, 10 predicted proteins | sample MGYA00250054_ERZ773384 | MGnify/ENA primary metagenome ERZ773384 (study PRJEB29103, sample SAMN06111979) | human gut metagenome | biome: human gut; feature: ankylosing spondylitis patient; material... | reverse complement strand
AATTACAAGGGGAGTTTATAGAGAAATACTGTGCCTTGGACAGGAAAGAAGAGAAACTCATAAAAGACGTTTATGAGAAAATGAATTTAAGCGTGAGAGCTTACGAAAAAATATTAAAAGTAGCAAGAACAATTGCGGATTTAAAAGGAAAAAATAAAATATCAACAGAAGATTTGGCAGAGGCCATTAGTTTTAAGACAATAGAAAGTGTGGCGTAAATGGAAAAGAGAGATTATTGGGCGTGGCTTGCATCAAACGAATACTTTTATTTTGATAAAATACAGAAGATTTTAAAAGTGTATGGCACAGCGGAAAATTTATATAATATTAGCGAAAAGAAGTTAATGTCAGATGATAGAATGTCACCGGAAGATATAAGAAATATTGTTGAATCAAGGGATAAATTTAATAAGGAAGATTTTTATGAAAAGCTAAAGCAAAAAGACATAAAATTTGTGACCGTTGAAGATGAAGATTATCCGGAAAATTTGAAACCTTACGACCACAGACCATATTATTTATTTTATAAGGGAAGGTTGCCTGACTGTAACAAACCAATTGTGGCAATGGTAGGGGCGAGAGCCTGTTCAGGTTACGGCAGAAACATGGCAAAAAAGCTTGCAGAAGATTTGTCAAAAGCAGGTGTGCAGATAATTAGTGGTATGGCTAGGGGAATTGATACATATAGTCAATTAGGAGCCATTGTGGGAGAAACGGGAACTTTTTCGGTAGTTGGAACAGGTGTGGACGTGTGCTACCCAACAGAAAACATAGAATTGTATAATGACATATTGAAAAAAGGTGGAATTATATCTGAGTATCCGCCGGGTAGTAAAGCCTTAGCATGGCATTTTCCACAAAGAAATCGAATAATAAGCGGTTTGTCCCACAAGGTTGTTGTAGTTGAAGCAAAAGAAAAAAGTGGTTCCCTTATAACTGTTGAATGGGCGTTGGAGCAGGGAAGGGATGTTATGGCAGTTCCCGGTAGAGTTGGGGACAGATTAAGTGGTGGCACGAACAGGTTAATTAAGAATGGTGCAGGTATTGTAACATCGGCAAATGATATAATATCTGAGCTTAAATACTTCGTATTTAATAAGGCTGATGAGAAAAATACCGAAGAAAAAATACTTGAAAAAGAATTTTTGATGTTGTATAGTGAGTTAGGTTTACAGCCGAAAAATATATATGAATTAATGGAAAACACAGGATTAAAGTATGAAAAGCTAGTTGAGATGTTGTTACAATTACAATTGAAAGGGCTAGTGGAACAACCATCATACAATTATTATTCAAGGCTGAGTTGATATTTTTTCAAAAAGGAGTATTTATGGCAAAGTATCTTGTGATCGTGGAATCACCAGCAAAAGTTAAAACAATTAAAAAATTCTTAGGTTCAAATTATGAAGTTGTAGCTTCAAACGGACATGTAAGGGATATGCCAAAAAGCACAATGGGAATTGACTTTGAAAATGATTATGAACCAAAATATATTACAATCAGAGGAAAGGGTGAGAAGTTAGCAGAACTTCGTCGCTGTGTAAAAAAAGCGGACAAAGTATATTTGGCAACTGACCCGGACCGCGAGGGAGAAGCAATTTCATGGCATTTATCAAAGGCTTTGAAATTAGAAAACAAAAAAAGTGCAAGAATAACATTTAACGAAATTACAAAACCGGCAGTTAAGGAGTCACTAAAACATCCAAGAGAAATTAATATGAATCTTGTAGACGCACAGCAGGCAAGACGTGTAATGGACAGAATGGTTGGTTACAGCATCAGCCCACTTTTATGGATGAAAATTAAAAGAGGACTTAGTGCAGGTCGTGTTCAGTCAGTAGCACTTAGAATGTTATGTGACAGAGAAGAAGAAATAAACGCATTTATACCAAAAGAATATTGGGACATGGATGCCGTTTTAAAATACAAAAACAAAGAATTCACTGTAAGTTTTTACGGTGATAAAAAAGGAAAAGTAGAAATTACAGGAAAAGAGCAGCTTGATAAAATTATCGAACAGATAAAAGACAGCAAGTTCTCTGTAAATGACATAAAAAAAGGAAACCGTACAAGAAAAGCACCTATTCCATTTACAACAAGTACAATGCAGCAGGAAGCTTCAAAAGCACTTAATTTTTCAACACAGAAAACAATGCGTATAGCACAGCAGTTATATGAAGGTGTGGAGATAAAAGGGCGTGGAAGCATAGGTCTTATTACTTACCTTCGTACAGATTCCACAAGAGTATCTGAAACAGCAGAAGCACAGGTAAAGGAATTTATTGAAGGCAACTACGGTGATGATTATATGGCAACAGAAATTGTTTCTAAGAAGTCATCTAAAAAAATTCAGGACGCTCACGAAGCTATCAGACCTACAGACGTATCACTTACACCTGACATGGTAAAAGCACAGCTTCCAAGAGACCAGTTCAGACTTTATCAGTTGATTTGGAAAAGATTTGTTGCAAGCAGAATGAAAAATGCAGTCTATGATACATTTAATGTAAAAATCGGTGCAGGAGAATATGTATTTAACGCATCAACTTCAAAAATCGGTTTTGACGGTTTTATGAAAATATACACAGACAGCGACAACGAAAAAGTTGTAACAAACAATACAATTGCAAAACTTGACAAAGACTCAGAGTTAGAATTTGTTAAGTTTGAAGAAAATCAGCATTTTACACAGCCACCTGCTCATTTTACAGAAGCGGCTTTAGTAAAGGCAATGGAAGAACAGGGCATTGGTCGTCCAAGTACCTATGCACCAACAATCGGAACTATTGTTGGCAGAAGATATGTAACAAAGGAAAAGAAGAATCTTTACGTTACAGAATTAGGGGAAGCAGTAAACAACGTAATGAAAACAGCATTTAGCGTTATCGTAGATACAGAATTTACAGCGAACATGGAATCACTTTTGGACTCTGTTGAAGAAGGCAAGATTGAGTGGAAGACAATTATCAGAAACTTTTACCCTGATTTGGAATTAATGGTAAAGGACGCTGAACAGAAACTTGAAAAGATTCAGATAGCAGATGAAGAATCAGATGAAATTTGTGAGGAATGTGGCAGAAGAATGGTTATTAAATACGGACCACATGGAAAATTCCTTGCATGTCCGGGATTCCCAGAATGTAGAAATACAAAACCTTATCTTGAAAAGGTTGGTGTTCCTTGTCCAAAATGTGGCAAAGACGTGGTATACCGCATGACAAAAAAAGGCAGACGTTACTACGGATGTATTGACGGCCCTGAATGTGATTTTATGTCATGGCAGAAACCATCAACTAAGAAGTGTCCACAGTGCGGTGGCTACATGGTAGAAAAAGGAAATAAGTTGGCATGTGCTGATGCCCAGTGTGGATATGTAGAGCCAAAGAAGGAGACAAATTAGTAGATTCAATGCTCGGTGTTGGATATGGAGGGTCAAAAAAGAAAACAGATTAACATGTTCTGGTACCCGGTGCGGATGCACTAAGCTAAACATGGAGTCAAACTGGCAGGTTTCGGTATCTGATATAGGATATGCGGAGTTGAGTAAGATAAAGTTACATGTTTGATGTGAATAGCAAAAAAATGAAATTGAAGTATTAATGCGAGCAGCATTAAATAAGATTGTAGGATTAATGTAAGCAGTATTAAATAAAATTAAAATATGGGACTGGTAAAAACAACTAATACATAACGTAAAAAGTTGTTGCACCGGTCCTGTTTTTGTGTTATGATATTTGAGTTGCATTAAGCACATCTGTGGAGATACAGGCGGGTGCCCTTGCTCGGGGTTGTCTGATTCGGGGAAGCAGATGGAAGGTATGGTATTTGCCGTAGGTTTACGGAACGATACCAAAAATAATTATTAAAAACCAGGAGGTATTAAAATGAGCGTTATTTCAATGAAACAGTTATTAGAAGCAGGTGTTCATTTTGGACATCAGACAAGAAGATGGAACCCTAAGATGGCTCCATACATCTACACAGAAAGAAATGGTATCTACATCATCGACTTACAGAAGTCAGTAGGTAAAGTAGATGAAGCTTACAAAGCAGTATCAGACATCGCAGCTGATGGTGGCTCAATCCTTTTCGTAGGAACAAAGAAGCAGGCACAGGAAGCTGTTAAGGAAGAAGCACAGAGATGTGGTATGTACTACGTTAACGAAAGATGGTTAGGTGGTATGCTTACAAACTTCAAGACTATCCAGTCAAGAATTAAGAGATTAAAAGATATCGAAAGAATGTCAGAAGATGGTACATTTGATGTTCTTCCTAAGAAGGAAGTTGTAAACATCAAGAAGGAATGGGACAAGCTTGAAAAGAACCTTGGTGGTATCAAGGAAATGAAGAGAATCCCAGATGCTATCTTCGTTGTAGATCCTAAGAAGGAAAAAATTTGTGTTCAGGAAGCACATGCACTTGGAATTAAGTTAATCGGTATTGCAGATACAAACTGTGATCCAGAAGAATTAGATTACGTTATCCCAGGTAACGATGATGCTATCAGAGCAGTAAAACTTATTGTTTCTAAGATGGCTGACGCAGTTATCGAAGCTAACCAGGGTGAAGAAATGGTTGCTGAAGAAGTTGCAGCAGATGCTGAATAATTAACAGATTTTTGATTTTAGGAGGAATAGAAATATGACAATTACAGCAGCAATGGTAAAAGAATTAAGAGAATTAACAGGCGCTGGTGTTATGGCTTGTAAAAAAGCTTTAGTTGAAACTGATGGTGATCAGGAAGCAGCTATCGAAGTTTTAAGAAAAAAAGGTGAAGCTACAGCTGTAAAGAAATCAGGTAGAATCGCAGCTGAAGGTATCGTATACACAACAGTTAAAGACGGTAAGGCAGCAATCGTTGAAGTTAACTCAGAAACAGACTTCGTTGCTAAGAACGAAAAGTTCCAGACATTCGTTGCTAACGTTGCAAACCAGATTGTTGATTCATCAGCAACTGATATGGATACATTCATGGCTGAACCATGGGAACTTGATACTACAAAGACTGTAAAAGACGAATTAGTATCACAGATTGCAGTAATCGGAGAAAACATGAACATCAGAAGATTTGAAAGAATCGAATCAGACGGTGTTATCGCATCATACATTCATGCAGGTGGAAAGATTGGTGTATTAGTTGAAGCTGATGCTCCTGAAAATGACACTGTAACAGCAGCAATTAAGACAATTGCTATGCAGATTGCAGCTATGAACCCACAGTATGTTTCAAGAAACGACATTTCAGCAGACGAACTTGCTAAGATGAGAGAAATCACAATTGACAGTGCTTTAAATGAACCAGATTCACTTCCAAAGCCAATCCAGAAGGATATCTTTGCAGAAGCTTTAAGCCAGAATGTATTCAACGATGAAGACAAAGCTATCTACGAAGAAAAGCAGAATGACAAATATTTATTCAACTTCCTTTCAAAAGAAGCAAAGGCAGCATTAAGCTCAATTGCTATGGCTAAGAAAGCTGAAATCATGGAAAACAAGATCTTCAACGGTTTAGTAGAAGGTCGTGTATCTAAGCAGTTAAAAGAAGTATGTCTTCTTGATCAGACATACGTTATGGCTGCTGATGGAAAGCAGACAGTTGCTAAGTATCTTGATGAAGTATCAAAAGAAGTTGGTGCTACTGTAGCAATTAAGAAATTCGTTCGTTTCGAAACTGGTGAAGGTATCGAAAAGAAAGAAGAAAACTTCGCAGAAGAAGTTGCTGCACAGATGAAATAAATCGTAAGTTATCATAACTTGATATTTTATCAAAACAATCTATGATTCATAGGGTGTGAACCCACAAGATAGAGGATAAAGACCCTCAAACATACTATATTTTGTATGTTTGAGGGTCTTTTTTGCGTTGACAAACCTTTCAAACAATACTAAGTCAGGTAAGCATAAATTATCGCAAATTATCGTACTTTATCGTTAAATTTTGGTTGATTTTGGTTTGACTTTGGTAATTTTTGGTTGAACCAAATTTGATGCAAAGTTTGCCTGTTTCTTTAGTTGAACAATATAGTGGTATTAAAGTAACAATAAATAAGTCGATATGAGTAAAACAATTTCACAAAATTAAAATTAACATTATCTTTCAAATCAAAATTTTAATTAATAGGAGGAAGGAACAAATGTGTAAAATAATTGCAATAGCAAATCAGAAGGGTGGAGTAGGAAAAACAACTACAACAGTTAATTTAGGAATAGGACTTGCAAGAAAGGGGAAAAGAGTTCTTTTAATTGATGCGGACCCACAGGGAAGCATGACAGTAAGTCTTGGAATTGATGAACCTGACAAAATTGAGTATTCGTTGGCGAATGTGTTAATGGATGTTGTAAATGAGGAAGAGATTGATAATAAAAAGGTAATTAAAAAACATCAGGAAAATATTGATTTCATTCCGGCAAATATTGAATTGGCAGGTTTAGAGGTTTCAATGGTTAATGTAATGAGCAGGGAATTGGTAATGAAGGAGTTTATATCAGGTATAAAGGAAAATTATGATTACATTCTAATTGATTGTATGCCAAGTCTTGGAATGATAACAATTAATGCTTTAGTGTGCGCTAATTCAGTGCTTATTCCTGTACAGGCATCTTACTTACCGGTAAAAGGTTTACAGCAGTTAATAAAAACAATAACCAGGGTAAGAAGACAGATTAATCCGGAACTTAGGATAGAAGGAATGGTAATGACAATGGTTGATATGCGTTCTAATTATACAAAGGACATATTGGAGGCATTGGAAAATACCTATGGTGAAACTATTGGGATATTTAAAAGCAGAATTCCAATGTCAGTAAGAGCAGCAGAAACAAGTGCTGAGGGAAAGAGCATTTATCTTCATGACCCTAGAGGAAAAGTTGCAGGAAGCTACGAAAAATTAACAGAGGAGGTGCTTGGACGTGAGTAAAGTAAGAGAAAAGATAAAATTAATAAGTTATGATGAATTGTTAAAGGTAGATGTGGCAGATGGATTAAAGGAAATTGAAATAGACAAATTACATGATTTTAGAAAACATCCATTTAAGGTAACAGATGATGAAAAGATGGATGAATTAACAGAGTCCATAAAGGAAAGAGGAGTGCTTCTTCCTATATTAGTTAGAAAAACAGATGATGAAGAGTACGAAATAATATCAGGACATAGACGAACGCATGCGGCAAGACTTGCAGGACTTGGAAGTGTTCCGGTTATTATAAGAGAGTTAAGCGATGATGATGCAACAATAGTAATGGTGGATTCAAACATTCAAAGGGAAGAAATACTTCCAAGTGAAAGAGCATTTGCATTTCAAATGAAGCTTGAAGCAATACACCATAAAGGCATAAAAGGAGCAGAAAGCAGAGAGGTTGTAGGTGAGACAAATGGTTTGTCGGGCAGACAGGTATCACGATACATTAAACTGACACAATTGCTACCGGAGTTGCTTGAAATGGTTGATGAAAAAAAGATTGCCATAAAGCTTGCTGTTGAAATCGCCGAGCTGTCTGAAAAAGAACAGCAGGAAATATTGGATTATTATAATCTAGGGTACAAGGTTAGCATAGAACAGATTAAATCAATTAAAAATAAGGAAAAGACAACAGAGGTTATAGAGCAGACAGAAGAAAAAAACAGGGAAAGTACAAAGGTTACAATTTCAGGAAGCAAGCTTAATAAATATTTTCCTGAAAATTATACAAAAGCGGAAATGGAGAACATAATTTACCAGTTATTGGAGAAATGGAAGAGTGATGGTTATGACATTTGATTATTATTATGGAGCTCAGGCAGAGCAGTTTAATTTCATAAGAATTCCCAAAGCAATGATTGTGGACCCAATGTTTGCGGATTTGTCAGTCAATGCAAAACTTCTTTATGGAGTTTTGCTTGACCGAATGAACCTGTCAATGAAGAACAGATGGTTTGATTCAGAGAACAGAGTGTACATAATTTATCAGATTGCAGAAATAATGGAGGACTTTAATTTCAGTAAAAAGACAGCTGTAAGATATTTAAATGAACTTGAGAATTTTGGATTGGTTGAAAAGAAAAGAAGAGGTTTGGGACTACCAAGCCTCTTATATGTAAAGAATTTTGTTGTGTTTCAGGACCATTCGGAGCCAGATGACACAGATTTTGATGATGTAGCAGAAGATGACAATTTGAATGAAAATATGGAAACTTCAAGAGGTATACAGAGAGAAACTTCCAGAGGTGTAGGAACTCACACTTCAAGAAGTGTAGATATGGAAACTTCTAAAGGTGTACAGAAGGAAACTTTAAGAGGTGTAGGAACTTACACTTCAAGAAGTGGAGATGTGGAAACTTCTAAAAGTGTACGACAGGTTACATCAAGAGGAGTAAAAAGTGAACTTCAAGAAGTAACCAAAAGGGGTCCGCTTATTAGTAAGACTAATAGTAATAATATTAATATAAATAATACTAAAGAGAGTAATAATATCTTATCTAATCCCATGGTGAAAAATGCAGTTGATGTGATGGGAAGAGAAGAAGAATCAATTTTTGAAAAATATACAAAAATGGTAAAGGATAACATAGACTATGATGTTTTAATTAGTAGACATTATCTTGAAAAGTCAATGATAGATGGAATGGTTAATCTTATTGTTGAAACTATTATCAGTGAAAATGATTATATTATTATTTCAAGTACAAAGTTTCCAAAAGAGACTGTAAAGTCCAGATTCTCAAAATTGGACATCAGTCATATTGAGTATGTGTTAGAGTGTATGAATCATAATACAACAAACATAAAAAACATTAAGAAATACCTGTTGGCAGCACTTTATAATGCACCAACAACAATTGACAGTTATTATAAGGCAAGAGTGCAACATGACATGCCGGAACTTGCAAATTAGAAAGTGGGACACCGGGTCCCAATGTTTAAAATACAGAGTATGGTTGAAAGAGTCGAAATTCAACCACATTAGAATTTGAAATCGAAGATTACTATGATAGAATATATTTATCAATTCTTGGTGGAATTACCACAACACTAAGAATGATGGATATTTGTTATAAATGGTTAAAATACAATTCGACAGAAGGGTTGGAACAATGATTAAGAAAAAAAGTAAATATTTGATTATGGCAATGCTGGTTGTTACACTAGGGTTTTGTTTTACCACCAAAACCGTAAATGCCAAGTCAGTGGGAAAAGTAACAAACGTTAAGGTTTCTTCCATTACAAAAAAGTACAAGACAATAATGGATGCAAGTTTAAGAAAAACATCAGTTAAGTACAAAGCAGGTTATAAGATAACATGGAAGAAAATGAAAAATGTTTCAGGTTATAAGGTATATGTTTATTATCCGGCAGTGAAACAATGGAAATGCGTTAAGACAACAAAGAATAATAAATATACACTGACAAATCTATTAGCCAATGAAAAAGTTAAGCTAAAGGTAAGAGCTTATAAATCTACAGATAATGGAGCAAATGAGCAGGGAAAGTTTTCAAAGACCATAACAGTGAAAACAAAGAGTCTTACATATGTTAAGAAATCCAATGGAAAAATAAAAAAAGGATTTCATGACAGAGTGGCAGCGGAAAATGCTTTCATAGTGCAGAATGGTTACAGAACCAAAGCGGGAGCAGATAAAATTGAATGGTCGGATACGTTATATAAGATTTGCCTTATAAGGGCAAAGCAAATAAGCAAGAACTTTTCACATAACGGATGGTCAGACACAGCGTTTGATTTTCTACATAAGAATTATGGCATAGATGAAGAATATTATTGGTACAAAGGTGATAATGGCATGGAATATGGAGAGCCATATGTTTCAGGTGAGAATATTGCAATGGGTGCAACCAATTATAAAGATGCTATGAAACAGTGGAAGAACAGTCCGGGACATTACAATAATTTGAAAAGTATCAGTCATAAAAGCGGAGCAATAGCATGTTATGAATCAGGTAACGGCACATATTGGGTAGCCTTGTTTTCAGACATTAATGTAGACAAAATACTCAATGAAATAAGTAAATAAAATAGTTAGAACGTCTTATTAAGTTAAGGCGTTCTTTTTTTGCGCAATAAACCACCATACAGAAATCGTGCTTGCACGAATTTCTATAAGGTGGTCAATGGACATCGAGACGATAGTCGAGATTACCAATTGATTGCATGCAGACGAAATTTTTAGGAGGAAATGTGAAAATGAAATTAAAGAGAATTATAGCAGGATTATTGGCAATGGTAATGTTACTTACAGCCACATTGCCAACAAGTAATGTAAAAGCAGCATCAGGAACAGCATCTTTGGATTCTTTAGGAAAGCTTGGAACAGTCAACGTGGGTTCAAAAAGTGAAAGTGGCATATGGTTACAGACACTTGTAAATGAAAAGCCGGTTTTTTGTATGGATTTGGGATTGGCATGTCATACCGGATATACCTATATTTCAAAGACAAAGACAATTAGCAGTGACAGTTCAAATAAGAAAGATGCTTTGGAAGCTAAAATTGGATATTGGTATGCCATAAGCAAGAATAAAAGTAATAAGGCTTGGGTATATGCACAGTTTGTTTTTTTGGGAAAAGCAAGTGAAATAGGATACGAGCAAGGTAAAAGGTCATATAAACAGACTGAAAAAAATGATTTACAGGAATTCGAATATATGACAGATGAAGTATTCGAAGGAATTAAAGTTACATCTAATGATGGCGAGTGTGGATGGATAGAGCATAATCTTATAACAAATTATCGTATTGATGCAAATTATTTATTAAATAAAATAGATAAAAAGAAATTAGAAGAGTTGTACAAAGAAGTAATCCCATTAGCAGAAGTGTGTTCTGTTGTGAATGAGAGTGTTTCGGTAAGAGCAAATACTATATATAACTATTTAGAAGTTCTGGATATTTCACCACAAACAGGAAGTATAACTAATGTGAGAAAAGTGAGTGGTAAGGAAATAGGAGATTCATTTCACTTATTTTATGGAGGAGATATTTTGTTTACAAGGATTAATCCGAGAATAAATAGAGTAGCAATTGCACCACCTGTAAAACCTTTTGGTATAATGTCAAAGGAAATATACAGAATATTATACAAGAAGAACAAGTACATATCTGAAGAAAACAGGTATGTAATTTGCGCGATACTTCAAAATGAATGGGTTATTAAACAGATTATCAGATTATCTACAGGTTCGTCATCATCAAGAGCAAGAGTCCAGGTTGAGGATTTGCTAAATGATGTCTATATTCCTGTATTAGATGAAAAAGTTCAGAAAGAAATAAGTGATTCAACATATTCTGTTTCAAAAAAATTGTGGAATTTATCTCAAAAGATATTAAAGTCTTATGTTAAAAACCAAAAAATTTTGGGTGGAGATGTGGATAAAGATCAATTAAGAGGAATTTAGTATGAATTAATGGAAATTAAAATAACCACTAAATATTTGTATAATACAGATATTTAGTGGTTTTATTAATA
>ENA-UPWS01001831-UPWS01001831.1-human-gut-metagenome-genome-assembly--contig:-NODE-1831-length-11468-cov-4.968308_pt1 | contig 11468 bp, 10 predicted proteins | sample MGYA00250054_ERZ773384 | MGnify/ENA primary metagenome ERZ773384 (study PRJEB29103, sample SAMN06111979) | human gut metagenome | biome: human gut; feature: ankylosing spondylitis patient; material... | reverse complement strand
GATCTGGAAACGGAAAAGAAAATCCATCGTATGACGGATTATTGCCGCACCAAAGTGCCTTTTTAACTAATTTAGACAAACCTTCTTTTGGAATTTTGAAAATAGAACAAACAGAATCTAAATAATTGTCTCTTTCTATTTCGTCTTTAAATTCCAACAGCATTTCAGCTACCTGCTTGTGGAAAGCTGTTTTTTCCTGTGGATCATTTAAATTGTATTTCTTCTGTTCCTGCTCAACCTGGAATATAAAGAAATTAGTTGCATTCTTAATTCTTTCTTCGTAAGCATCCCTGCCTAATGCCTTTATAAACTCATCAGGATCTTTGTAGGGTTTCATGTTAAGAACTTTTATTGCAAGCCCTGCATCCCTTAAATAAGGAATTGCTCTTAATGCTGCCTTAATACCTGCCTCGTCACTGTCAAAAGTTAAAACAACTTCCTTGACGTATCTTTTTATTAAAGTTGCATGTCTTTGTGTAAAAGCTGTTCCAAGGGCTGCAACTGCATTGTTAAAACCTGCCTGATGTAAACTAATAACATCCATGTAGCCTTCACAAATTAAGAAATAATCTTTTCTGGAAGACCTGGCAACATTTAGTCCATAAAGGTTTCTGCTCTTATCAAAAACTTTGGTTTCCGGAGAATTTAAGTATTTTGGCTTTGCATCTCCCATAACTCTTCCACCAAAAGCAATAACCCTGTTATTTGCATCCATAATCGGAAACATTACACGATTCCAAAACTTGTCTGTAACACCTCTTTTTTCATCGTAAGTAAACAAGCCTGTTTCACGTAATTCATTATCATTATAGCCTTTTTTCTTTAAATACATATAGAGATTGTTACTGTATTTATCAGAATAGCCTAAGCCAAATTTGACAATAATCTCATCTGATAACTGACGTCCCTTTAAGTAATTATATGCAAGTTTTCCTCTGTCTGATTTTAGAAGATAGTGAAAATACTTGGCTGCTTCTGTGTTAATTTCTATTATTTTTGTTTTTAAATCTTTTTCTCTTCTCTGCTCTTTTGAGTATTCCATCTTCGGAAGTTCAACTCCGGCTCTATTAGCCAAAACTTCCATTGCCTCAATAAAGGTGTAATTTTCATATTTCATCAAAAAAGATATTACATTTCCACCTTCACCACATCCAAAACAATAATACATCTGTTTATTAGGAGACACAGAAAAAGAAGGTGATTTTTCGTTATGAAAAGGGCAAAGTCCAAAATATGAGCTTCCCTTTTTTTGTAATTTTACATAATCACCTATTACTTCTACTATATCGTTTTCAGTTCTTACCTGCTCTATAATATCTTCTGAATAAAACAATTTTTCCTCCGTAAGCTATTTTAAAGTTCCCAAGACTTTGGAATAAATATTTTCTTAAAAGCAGCAACAGAATACTGGTCACTCATTCCTGCTATGTAATCACACACCACCTGCTCTTTGTTCTCACCTTTTTCATTAATAAGGTATTTATATTCAGGTGGTAAATATTCTATATTGTCTAAGTAATAATAAAATAGTTGTTTTAACATTTCTTTTACTTTTATTTCTTCTATTTTTGCAACCGGATTGGTATATACACTCTCAAACATATATTGTCTAAGCCCCATCATTGCTTCCTCTATCTCTTGGGACATTAATATATCCGGCTTATCATAGCTATTCTTCACTATATCGTGAACTAAAGTGTTTAATCGTTCTTTTGTAGACTTTCCTAAAATCTCTGTATAAGCCTTAGGAATATCATTTTCAGTTATGATTTTGCCTCTTATGGCATCATCTATGTCGTGATTAATATAGGCAATCTTATCTGACAGTCTTACAACTTTGCCTTCTAAAGTATGTGGAGTACCTGACGTTCTGTGATTAAGTATTCCATCACGAACTTCTTTTGTAAGATTAAGTCCTAAACCATTATTTTCTAAAACTTCAACCACTCTGATACTTTGCTTTGCATGTGCAAAACCTAATGAACAAACTTTATTTAAAGTTCTCTCTCCTGCATGACCAAATGGTGTATGACCCAAATCATGTCCCAAAGCAATTGCTTCAGTTAAATCCTCATTTAAATCTAAGGACTTTGAAATAGTTCTTGCAATCTGAGACACTTCCAATGTGTGGGTTAATCTTGTTCTATAATGATCTCCCATTGGTGCCAGAAAAACCTGTGTTTTGTGTTTCAGTCTTCTAAAAGCCTTACAATGTATAATTCTGTCCCTATCTCTTTGATAGACAGTTCTTATGTCACATTGAGCCTCTTCTCTGTCCCTACCCATACTCTCACAGCTCTTCGCTGCGTAAAGACTTAAATATTCCATTTCCATTTTTTCATTTTTCTCTCTGATATTCATAATATACCTCCGAAAAATGTGCCATCCTTAAACTATACTTAATTTGAATCATTAAATTTCCGTTATAAGCCTGCTTGCCAAAAAATTCCCTAATTAATAGTAATTATACAACAAAAACACACTTTATAAAAGAGCTGCTTCAAAGCCTTAATAAAATCTTTTTCTCAATTTTTTCATCTTTTTTGTAAAAAATTATTGACACACTTAAAAACACATGGTATTATATGTCTTGCGTTTGAAACGTATGCGGAAGTGTCGGAACTGGCAGACGAGCAAGACTAAGGATCTTGTGATCAATGCGATCGTGTGGGTTCAAGTCCCATCTTCCGCATTTTATTTTTTGTTACCTTGAGTTGTCAAGGTATTTTTTTTGTTTATTTTTAAGTATATTAACATATTTGTACTTGCTTTTATAAATATTTACTCTTGATATTTTCTCTAAAATGTAGTAAATATTTATATGAATCAAACACTAATATGCTTGGCAGCTATGGCGGAATTGGCATACGCGCATGATTCAGGTTCATGTCCATATTACCTTGGGTGTGGGTTCAAGTCCCACTAGCTGCATAATAAGAGTTGTTATTACTCAAAAAGCCACAGCTATTTTTTAGCTGTGGCTTTCGTTGTTTCTTCAATGTCATCCACTGTTTTACTAAATGCTTCTATTAAATCAGAAGATACAGTATACACATTATCGTCTCCCTTAACCATCATATAATAAAGCGTTGAATCATACGGATTGACACTTCCAAAATGAATTTCGTAGTTTTTACCATTTGAATCTGTTACAGTAATGTTATTTGTACTTCCTGTAATTTCTTCGTTCTTTTTGATAAAGCCATAATCCTTTATATCACTTGGACTGCTTATTTTATCAGAAGCATCAATTTCCACTAATTTTGATAGCATTTCAGAGTTTATTGTACTTCTGCTTACATTTACTGATGAATCACTTTCTATGGTCCATTTTCCACCATTATTTGTTAATTTCATGTTTTGCCGTTTAATTCATAGGAAAAGGACTTTGTATTTTGTAATCATCTAATGTAAAAGCAACAATTTTAGAGCTTTCCTCTTCCTGTTTTTCTTTCTTTTTCACATGACTATTCATCAAAAAATATCCACCTGTGTTAATAATTGGAATATTCTGTGTTCAAAATATGGGGATTTTGTGTAAGAAATGTAGCTTGCGACATTCTACGCAACCAGTGCGTGCCTATTTAGCAATATTTTTCCATTCGTGCAAGTACGCATCTATAGTGGAACGTTTTTTGTGTAATATGAAATTCTGAAGAAATTTCTTATTACACAAAAAAAGAAGACCTTTCGGTCTTCTTTTTATAAGAATAATAAAACTTATGCTAATTTTTCTTTAGCTACGTCTACTAATTTTGCAAATCCTTCTGCATCATTAACAGCCATTTCAGCTAACATTTTTCTGTTCATTTCAACTCCAGCAAGCTTAAGTCCATACATGAACTTGCTATATGAAAGACCATTGATTCTAGCTGCAGCATTGATTCTTGCAATCCATAACTGTCTGAACTGTCTCTTTCTCTGCTTTCTACCTGCGTATGAGCTTGTTAATGCTCTCATAACAGACTGCTTAGCTACTCTGTACTGTTTTGATCTAGCTCCTCTATAACCTTTAGCTAGCTTTAATACTCTATTATGTTTCTTTTTAGCGTTCATTCCGCCTTTAATTCTTGCCATTTCTTCTTCCTCCTACTTCAGATTATAAATAAGGTAAAATCTTCTTCATATTCTTTACATTTGTAGCATCAGTTGTTGTTGCTTTTCTAAGATTTCTCTTTCTCTTAGCTGTCTTCTTTGTTAAGATATGTGATTTGTAAGCTTTATTTCTTTTAAGCTTTCCTGTTCCTGTCTTTTTAAAACGTTTTGCAGCTGCTCTGTTTGTCTTAATTTTTGGCATGATTAATTCCTCCTTAAATATGTTAAAAGCTTAACGCTTTTTTTCTAAAAACATTGTCATGTTTCTGCCTTCAAGTTTTGCCGCCTTGCTTACCTGAGCAATATCCTCAAGCATCTTTGCAAAGTCGTCTAAAACATGTGCACTACTACTTATATGAGCCATTTCTCTTCCTCTAAAGCGTAAAGTTACTTTGACCTTATCACCTTTTGTGATAAATTTTCTAGCATTGTTTGCCTTAGTCTTTAAATCATTCATTTCAACGTTTGGTGAAAGTCTGATTTCCTTAGTTTCAACAACATGCTGTTTCTTTTTTGCTTCTTTTTCTCTCTTCTGTTGCTCATATCTGAACTTACCATAGTCCATGATTTTGCATACAGGAGGTTTCGCCTTTGGAGCAATTTTGATGAGATCAAGTTCTGCTTCGTCAGCTAACTTCTGAGCATCTCTGGCAGACATAACTCCCAACTGTTCTCCATCTGTTCCAATTACGCGGACTTCTCTGTCTCTAATCTGTCCGTTGATCATTAACTCGCTAATAGTATTGCACCTCCATAAATAATTCTTTATGATAGCAGACTATCAAAAAAGTGGATAATCTGCACAGACTATCCACTAAATAATTTCAAAATTAATATTAAACCTCGATTCGCCTTTGCGTCTGGGTGAGAGTGGATAACTCTGCTTTCTTTTCTCAACAGACAATATGTTATCATTTATGAATAACATTGTCAACAACTTTTTAAAAAAATTACAACTTTTATGAAAATTCTAACTTTTTAGATATTTCTAATTAATTCACAATTTCCAAAATTTATATTTTTTATTTTACCTGACCTAGATTATAGCACTATTTATCAAAAAATTATAGGTAAAACATTATAGAAATAATCTTTTTAAAATATTTTTTTAACTTAGCAGGTACATTCAAAACTACAACATTCTGTCTGGCTCTGGTGTGTTGCACCATTTCCATCAATTGTAATTTCCTTTGCGTGACACATACAATTATCATTATAAGTGCAATGTACCGCATCGCATTTTACGTCCATTTTTGTTTCCGGACCGCAGTTACAATGCTCAACTGTATTTGTCATACTGTTAGTTTTTTCTCTAAAATCTTCACAATATGTGGCATCCATAATTGTGGCATCTGTACCTCCAATTTGTATACCATCCTTGCAGCATTTTGAACTTTTGTTAAAATAACAATTTTTAACATCACAATTTAAAACAGTCATAAAAAACCTCCATACTATTTATTTTCGGAAAACCGATTATTAATAGTATGGAGATTTCTTTTACTTCTATTCAAAAAGCCTAAATACTTTTTTAAACAAAAATATTATTTTTCTATTTTTGTTTATTATTTTTGATTTTCTTTGTGCTCTTCTTTTCTGATTTCTTTTGTATCAATTTCCTTGCAAATCTGATTAATGAAATCATCAAGAGGTTTTACACCTTCATCGCCTGCAAATCTGCTTCTTACTGAAACAGTACCGTCTTCTTCTTCCTGCTGTCCAACAACTAACATGTATGGAAGTTTATCAAGACGTGCTTCACGAATCTTGTAACCAATCTTTTCTGAACGTGAATCTACAGTTACATCTACATGTCTTTCCTTTAATGCCTTTGCTACTGACTGAGCATATTCTTCATATTTTTCTGAAATAGGAAGAACTCTTACCTGTTCAGGGCATAACCATGTTGGGAACTTACCTGCATATTTTTCAATTAACCATGCTAAAGTTCTTTCATAACATCCCATAGATGTTCTGTGAATAATGTATGGTCTAACTTTTTCACCGTTCTGATCTACATAGTACATATCAAACTGTTCAGCTAATAAAGCATCCCACTGAATTGTAATCATTGTATCTTCTTTTCCATATACATTCTTTGCATTAATATCTACCTTAGGTCCATAGAAAGCTGCTTCTCCAACGTCTTCTGTGTAGTTTATACCAAGTTCGTCTAAGATATTTCTAATATCCTGTTCTGTTTCATTCCAAACATCTGCATCACCAATGTATTTTTCTTTGTTTTCAGGGTCCCATTTTGAAAGATGATATGTTACATCTTCCTCAACACCCAATATTTCCAAACAATATTTTGCAAGTGCAAGACATCCCTTAAACTCTTCTACCATCTGGTCAGGACGTACAATCAAATGTCCTTCTGAAATTGTAAACTGACGTACACGAGTCAAACCATGCATTTCACCTGAATCTTCATTTCTGAACAATGTAGATGTTTCACTATATCTACATGGTAAATCTCTGTATGATTTCTGACTTGCCTTATATACATAATACTGGAATGGACATGTCATAGGACGAAGGGCTAATACTTCTTTATCATTATCCTTATCACCTAATACAAACATTCCGTCTGTGTAATGATCCCAGTGACCTGAAATCTTATATAAATCTGACTTAGCCATAAGTGGAGTCTTTGTTCTAATGTAACCCCATTCGTTGTCCTCTAAGTCTTCAATCCATCTCTGCATTTTCTGAATCATCTTTGCACCCTTTGGAAGTAACAAAGGTAATCCCTGACCAATAACATCTACAGTTGTAAATAATTCCATTTCACGACCAAGCTTGTTATGATCTCTGTTTTTCTGGTCTTCTAACATTTCAAGATATTCATTTAAAGCATCTTTGTTGTCAAATGCTGTTCCATAAATTCTCTGAAGTCTTGCATTGTCTGAATCACCTCTCCAATACGCCATTGATGACGATGTAAGTTTAAACGCTTTAATTGGCTTTGTGCTCATAAGATGTGGTCCTGCACAAAGGTCTACAAACTCACCCTGACTATAAAATGAAATTGTTGAATCTTCAGGTAAATCTTTAATTAACTCTACCTTGTATGGTTCATTTCTATCTTCCATATATTTAATTGCATCTTCTCTTGGAAGTGTAAATCTTTCAAGTCTTGCTCCTGACTTGATAATTTTCTTCATTTCTTTTTCGATCTTATCTAAATCTTCTCTTGAAAATGGTTCACTGTCAAAATCATAATAGAAACCATCATCAATTGAAGGTCCAATTGCTAATTTAGCTTCAGGGAAAAGATTTTTAACAGCTTCTGCTAATACATGTGATGCTGTATGTCTATAAGCAGCCTTACCTGCTTCATCTTTAAATGTTAAAATATTTAATGTACAGTCCTTGTCAATAGTTGTTCTTAAATCTACAACTTCTCCATCTACTTCTCCTGCACATGCAGCTCTTCCTAATCCTCCTGCAATATCAAAAGCTATATCGTTTACTGTCATTGCTTCTGAATATTCTCTTACTGATCCATCTTTTAATGTAATTTTCATGTTTCCTACTTATGGCCTTGCCATATTTCTCCTTTCTGTTTTGACGTAAAACATAAACATTTTTTCAAAAAGAAAAGTCCCTGTTTATGTTTCCATAAACAGGGACGTATTATACGCGGTTCCACCCTGATTGCTTTCAAAACAAAAGCCTCTCATTTTGACTATAACGGAGTCACCGGGCTTGATTAGAGCCACTCCAAGGTAGTCTTCAATTATCTTTCTGTAAGATGTTTCCAGCCAAGACATCTCTCTCTGTAACCCTCCGGATAACCTACTGTCCTCTTCAACGTTTTGTTTAGTATAAGTATCTTCCTTTGATACCCTCTACTTTTCTCATTATAACATTCATTAATAGGTTGTCAAGAAAAGTTTTTATTATTTTTCAAAAATCTTTTTCTTTGTTTTTTCTTTATAGAAAAATCTCTTTCCACGACTTTTTAACATTAATTTTGGCAGGCTTTTACACCTGCCAAAATCAATATATATTACCAATACCCTTTGGATTTTAAGAATTTCCGATGATTTTCATTTTACATAAAATTATTTTCTTACTTTATAAGAATATTTAATTTTTGCATTTTTGAAAATGTAATTCTGTGCTTTATCTAATAAAACAACTTCTTTGATTTCCTCTTTAGTATAAAGCTTTTTCATCTCTTCTACACTATCCAAATTTGCATCTTCGTATGAATTTTCGTACTGTTCTTCAATTTCGTCGTTACTAGCAGTTAATTTTAAGTCCTTTACAAGTTGCCACATTAATAATTCAGACTTTAATTCTGTCTTATAATTCTCCTGCATAGTCTTGTCATCTAAACCTTCTCTCTTCTTATATTCATCAAGAGAAAGGCTTTCATATTCAGCCTGAGCTTCTGCATCACCATTCATTGAATCAATTACTTCCTGCTGTAATTTTGATGGAATAGCTTTCAAATTAACTTTTTCCAAAGCCTTCTGCCATAATTCCGGCTTGATAATTTCTTCTTTGATGTATTCCAAAATCCATTCGTTGTATTCTTTTACAGTTGAAATTCCACGTTCTTCGTAATAATTGTCTTTTACCCATTTATCAGTAATTTTGTTTCTTGTCAACTTATTGACTGATGTAATTTTCAACTTAAATACAACTGTTTTACTGCTATAATCTTTATTTGCTAACGAAAAATCATTAACTTCCTTATTATTTTTTACTTCAACAGTAACTGTTTCGCCACTCTTATGACCTGTAAGTTTGTCTGAAAAAGTCTTTGTAAGTCCTTCATTTGAACTTAAAATATTAATATCCTGCTCTTCTCCTGACAAATCATCTACTTTCTTGTTGTCAACATAAGCTACTCTGTTATATTCTACCTGATCAGTTTCTTTTGCAGCTCTATTAACAACTTCATATTCATCTGTATCTTCATATACAGATTCATCCCACATGTCCTGTGTTAATTCATATGTAAGCCCCTTAACATCGCCAACTGAAATGTAATCTTCAGTTTTTATTCCAAGGTCCTTATCCACATCTGACTTTGGTTTCATAACCTTTGCCCAATAAACAACAACTGCAAAAACAATAAGAATAACAACAATTATCCCAGGTACCAACAATCTTTTAGATAAAGGTTTCTTTTCTACCTGTTCAGTTTCTGCTGTTTTCACTTTTAATATTTTTTTCTTTTCCGTTGTAGTATTTTCGTTATTAACAATTTCATCTTTCTTTTCGTTCTTGTTTTCCACCGTCTTCTCTCCTTTATGCATAATAAGAAAGAATCTTTATAATAAAGATTCTTTCTTATTCTATCACATATTAAAAAAATAATATACGTTTTTATTAATTTTCTGTTGTGTAGTTTGGTGCTTCCTTTGTAATATGAATGTCATGTGGATGACTTTCTTTCAATGAAGCTGCTGAAATCTTAACAAACTTACCTGTTTCTTTTAAAGTTTCAACATCCTTTGCACCACAATATCCCATACCTGAACGAAGTCCACCCATAAGCTGGAATACTGTATCTTCAATACTTCCCTTATAAGCAACACGGCCTTCAACACCTTCAGGTACAAGTTTCTTTGCATTAGACTGGAAATATCTGTCTTTGCTACCATTTTCCATAGCAGCGATACTTCCCATTCCTCTATATACTTTGTATTTACGTCCCTGGAATATTTCAAAGTCTCCAGGTGCTTCATCACAACCTGCAAACATTGAACCCATCATACAAACGCTACCACCTGCAGCGATTGCCTTAACAATGTCACCTGAGAACTTAATACCACCATCAGCGATAATTGGAACACCATATTCCTTAGCTGCTTCATAACAATCCATAATTGCTGTAACCTGTGGTACACCAATACCTGCAACTACACGAGTTGTGCAAATTGAGCCAGGTCCGATACCAACCTTAACTGCATCAGCTCCTGCTTCAATAAGATCTCTTGTAGCAGCACCTGTTGCAACGTTTCCTGCAATTACCTGTAAATCAGGGAATTCTGATTTAATCATCTTTAATGTTTTGAAAATATTTGCTGAATGACCATGAGCTGAGTCAATTACAACAACGTCAACCTTAGCGTCAACTAAAGCTCTAACTCTATCCATAACGTTTGCAGTGATACCTACAGCAGCCCCACAAAGTAATCTTCCCTGTGCATCTTTTGCTGATAAAGGATACTTAATCTGCTTTTCAATATCTTTAATTGTAATTAAACCAACTAAGTTAAAATCATCATCTACTAATGGTAATTTTTCTTTTCTTGATTTTGCCAAAATTGCCTTTGCTTCTTCAAGAGTTACTCCGGCCTTTGCTGTAATAAGACCTTCTGTTGTCATTGAATCCTTAATAAGCTTTGTTTCATCTGTTTCAAATTTAAGATCACGGTTAGTAATAATACCTACTAACTTCTTTCCTACTACAATTGGAACACCTGAAATTCTGAATTTTGCCATTAATTCATTTGCATCCTTTAGTGTATGTTCTGGGGATAAATAGAACGGATCAGTGATGACACCGTTTTCAGAACGTTTAACCTTATCTACCTCATCTGCCTGCTGTTCAATAGTCATATTCTTATGAATGATACCAATTCCACCTTGTCTCGCCATTGCAATTGCCATTCTGTGTTCTGTAACTGTGTCCATTCCGGCACTCATCATAGGAATGTTTAATTTGATCTTCTTTGTTAAATGTGTAGATAAATCTACCATATTAGGTGTCACTTCTGAATACTGTGGTACCAAAAGCACATCATCAAATGTAATTCCTTCGCCAATAATTTTACCCACTGATTCTTTCCTCCTTATTCTATCGTATAATTAAATTAAAGCGCAAATTTCTTCACGCTATTTTAACGAAAATAGTAACATAAAAAAGAGACATCGTCAATGACCATATCTCTTTTTCCTGACATTTTTTATTATTTTTTGCACGCATAAAAATTAAATGTTTATACGTTTTTTACAACAATATTAGGCCTGCAGTGATATAGTGCATCAATTACTTTTTCATTAGGTTCAATAACAACTTTAGTTTTGCCCTCGTTATTACTAATAATCATGGCATATACACCTTCACTTTTTCTTCCTGTTGAATAATCTTTTACGATTGCATTCATGGAACCTCTTATAACCTGCTCTGAATTAATTGGTGCAATTACTTCTGCATCCTTAATTTCATAATTTGCAATGTTTTTTCTTTTTCTCTGGCCCATTATCTTATCAACAGAAAATTCTCCATTTACCAAAGAATATTCATATTCAATGCTTGTATAGCACCATAACATGTATTCTCCGTATATAAGCAATATTTCAATTGTAAAAGCAAGAATTCCTAAGTTAAACATAAGCATTAAAAG
>ENA-UPWS01001804-UPWS01001804.1-human-gut-metagenome-genome-assembly--contig:-NODE-1804-length-11581-cov-3.857441_pt1 | contig 11581 bp, 5 predicted proteins | sample MGYA00250054_ERZ773384 | MGnify/ENA primary metagenome ERZ773384 (study PRJEB29103, sample SAMN06111979) | human gut metagenome | biome: human gut; feature: ankylosing spondylitis patient; material... | reverse complement strand
CAGGCCGCGCTCCTCCAGGGCCTTCAGGGTGGCCTGGGGATCCTTCACCTTGGCCAGGAAGATCATGGCGGCGATGATGTAGGGCTTGAAGGAGGCCTCCTTGTAGAGAGGATCGCGGTAGCGGTCAAACACGCTGGCCTCCACCTCGCCGTCCACGCAGGAGACGTCGTTGATGTCGGCGGGCAGGCAGTGCAGGTACAGGGCCTTGCCGTCGCGGGTGGTCTTCATCAGCTCCTCGGTGCAGCACCAGTCCTTGTGTGTGGCGTTCTGGGCCAGCAGCTCCTTCTCCAGAGCCTTGATACCCTCGCTGTCGCCCTCGGCGTACAGGTTGGTGCGCTTCTCCATGGCGGCGAAGGGCGCCCAGCTCTTGGGATACACGATGTCGGCGTCCTGGAAGGCCTCCGCCATGGAGTGGGTCTTGGTGAAGGTGCCGCCGGACTTCTGGGCGTTGGTCTTGGCGACCTCCTCCACCTCGGGCATGACCTCGTAGCCCTCGGGGTGGGCCAGCACCACGTCCATGCCGAAGCGGCTCATCAGGCCGATGACGCCCTGGGGCACGGAGAGGGGCTTGCCGTAGCTGGGGGAGTAGGCCCAGGTCATGGCGATCTTCTTGCCCTTCAGGTTCTCCACGCCGCCGAAGTGGTGGATGATGTGCAGCATGTCAGCCATGGCCTGGGTGGGGTGGTCGATGTCGCACTGGAGGTTGACCAGGGTGGGCTTCTGCTCCAGCACGCCGTCCTTGTGGCCCTGGGTCACGGCGTCCATGAACTCGTGCATGTAGGCGTTGCCCTTGCCGATGTACATGTCGTCGCGGATGCCGATGACGTCGGCCATGAAGGACACCATGTTGGCGGTCTCGCGGACGGTCTCGCCGTGGGCGATCTGGCTCTTGCCCTCGTCCAGATCCTGCACCTCCAGGCCCAGCAGGTTGCAGGCGGAGGCGAAGGAGAAGCGGGTGCGGGTGGAGTTGTCGCGGAACAGGGAGATACCCAGGCCGGACTCGAAGATCTTGGTGGAGATGTTGTGCTCGCGCATGTAGCGCAGGGCGTCGGCGATGGTGAAGACGGCCTCGAGCTCGTCGTCGGTCTTTTCCCAGGTCAGGAAGAAGTCGCCCTCGTACATCTCTTTGAAGTTGAGCTTGTTGAGCTTGTCAATATAGTTCTGAAGGTTTTCCATAGCGGCAATCTCCTTTTCTTTTTTGTTGTGGGGCGGGGACAAGCCCCGCCCCTACGGGCGCGCTTCTTACTGAATGTTATTATTGGTCTTGCCCGCGCGGAACTGGGACACGTCGGCGGTCTTGTTCTCCTCCTTGTAGCAGCCGGGCACGGCGGCGTACAGGGCGGCGCAGGTGACCAGATCCATCTTCCAGGTGATCTCGTTGGGGGCGTGAGCCTGGCTCTCGGCGCCGGGGCCGAAGCCCACGCAGGGGATGCCGTAGCGGCCCTGGATGGCTACGCCGTTGGTGGAGAAGGTCCACTTGTCGGTGAGGGGGCGGCCGTCCCGCAGGTGCATGGCGTCCCGCTTGGCCTCGGCGTCGGCGTGGCCGATGCGCTTGTCGCCCCAGAGGGCGTGGTGGGCGTCCACCAGGGCCTGGACGTGGGCGGCGTTTTCCTTGTTGATCCAGGTGGGGAAGTAGCACTCGGTCTCGTACACCTCGCCGGTCCAGGAGGGCCGGTCATACATATACATGGACACCTGTACGTCGTCGCCGTACTTCTTCACGCTGGGCAGGTCGCGGATCTCCTGGAGGCAGGAGTCCCAGGTCTCGCCGGCGGTCATGCGGCGGTCGATGGAGATGGAGCAGGAGTCGGCCACGGCGCAGCGGCTGGGGGAGGTGTAGAAGATCTGGGAGGTGGTGCAGGTGCCCCGGCCCAGGAAGCGGGCGTCCTCAAAGTGCTCGGGGTTGTACTTGGGGTCCAGCATCTTCACCAGTCCCTTGATCTCCACGGTCTCGTCGGCGGGGTTCTCGTTGAGGGCGCGCACGTCCTGGAGGATGTCGGCCATCTTGTAGATGGCGTTGTCGCCCCGCTCCGGCGCGCTGCCGTGGCAGCTGACGCCCTTGACGTCCACCCGGATCTCCATGCGGCCCCGGTGGCCCCGGTAGATGCCGCCGTCGGTGGGCTCGGTGGACACCACGAACTCCACCTGCTCCTTGCGGATGCCCTTGGCGGGGAAGAACTTGTTGACGATGTACTGCCAGCACATGCCGTCGCAGTCCTCCTCCTGCACGGAGCCCACCACCATGATCTTATAGCCGGCGGGAATGAGGCCCAGATCCTTCATGATCTTGGCGCCGTAGGTGGCGGCGGCCATGCCGCCCTCCTGGTCGGAGCCGCCGCGGCCGAAGATCACCGCGTCGTCCTCGTAGCCCTGGTAGGGATCGGCCTCCCAGTTGTTGATGTTGCCGATGCCCACGGTGTCGATGTGGGAGTCGAAGGCGATGATCTTGTCGCCCTCGCCCATCCAGCCGATGACGTTGCCCAGGCCGTCTACCTCCACCGCGTCGTAGCCCAGCTTCTCCATCTCGGCCTTGATGCAGGCCACCACTTCCTTCTCCTCGCAGCTCTCGCTGGGGTGGGAGATCATCGCCCGCAGGAAGCGGGCCATATCGGCCTTGTAGCCCTCGGCTGCCTTCTTGATCTGCTCGTAATCCATGTTCGTTTCCCTCCATCATTGATCCACAGGTGGTTGTATTTTCTTAAAAGCCTTACAGAGTGCGCGCCGCAGGCGCGCAGTTTGTTCGTTCCGGGGACATGTGCCCCGGAACCGGAGCCGCGCCGAGTGGCGCGTACAAGCGTTTTGCCCTGCGGGCAAAACCTTGGCGCAGGCGGAATTCAGTTCCGCCGAGCATGGAAAGGGGCTTGGGGCCCCACGGTCTGACGCAGTCAGACCGTGGGATATTCACCGTCCCACAGCACCTTGCGGAACTTCATGGGGTCGGTGTTGCCCTCGGTGGAGAACATGAGCACCTGGCTGAAGCGGTCCAGGCCGATGGCCTCCCGGAGCTCCTTGTATTCATCGGTCTCCATGATGGCGGCGATGAGGCCCATGCCCACCGCACCGGACTCACCGGAGATCACCACCGGATCGCCCTTGACGGGGACACCCAGCATCCGCATGCCCCGGGCGCTCACCCAGTCGGGGCAGGAGACAAAGGCGGTGGCGTGGTTGCGCAGGATATCCCAGGAGATGGTGTTGGGCTCGCCGCAGGCCAGGCCGGCCATGATGGTCTGGAGGTCGCCGTCCACGATGCGGGGGGCGCCGTCGCCGGCCAGGGCGCCCCGGTAGAGGCAGTCGGCCGCCTGGGCCTCCATGACGATGAACTTGGGCGGGTCGTTGGGGAACAGGTTGGTGAAGTAGCCCACCACCGCGCCGGCCAGGGAGCCCACGCCCGCCTGGACGAACACGTGGGAGGGACGGTTGACGCCGATCTGGCGGAGCTGCTCGGCGGCCTCGCTGGCCATGGTGCCGTAGCCCTGCATGATCCAGGAGGGGATCTCCTCATAGCCCTCCCAGGCGGTATCCTGAACGATCACGCCGTGCTCGGTCTGGGCGGCCTCGGCGGCGGCCATGCGGACGCAGTCGTCGTAGTTGACCTCCTCAATGGTGACGGCGGCGCCCTCCTTGGCAATGTTGTCGTAACGGGGCTTGGAGCTGCCCTTGGGCATATGTACCACGGCCTTCTGACCCAGCTTGTTGGCCGCCCACGCCACGCCGCGGCCGTGGTTGCCGTCGGTGGCGGTGAAGAAGGTGGCCTGGCCGAACTCCTTGCGGAAGGCCTCGCTGGTCAGGTAGTCGTAGGTCATCTCGGACACGTCCCGGCCCATCTCCTTGGCGATGTACTTGGCCATGGCGAAGGAGCCGCCCAGCACCTTGAAGGCGTTCAGGCCGAAGCGGAAGGACTCGTTTTTGACGCACAGGCCGGCCAGACCCAGGTATTGGGCCATGCCGTCCAGCCGGTCCAGGGGGGTGACGGAGTACTGGGGGAAGGTGCTGTGGAAAAAGCGGGCCTTGGCCACGTTGGAGAGCGACATGATGGGCAGCTGCCGGTCGTCGCTCTTGGGCATGGTGTTGAGGACCCATTTGATCTGGTCTTTCATTGGGACGGTCGCCTCCAAATTATTTTGAAGTTGCACTTACTTTTTGTTTTACGAGACCATCATACCACGTCCCGTTCAGATGTCAAGAGGATATTCTAAAAAAAATGGTGTAATACTAAAAAATTTTTAGCATCCATAAAAATGCGCCTGAAACATAAGGGAAAAACAGGAAAGCGGGACCCCGGACGGACGGCCGCCGGGACCCCGCGGAAGGTCAGGGGGCGGCCTTCTTGGCTGGCTTTTTGTAGAAGGTGTCCTGCATGGGCAGGCTGGTGCGCAGGATGTGGTCACGGGCGTAGTAGGCCCCCTGGACCGCCGGAGCGGTGGGGATGGTGGCGATCTCGCCGATGCCCTTGGCCCCGTAAGCGAAGGGGAGCAGCTCCTCCTTCTCCACATAAATGGCGTGGATGTCGGGAATCTGGTCGGCCCGCATCAGCCCCAGGGTGCCGAATTTGGCCTGGGGCACGCAGTCCTTGAGGGGGAAGTCCTCGGTGAGGGCGTAGCCCAGGCCCATGAGCACGCCCCCCTCGATCTGCCCCTGGATGGAGGTGGGGTTGACCACCTTGCCCGAGTCGTGGGCGGCATAGACCTCCTTCACCCGGCCCTCGCCGTCCAGAATCACCACATGGGTGGCGAAGCCGTAGGCCACGTGGCTCTTGGGATTGGGCTTTTCGGCCCCCAACTTGTCGGTGGGATCGAAAAACTCGGCGCTGTACTCCAGCCCCTCCAGGGCGGACAAGTCCCCGCCCGCCCCGTCCAGATCGGCCCTGAGCTCGGCGGCGGCCATGCGCACCGCCTCGCCTGTGATCAGGGTCTGGCGGGAACCGGAGGTGGTGCCTGAGTCGGGGGCCACCTCCGAGTTGGCCCCCATGTTGCGGAGCTTTTCCAGGGGCAGGCCGGTGGTTTCGGCCAGCATCTGAAGGAACACGGTGGCGCAGCCCTGGCCGCTTGCACCGGCCCTTGTCGGGCAGGCCCACGCCCACGCCGGAGTTCTTCATGGCGCAGGCGATGCCGGCGTGAGCCGCGTTCTGTTCATATACGTCCTTCACCGCCAGCAGGGTTTCCTTGAGGGCGGTGGAGCAGTCGGCAATCTGGCCGTTGGGGAGGGCCTTCCCCGGCTCGATGGCGTTGCGGAAGCGGATCTCCCAGGGGGAGATGCCCACTTTTTCCGCCAGCAGGTTGATGTTGGACTCCAGGGCGAACTCGCTCTGGCACACGCCGAAGCCCCGGAAGGCCCCGGCGGGGGGGTTGTTGGTGTACCAGCCGAAGCCGCGGATGTCGGTGTTCTGGTAGCAGTAGGGGCCCACCGAGTGGGTGCAGGCCCGCTCCAGCACCGGCCCGCACAGGGAGGCGTAGGCCCCAGTGTCGAAGTGGATCTCGCAGTCCAGGCCGGTGAAGATGCCGTTCTCGTCGCAGCCCAGGGTGAAGGTGCCCTCCATATAGTGGCGCTTGGGGTGGAAGTTGATGGACTCCTGCCGGGTGAGCTTTGCCTTCACGGGCCGGTTCACCCGGAGGGCGGCCAGCACCGCCAGGTGCTGCACCGACACATCCTCCTTGCCGCCGAAGCCGCCCCCCACCAGCTTGTTCTCCACCACGATGCGCTCGGGCTCCCACCCCAGCATGATGGAGATCTCCTTGCGGGTGTCGTACACCCCCTGGTCGGAGGTATAGACCTTCACCCCGTCCTTGTAGGGGAAGGCCACGGCGCACTCCGGCTCCAGAAAGGCGTGCTCGGTGAAGGGGGTGCGGTAGGACTGGGTGACGACATACTTGGACTGGGCCAGGGCGGCCCTGGCGTCGCCCCGGGTGACGTGGCGCTGCTGGCACAGGTTGCCGTTGGGGTGGAGGCTGGGGGCGTCCGCCGCCCTGGCCTCCTGGATGGTGCGCACCGGCTCCAGGGGCTCATAGTCCACCTTCACCAGCTCCTTGGCCTGCTTGAGCACGGCCTCATTCTCCGCCACCACCAGGCAGACGGCGTCCCCCACACAGCGGGTGATGTCCCCCTTGGCGATCATCACGTCCCAGTCCTGCTGGAGATGGCCCACCTTGTTGTGGGGCACGTCGTCGGCGGTGAGGACGGCCAGCACCGCGGGCGGGGCCAGGGCGGCGGAGGCGTCGATGTCCAGCACCCTGGCCCGGGGGTACTGGGAGCGGACGGCGGAGGCGTGCGCCATGCCGTCCAGGTACAGATCGTCGCAGTACTCCCCCCGGCCCAGCACCTTGTCGCGCACGTCGGTGCGGAAGGCCCGCGCCCCCACGCCGTAGTCCTCCCCCTCCTCCAGGGCGGGATCGACGGACGCCTCCCCGCGGAGGATGGCCCCGGCCAGGGCAATGCCCTCGATGATTTTCTTGTAGCCGGTGCAGCGGCACACGTTGCCCCGGATGGCCTTTTTGATCTCCGCCTCGGTGGGGTTGGGGTTCTGATCCAGCAGGGCCTTGCCCGCCATTACCATGCCGGGGATGCAGAAGCCGCACTGAACCGCGCCCACCGCGCCGAAGGCGTAGACGAAGGCCTCCCGCTCGGCCTCCGAGAGGCCCTCCACCGTCACGATCTCCTTGCCTGCGGCCCGCTTGGTGGACAGGACGCAGGCCTTGACGGCCTTGCCGTCCACCAGGATGGTGCAGGTGCCGCAGGCACCCTCGCTGCACCCGTCCTTCACCGAGGTCAGGCGCAGCTCGTCCCGCAGGTAGCGCAGCAGAGGCTTCTCCTCCTCCGTGGAGCAGGGGACGCCGTTGACCACAAAGGAATAACACTCACTCATGGCAGGTTCCTCATTTCCTGATTCAGATTCCATGGGCGCGCGGAAAGCCCCAGCGAAAGGCTGAGGCTCACCGCCGCCGGATTATCCCAGCAGATAGGCGTAGTTTTCGTATACCGCGCAGATCAGGCGGCGCAGGGGGTCGTACAGGCCGCAGGCGGCGTCGGACACGTCGTAGTCGGCCACCTGGCCGCCCAGGCGCACCCGGGTTCTGACGTCCTCCAGGCGGAGGAAGCCCTCGTTCCGGCTGTTCTCGAAGTCGTCCGCGCTCCAGAACAGGGTGAACTTGTCCTGATAGGGGCGGCTGTCATAGGGGCAGAAGGTGGCGCAGTTGCCGCACTCGTTGCACATGCCGTCCACGTGGATGATCTGGCGCTGGCGCATGCCGGGCACCCACACCGCCACATTGGCCCGGTTGGGGCACACCTCGGTGCAGGTCTCGCACACGGTGGCGCAGCCCAGGCAGCGGCTGTCCTCACAGGAGGCGCAGTCGGTGCACACGTCGCCCCGCTTGGCCAGGGGCTTCTGATAGTCGGGGTTCACGTTCTGCTCCACCCAGGCGTCCGCGTCGAAGGGGTGGATGGCCTGGGCCGCCCGGGCGGCGCCGGCGATGGCCTCCACCACGGTGCCGGGGCCCTTCTGGCCGTCGCCCACCACAAAGACGTGCTTGACGGAGGACTCCAGGGTATCCGGGTTGACCACGGCGCGGCCCCGTTGATCCACAGAAAGGCCGTTGGCGGTGTAAAGCTCCGTGTCCACCTTCTCGCCCACGGCGGTGATCACCGTGTCGGCGGGCACCTCCGCCGTCCGGCCGGTGTCCACGGGGGAGCGGCGGCCGGTGGCGTCGGGGGCGCCAAGCTCCATCACCCTGCAGGTGAGCACGCCGTCCCGGACGCCCACGGGGGCGAGCAGCTCCCGGAACTCCACGCCGTCGGCCAGGGCCAGCTCCAGCTCCTCCTGGTCGGCGGGCATATAGCGGCGGGTTCTGCGGTACACCAGGGAGACGGTCTCCACGCCGGGGAGGCGCTTGGCGGCCCGGGCGGCGTCCATGGCGGTGTTGCCGCCGCCGATGACCACCACATGCCGGCCCAGGTTCAGGGTATCGGGGGCCTTCTTGGCGGCCTCCAGGAACTCGATGACGTTGTGCTCCTCGCCGTACTCCAGCCCGGCGCTGCCCTTCTGCCACGCGCCGGTGGCCAGGATCACATGGGTGAAGCCCTGGGCGAAGAGCTCCTGTACATCCTTCACCTCGGTGTTGAGCTCCACCTTTACCCCCATGGCCTCCATGAGGCGCACGTCGTTGTCGATGGCCTCGTCATGGATGCGGAACGCGGGGATCACGTGGCGCACGATGCCGCCCAGGGCGTCCCGGCGCTCGAAGACGGTGACGTCCACGCCGGAGCGGCCCAGGAAGTAGGCGGCGGACATGCCGCCGGGGCCGCCGCCCACCACGGCCACCCTCCGGCCCGCGGCGGGGGCGGCGGGGTGCAGCTTGGGCAGCAGGGCCTCAAACCCGCCCTCGGCGGCCTTCAGCTTCTGGGCGCGGATGTAGACGCTCTCGTCGTAGGCGTTACGCATGCACTTGTCCTGGCAGCGGTGGGAGCAGATGGTGCCGGTGATGAAGGGCAGGGCGTTGCGCTGGGTGATGATGCGCAGAGCCTCCTCGTACTTGCCCTCGCCCACCTTCATCAGATAGGCGGGGATGTCCTGCTCGATGGGGCAGCCGGAGCGGCAGGGGGCGGAGAAGCAGTCGATAAGGGGCACCTTTTTGTCCAGCTTGCGGCTGGGGATGGGCTTCATGGGCTTTTGATAGTGGCCGTCGGCGGAGGGCATCTCCGCCAGGGCGGCCGCCCCGGCCGCGTCCACCCCCTCCCAGGGGGCGTAGGAGATATCCAGCAGCGCCCGGCCGATCTGGCTGAACCGCTGGTAGCCGCCGGGCTTGAGGACGGTGGTGGCCATGGTGATGGGCCAGATGCCCGCGTCAAAGAGGGCCCGCACCGAGTGAATGTCCGCGCCGCCGGAATAGGAGATGCGCAGCTTGCCCTTGAACTCCTTGGCCAGACGGGCCGCCAGGGACAGGGACAGGGGGTAGAGGGAGCGGCCGGACATGTACATCTCCTCGCTGGGCAGCTCGCCGGCGGCCACGTCCACGGGGAAGGTGTTGGTGATCTTCACGCCGAACTCCAGGCCCCGCTCGCCGGTGCGCTGCATCAGCCGGTGGAACATGGGCACCGCGTCCTCCCACTGGAGATCCTCGCGGAAGTGGTGGTCGTCGAACTGGATGTAGTCGTAGCCCAGGCCGTCCAGGGTCTTGCGGGCGAACTCATAGCCCAGCAGGGTGGGGTTGCACTTGACGTAGGTGTTCAGGTTCTTTTCGGTGATGAGATAGGTGGCGATGCGCTCGATCTCGTCGGGGGGGCAGCCGTGGAGGGTGGACTCGGTGATGGAGTTGGACACGTGGGGGGTGATGCCCCGGACATAGGCCTCGTCCACCTTCTCAAACCGGTCCAGATTGGCCAGGGCCCAGTCCATGCACTCCTGCCACACCTCGGTGCCGGAGGCGTCCTTCATCCCCTCGATGTAGGCGTCCACCTTGGGGCTCTGGATGCCCTTGAGGTCGTAGCCCACGCTCATGTTGAACACAAAGCCGTCGGGATCGCCCAGCTCCAGCTCCTTCGCCAGCAGCTTGCAGGCGAACCACGCCTTGACGTATTCGGCGAAGGCTTGGGGGACGTAGAGCTCGGTGGACCACTCGCAGTTGTAGCACTCATCCGCGGCGGTGATGCAGGGTTTGCTGACGCACTTGGACAGCTCCTCGCCGTCCATCACCTGCACGGTCTTGACCTCAAAGAAGCGGCTGCCCGCGGCGTAGGCCGCGATGATGTTCTGGGCCAGCTGGGTGTGGGGGCCGGCGGCGGGGCCGTAGGGGGACTCGATCTTCTCCTCAAAGATGGGCAGGGACTTCCCGTCGGCGTGGCGCACCAGCTTGGACACGCCGAACACGGAGCCCTGGGCGCGGTACTCGCTCAAAATCCAGTTCATCAGGTGGGCAAAGGGCATGGGTCTCATAATATCGCTCATAACGGATGGCCTCCCAAATATGATTCAGATGTGTTCAGACTGGCGGGCGGCCACAAGGGCCGCCCCTACGTCCGGCGCTTACGGTAGGGGCGGCCCTTGTGGCCGCCCGCGCTCCCGTCAATCGGTGCGGTGGTTGAGTTCGCCCCACAGCTTCTTGGACTGCTCCATGCAAAAAGCATTGATTTTGTCCTCGTCAATCCCCACGAACTCCCGATCCTTATAGAGCACCTTGCCGTTGATGATGGTGGTGCGGCAGTTCTTGCCCTCCATGCCGAAGAGCATGTGCCCGTCCACGTTCTCGTGGGAGAAGGGGGTGAAGGGCTTGTAATCCATGATGATCACGTCGGCGGCCGCGCCGGGCTTGAGCACGCCCAGGGGCTTCATGGGCAGGAGCACCTTCAGGCTCTCCAGCATGTCGTGGGTGTAGGCGTCGGTGCCCAGGCCGATGAGGATGCCCTTCTGGAACAGCTGGAGCACCGGCGAGCAGCCCACCGCGTTGCCCATGTTGGACTCCGGGTTGTGGCACACCATGGTGCCCGTCTCCTTGAGAATGTCCATCTCGGCGGGGGAGATGTGGATGCAGTGGCCCAGCATGGTCTTCTCCCCCAGCACGCCGTTGTAGAGCAGGCGGTTCACCGGGCGGCAGCCGTAGTTCCGGAGGGAGTCGTACACGTCGTTCATGCCCTCGGCCACGTGGATGTGGAAGCCGGTCATGCCGTCGTTGGCCTTGACCATCTGCTCGAAGGTCTTGTCGGAGATGGTGAACAGGGCGTGGCCGCCGAACATGGCCTTGATCATGTCGTCGTCCTGCTCCTTCGCCCACCGGGCGAAGTCGGCGTTCTCGCGGATGGCCTGGCCGCACTTCTCCGCGCCGTCCCGCTCGCTGACCTCATAGCAGAGGTTGGCCCGGATGCCCAGCTCCTGACAAACATCCTTGATGGCGAAGAGGGAGCCGGGGATTTCGCAGAAAGAAGCGTGGTGGTCGAAGATGGTGGTCACGCCGTCCCGGATGCAGTCCAGCACCGTGGCGTAGGCGCAGGCCCGGGTGCCGTCCAGGGTCAGATGCCGGTCGATGTACCACCATTGGCCGTCCAGCACCTCCAGAAAGTTGGTGGGGTTGAACCCGCCGATGGCCAGGCCCCGGGCCAGGCCCGAGTAGATGTGGGTGTGGACGTTGATGAGGCCGGGCATGATGACACCCCCCCGGGCGTCCACAAACTCGGCGTTGGGGTATTTGGCCCTCAGCTCAGACAGGGCCCCCACCTCCTTGATGACTTCGCCGTCCAGCGCCACCGCGCCGTCCTCCGCATAGGGGAAGGCCTCGTCCCGGGTAATCAGTCTTCCGTTTCCAACCAGCAGCATGCGTCATTCCTCCTTTGGATTTCAACCAACAAAAAAGTGCCCATTCCCTATGAATGGACACTCGACTCTGTGACGGCGGTGCGCCAGCACCGAAACCGAATCCCATGTCCATTCAGCCCGTGCGCGAGAGCACTCCGTTGCAGCCACAACCAATCTTCAAATTGTTTGTATAGTATATACAGTTTAATTGGCCTTACATTTGAATTTTAGCACAAAAGCGCCCAAGATGCAAGAGGGTTTGTTGGAAAAACTAAAAAATTTTTAGGCTTTATAATTTTT
>ENA-UPWS01001799-UPWS01001799.1-human-gut-metagenome-genome-assembly--contig:-NODE-1799-length-11603-cov-4.931459_pt1 | contig 11603 bp, 9 predicted proteins | sample MGYA00250054_ERZ773384 | MGnify/ENA primary metagenome ERZ773384 (study PRJEB29103, sample SAMN06111979) | human gut metagenome | biome: human gut; feature: ankylosing spondylitis patient; material... | reverse complement strand
TCCCGGGAGACTGCCGTTAATGGTCCGTTTTACACAAATTTTACACAACATTTACCTTCCCGTGGTGGTGTACCTGCGGCGCATACATTATAATAGAAGGCGGTATAGTGTAAAACTCAATAAGAGAATGGATGTGTAACACCGGATGACCATTTTTAATGTGTTCACCCTGATGGGCGGCATTGCCATGTTTTTGTATGGCATGGACCTGATGGGGAAAGCTCTGGAACAGACCGCCGGCAGTAAGCTGCAGGGCATTCTGTCCACCATGACCAGCAGCCCCATCCGCGGTTTGCTGCTCGGCATGGCCGTCACTGCCGTCATTCAGTCCAGCGGTGCCACCACCGTTATGGCTGTCGGCTTCGTCAACTCCGGTCTGATGGAGCTGCATCAGGCCATCAGCGTCATTATGGGCGCAAACGTCGGTACGACTGTCACCGGCTGGCTGCTCTCGCTGTCCGGCCTCGAGGGTGACAGCTTCATCACCCAGATGATGAACCCCAATGCCTGGAGCCCGATCCTCGGCTTTATCGGCATCTGGATGTATATGATCGGCAAGGACCGCAAGCGCGGCGTCGGTAAAATTATGCTGGGCTTCGCCATTTTGATGGCCGGCATGAACACGATGTCCCATGCCATGTCCCCGCTGGCCGACGAGCCGTGGTTCATGGATCTGTTCCTCAGCTTCAAAAATCCCATCCTCGGCGTTATCGCGGGTGCGGTGCTGACGGCTGTTTTGCAGTCCTCGTCGGCGTCCGTCGGTATCCTGCAGGCCCTGACCAGCACCGGCGCGGTCACCTACTCCACTGCCGTGCCCATCATCATGGGCCAGAACATCGGCACCACCGTCACGGCGCTGATCTCCTCGGCGGGTGCAAACAAGAACGCAAAGCGCACCGCCTTCGTCCATCTCTATTTTAACGTTATCGGCACGATCCTCTTCCTGTGCGGGTTCTACGGGCTGAACGCGCTGATCGGTTTTGCCTTCTTCAACGATACGGCCAACACCTTCGGCATCGCCATCGTACACACGATTTTCAACGTAGTAACGACAGCTATTCTGCTGCCGTTCAACCGCCTGCTGGAAAAACTGGCCATTTTGACCGTGCCAGACTCCCCGTCCGACACGAAGCAGGAGAACACCCTGCTGGACGAGCGTCTGCTGGCTACGCCGTCCGTGGCCGTGGGCCGCGCCATGCTGACCGGCGGCGATATGGCCGAGATCTGCCGCACCTCGCTCTTGCAGGCCATGTCCACCACCCGCGCCTGGAATGACGCCATCGCCGACGAGGTCATCCGCAAGGAGGACGCCGTTGACCACTATGAGGACGTGCTGGGCACCTACCTTGTCAAATTGAGCGCCAAGCATCTGTCCGTAGAGGATAACCGCTCCGTCAACACGCTGCTGCACACCATCGGCGACTTTGAGCGCATCTCCGACCACGCCGTGAACATTATCAAAACGGCGCAGGAGATCCGCGACAAGGACATCAAATTCAGCGAAGAAGCGCTGAATGACCTGTCCGTGCTGGAAGCCGCCGTGCAGGACATCGTCAACCGCACGGTCGACGCCTTCCAGAAGGGCGACACCTACGCCGCCGGCAAGATCGAGCCGCTGGAGCAGGTCGTGGACGGCCTGGTGCGCGAGGTCAAGACCCGCCACATCGCGCGTCTGCAGGCCGGTGTCTGCACGATCGAGTACGGCTTTGTGCTGGACGATCTTTTGACGAACTACGAGCGCATCGCCGACCATTGCTCGAACATTGCGGTGGCCATGATCGAGGTCGCGGCGGACAAGTTCGACACCCACGAATATCTTGCCAACGTCAAGCACGGCGGCAGCGTGAAGTTTGAGCGCCGCTACGAGAAATACCGTGGCCGCTACACCTTCCCGCCGGAGGCATATTCCGAACCCGCTGAAAACCCGGCTGAAAACTAAAAATTACCTGCCTTCCCCTATGGGGGAAGGTGGCCGAGGCTCCGACCGAGGCCGGATGAGGGGCAGCCTTGCCCCACCATCCCGTTACCGGGCTGTATTGGGAACCCCGCCCCTCATCAGTCCGCTTCGCGGACAGCTTCAGTCTCCGCGCTAAGAGCCGCCTGCGGCGGTTGCGCTCCGACACGCGCCTGCGGGCGCAGCCCCGAGGGGGAAGCCTTTTTGTAGGGGCGGGGCATGCCCCGCCCGCAACAGAAAAGCAACCGCCCGTTATCGGACGGCCACGCAAAGCCGCGGGCCGGGCATGCCCGGCCCCTACGTTTATGGTAAGGGGTATTTACTATGATTTACATCGTCGAGGACGACTCCAGCATCCGTGAGCTGGAGCAATACGCTTTGCAATCCAACGGGTACGAGACCACGGGCTGCGAGGACGCGGCCAGCTTCTGGGCGGCGCTGCGCAGCGGGCGGCCCGACCTCGTCATTCTGGACGTCATGCTGCCCGACGAGGACGGCTACCAGATTCTGGCCAAGCTGCGCGCCGACCCGGCCTGCGCCGCAACGCCGGTCATCATGGTCACGGCCAAAACCAGCGAGATCGACGTCGTCAAGGGGTTGGACCACGGTGCGGACGACTACCTGTGCAAGCCGTTCGGCATCATGGAGTTCATCTCCCGCGTGCGGGCCGTGCTGCGCCGCGCCGCCGCTGCCGCCCCCGCGCCCGCCGCGTCCACGCTGCGCTTCGGGGACATCGTGCTGGATGACGTGTCCCGCACCGTCCGGGTGGGCGGCGTGCCCGTGGAGCTGACCTTCAAGGAATACGCGCTGCTGCATCTGTTTTTGGAGCACCCGGAGGAGGTCCTGGCCCGCGAGCGCATCATGAAGGACGTCTGGGACACCGACGATTTACTGGAATCCCGCACCATCGACATGCACGTCCGCACGCTGCGCCAGAAGCTCGACGCGGCGGGCGAGGCCATCCGCACCGTGCGCAAGGTGGGCTACAAGCTGAGCACGGAGGGAAGCGATGACTGACGACGAACGCCGCACGCGCCAGCCCCTCAGCATGACCCGCCGCTACCGGCGCGGCCTGATCCTGACAGGGCTGCTCTGCGCGCTGGCCGTGCTGACGGCGGCGACGGCACTTTTTCAGCGCAGCTACGCAGAACGCATTGACAATTACCTGATGCAGATCTGCCATGGCTACGCCGCAGCCTACGAGGCACAGGACCCCCACAGCGCTACCACGCTGCTGAACCTGCTGCCTGAGAACTGCCCCCTGCGCATCACCCTCATCGACACAGACGGCACGGTGCTGTACGACACCAAGCTCGGCTCCTACATCGTGGACGTAAACGGCGACATCTACGCGGCCCAGACCGACCTGCCCAACCACGCCGACCGCCCGGAATTTCAACAGGCAATGGCGAACGGTTCCGCGTGCATCACCCGCGAGAGCGAGACGCTGCAGCTGGAGACGCACTACTACGCCGTGCGCATCGACCTGCCGGAGGGCGCGCAGGTGCTGCGCGTGGGCGAGGACGTCGCAAACATCTGGGGCCTGAGCACCGACACCCTGCCGCTGCTGTGCGGCGCAGTCGTGCTGATTTTGCTCGCTGCCACGCTGTTCAGCTGGTGGCTGACCCGCCGCATGGTGCAGCCCATCAACCATCTGGCCGAGCATCTGGACACGATTGAGGCCGATGTGCCGTATGAAGAATTGATCCCGCTGGCGCGGACGATCCAGACGGACCGCAAGCTGCGCGAGGACAACGAGACGATGCGCCGCGAGTTCACGGCCAACGTCAGCCACGAGCTGAAAACCCCGCTGACGAGCATTTCCGGCTATGCCGAGCTGATCGAGACCGGCATGGCAAAGCCCGCCGACGTGCCGACCTTCGCCGCGCGCATCCACAAGGAGGCACAGCGGATGATCGCGCTGGTCAGCGACATTCTGCAATTGAGTGAGCTGGACAGCACCCAGGCCAGCCACAGCCGCGAGCCTGTGACTGAGATGGCCCCTGTGGATCTGGCCGCGCTGGTCAAGGAGACGGCCCAGAACATGACGGTCAACGCCCGCCGGGCCTACGTGACGCTGCAATACGACGCCAAACCCGCCACCGTGCGCGGCAGCCGCGACCAATTGAGCGAACTGACGCAGAATTTGTGCGACAATGCCATCCGCTACAACCGCCCGGGCGGCCATGTGGAGCTGCGCTGCGGTGTAGGCGGCGACGGCTGCCCGTATTTTGAGGTCGAGGACAACGGCATCGGCATCCCGCAGGACAGCCAGACCCGCGTGTTTGAGCGGTTCTACCGCGTGGACAAGAGCCGCTCCAAGGCCACGGGCGGCACGGGCTTAGGGCTTGCCATCGTCAAGCACATTGCCCTGCTGCACGACGCAAAAATTGACCTGCAGAGCCAGGTCGGCACCGGGACGACCATACGGGTGACGTTCCCGAAAAATTCGTAACTTCGCAACGCGGTAGGGGCCGGGCATGCCCGGCCCCTACAAATGCACGCACCAAACAAAAAAGCTGCCGCTCTCCCACGAGCAGCAGCTTTTTATTTACAATGTTACGCCAGCACGAATGTCTGCAGGGCCCAGACACCCAGGACGACGATGCCCAGGGCGATGCGGTACCAGCCGAAGGCCGTGAAGGTGTGCTTCTTGACGTAGTCCATCAGGAAGCGGATGGCCAGAATGGAGACGACAAACGCCACAATGCAGCCGACCAGCAGCGCGCCGATCTCGCCAACCGTAAAGACGCCGCCGCCCGCCAGGAACTTGACGAGCTTGAGGCCCGACGCGCCCGCCATGACCGGGATGGCCAGGAAGAAGGTGAACTGGGACGCGCAGGCGCGGCTCATGCCGCAGAGCAGGCCGCCGATGATGGTGGAGCCGCTGCGGGACGTGCCGGGGATGAGCGCCAGCACCTGCCACGCACCGACGATAAGCGCCTGCCTGTAGGTGATGCGGCTCAGCTTGGTGGTGGTGGGTACACGGGGGCGGCGCTCGATGAGGATGAACGCGATGCCGTAGACGATCAGCATGACCGCGACGACGACGCTGTTATAAAAATGTGCGTCGATCCAGTCGTCCAGCGCCAGGCCCAGCACGGCGGCGGGCAGGCAGGCGACGATGATCTTGAACCACAGCCGCATGACCGGCCAGCGGACGTGCTTCGCCAGGCCGGAGTCGCGGCCATTGTCAACGCAGAAGGGCCACAGCTTTTTGAAATACATGACCACAACGGCCAGGATCGCGCCCAACTGGATGACGACGCGGAACATCTCCATAAATTCGGCGCTGAAGCTGAATTTAAGTACCTGCTCGGCCAAGATCATGTGGCCGGTGCTGGAGATGGGCAGCCACTCGGTAATGCCCTCGATCACACCGTAGATGACCGAACGCAGCAAATCAAAAAACAAATCCATTCGAGAAACCTCCTTACGTGCTACCTTATATAATACCATAAATCGTGCAAATGGGAACAGCTTTTTGAGAATTTACATCTTTTTTACGGTAAATGGGCACGGCGGCTTGCTGTTTTCGTCAAATGCAACTATAATAAGAGTGATTTCTTGTGCAAAGAGGTTTTGAGAAATGTATAAAACCGTACTGTTTGATTTGGATGGGACCCTGCTGAACACGATTGACGACCTGGCCGACTCCGCGAACCGCGTCTGCGCCGCCCACGGCTGGCCGCAGTATGAAACTGCGCAGTACCGCTATTTTGTGGGCAACGGCATCCCGAAGCTGGTGGAGCGGTTCAGCCCCGCAAGCTGCCGCAGCCCGGAGCAGCTGGCCGCGACGCTGGCCGAGTTTGATAAGGTCTACGGCGCGCACATGCACGACAAGACCGCGCCGTACCCCGGTATGCCGGCGCTGCTGGCCCGGCTGAAGGCCGCCGGGGTGCGGATGGCGGTGTTCTCCAACAAGGCGGACGAGTTTGCCCGCGCCGTGGTCGCGCGGTACTTTGACGCCGACCTGTTTGAGGTCGTCCGCGGTGCGCTGCCCGACGTACCCACGAAGCCCGCCCCCGAGGGGACGCGCACCCTGATGGCGCACCTTGGCGTCGAGGCCGACGGCAGTGTGCTGTACGTCGGTGACAGCAATGTGGACGTGGAGACCGCCCACAACGCGGGCCTGCCCTGCTGCGGGGTGCTGTGGGGGTTCCGGACCCGCGAGGAGTTGACCGAAGCCGGGGCAGAATATTTGGCCGAGGATACCCAGGGGTTGGAAAAGGTTGTTTTAGGTTGACGTGAGTGACCAGGGCACCCGAAACGCCTGGAATGCCGGGAGATTGCCCGGAGACGGGATTTGACCGGACCGTTCCGGTGCGACCCCGACGCCCGCGTAGCAGAAGTTTACGGACCATACGTAGGGCGGCCTGCCCACAGGCCGCCGTGCCCGTTTGCGATAAGGAGAAGCCTTGCGGATCGTTGTAGGGGGCGGCGTCCCCGACGCCCCGCGGAGGGGTCAAGACCCCTCCCTACGATGCAAACCGGTAAAGGGGATACAACGGCAAGGCTGCGGGCCGGGCATGCCCGGCCCCTACGGACTGCTGTGAACGGGTCAAATTACAACATTTTTCACAAAAAGGAGCTGTTATTATGATTGCACAGCACTATAAAGATATGCTGGGCTCCAAGTCGGTTATCCGTCAGATTTCTGAATGGAGCACCGCCCGCGGCGCGGAGATCGGCTATGAGAACGTGTTCGATTACTCGCTGGGCAACCCGTCTGTCCCCTGCCCGCCGCAGTTCACCGCGGCTTGCGCGGACCTGCTGGCCCACACCGACCCCGTCAGGCTGCATGGCTATACGCCGACGCTGACGCTGCCGTCCGCCCGCAAGGCCGTGGCCGAAAGCCTGAACCGCCGGTTCGGCATGGACTACACCGCCGACCATATCTTTATGACGACGGGCGCGGCGGGTGCGCTGGCCCATGCTGTGCGCTGCGTCGGCGTGCCCGGGCAGAACATCGTAACGTTTGCGCCGTTCTTCCCCGAGTACAAGCCGTACATCGAGGGCGCGGGGCTTACCCTGCGCGTGACGCCGCCGCGGTGCGCGGACTTTCAGATCGACTTTGAGGCGTTCGCGCAGTTCGTGGACGAGAACACCGCCGCCGTGCTCATCAACAGCCCCAACAACCCCAGCGGCACCGCCTACAGCGAGGAGACCCTGCAGCAGCTGGCCGACTTTTTGACCCAGGCGTCCGCCCAGTACGGCCACCACATCTTCCTGATTTCCGACGAGCCGTACCGCGAGATTTCGTTCGGCGGCAGGGTCACGCCCTACCCCGCCAAATTCTACGATGATACGCTCACCTGCTACTCCTTCTCCAAGAGTCTGAGCGTGCCGGGCGAGCGTATCGGCTATGTGGCCGCCAGCCCGCGGTGCGAGGACGCCGCGTACATCGTGCCGATGTGCGGCCAGATCTCCCGCGGGACCGGCCACAACTGCCCGTCGTCCCTCATCCAGATGGCCGTCGAGCGCTGCCTTGACGTGACCAGCGACCTGTCCGTCTACGAGACGAACATGAACCTGATCTACGACGAGCTGATCGCGCTGGGCTTCACCGTCGTCAAGCCGGACGGCACGTTCTACATCTTCCCGAAGGCGCTGGAGGACGACGCAAAGGCGTTCTGCCAAAAGGCGCTGAAATATGACCTGGCGCTGGTCCCCGGTGACAGCTTCGGCTGCCCCGGCTACTTCCGCATGGCGTACTGCATCGAGACCGAAAAAGTCCGCCGCAGCTTTGCCGCGCTGGAGAAATTCGTGGCCGAGGAGTACGGCGTCACCAAACACTAAGGAGATTTTATGTCGATTCTACGCCGCATTTTTCCGTTTCTGCTGACAGCTGCGCTGCTGTGTGCCTGCGTGCAGATGCCCAACACCCCACAGGACGTGCTGCCCGCCACGACGCCGCAGTCCACGGCGGCCCCCACCGCCACGCCGGAGACAAGCCCCACGCCGACGCCCGAGCCGACAGTGGCCCCCGCGATGGCGACGGCCACGAGCAACGCCACCAAGGACGCGCCGCAGATCAAGGACCCGACGACCTGGGACGACAACGCCGCCAAGACGCTGGCCGGGCTGAAAACGCAGTTTGCCGCCTACGGCCTGACGCTGGACGCGAAGGAGGGCTACCCCTACCTGCTGGCGGTCAACAACGCAGGCGGCGTGGTCACGGTCTACGCCGTGGATTCTGCCACAAAAAAGTACGCTGTGCCGTTCATGGCAATGGTGTGCAGCGGCGGCATGGACACCCCCACCGGGTATTTTTCGACCCCGGTGGACTACAGCTGGCGGCTGCTGATGGGCCCGAGCTACGGCCAGTACGCGACCCGCATCTATGACAGCTACCTGTTCCACAGCGTGCCCTACTACAGCCAGCACAAGGACGATGTGGAGTACGACGAGTTCAACCTGCTGGGCACCCGCGCCAGTCTGGGCTGCATCCGGCTGGCCGTGGTGGACGTGAAGTGGATCTACGACAACTGCCCGCTGGGCACGCCGGTCATCATCTACAACGACGCCGACGACCCCGGCCCGATGGGAAAGCCCGGCACGATCTACACCGACCCCGCCGACACCGAGAAGCGCGGCTGGGACCCCACCGACCCCGACCCAGTCAACCCGTGGGACGATGCCTTTGAGAGCGGCACCGCCATCCGCAGCCAGGCCGCCTGGGACCAGTGGGAGACCGAGCGCGAAAATTGGATGAGCAGCCTGACGCCCACCGATTTGCAGGGGTGGAGCACCGATTCCAAGATCGCGGGGACGAGAGGGTAATTTTTGCGCCGTAGGGGCCGGGCATGCCCGGCCCGGAGGTTTTCCGTTAGCAGACGCCACATCAGCGCCCTGTCTACCCGACGGAGGGGTCAAGACCCCTCCCTACAAAGCACCCGTGAACGTCAGCCCGTAGGGAGCGGTCTTGACCGCTCCGCGGCACGTTTCGGAAAATGCCTGTCAATCAAAAAGCACCTGCCTTCGTGTAAAAGGCAGGTGCTTTTCTATTGCAATATCAGCTGAACATCACCACGTCCTGCGCGGGCTTTTCGCCCGGCTCGACGGAGATGGCGGTCAGGACAGGACCGGTGGAATCGGGGGTCTGGCCCTTGTAGATGGGGTGGTACTTGACGTTGACCTTGGCCGTAATGTTGATCCAGCTGCGCTGCTCCAGCGACTTGTAATCGTCGTACTTGCAGGGCATGCCCACAAACTGGATGTCCTGCACGCAGCAGGTCATGGCAAAGCGTCCGGGCACAAACGCGCCCTTGCCGGCCTGGGGGGTCTGGCAGACCTGAGCCAGATATTTGACCGTCTTGCCGTCATATTTCTTCGGGTCGTCCATGCAGTCCATGTACCATATACCAAAGAACTCCTCGGGGATCTCAATGACCGGCGCGTCCACGTCGAAGGGCAGCGGGTCGGGGATGTCGTCATAGGCGACGCTGCCGTCCTTGAACTCGTAGGCGATGTCGCAGCGGCGGCTGGCCTGGCGCACCAGCTTGTGGATGAGCTGGCGGCTCTCGTCGTCGTTGACAGCCTCGGCGCGGTTGACGACCAGCAGCTCACTGCCGCGCAGCTTGTCCAGCAGCAGGCTGCGCATGGCGCTGTCGCCCGCGTAGGTCTTGATGGTCGTACCGTCGGCGGTGGCCAGGCTCTGGTAGATGAGCCAGTTGTCGGGCAGGGCGTCGTACAGCTCCTGAATGAGCCACATACCGTTGTACTCGATGATGACGCGGCCACAGCCGGACTTCTTTTCGAGCGCGGTCAGGTTCTCGGCGGTCAACTCGCTCTTATCCTCGATCTGGGCAACGTGCACGCCGCCGAAGGCGAACTTGGACGGGTCGTACTCGATCTCGCCCTCCTCGCAGACCAGCAGCAGGGTCTTGTCGCCGGAGTCGAAGTTGGGGTCCTCCATCGTTTCCTGAATGAATTTCGTCTTGCCGCTCTCCAGCTGGCCGACGAAGAGATATACGGGGATTTGTTTAGGCATAGGGGACGTCCTTTCGGTTAGTAGCAGTCAAAGGCTTCTCCCCCGGGGGAGAAGCTGTCCGCGAAGCGGACTGATGAGGGGAGAGCTGATCGCGGCCTGTCATTCGTGGGCTGCTGCGGCAGGCTCGCCCCTCATCCGCCCTCGGGCGGGGCCTCGGGCACCTTCCCCCAAGGGGGAAGGCATTCTTATCAAACGTGGAACAATTCCGCGATCTCATGCTCCTTCAGCTGGGAGCCGATGACGCAGAGCTTGCCGGTGACGTCGGGGCCGCAGGGGCGGATCTCGTGCTCGCCGGGGACCATGTCGAACTCGTACCAGGTGTCGCCGCCGTCCACAATGCCCTTGGCGCGCAGGATCATGCCGTAAGCGCCCTCGTCCAGCGCGTGCAGGGCCTTGTCCAGATCTTCACGGCTGTATTTGTGGGCCGTCTCCTTGCCCCAGCTCGTGAACACCTCGTCGGCGTCGTGGTCGTGATGGTGATGATGCCCGCAGGAGCAGACGCCGTGCTCGTCGTAGTGGTGCTCATGGTGATGCTCGTGCTCGTCCTCGTCGTCGTGGTGATGGCAGCAGTCGTGGTCGTGGTCATCGTCATCATGGTCGTGATGGTGATGCTCATGCTCGTCCTCATCGTCGTCCTCGTCGTGATGATGGTGGCAGCAGCAGTCGTGCTCGTCCTCATCGTGGTCGTGATGGTGATGATGGTGGTGCTCATGCTCATCCTCGTCGGCATGGGCCACGTTGGCGGCGCGGGCCTCGGTCAGCAGCTCGGCGACGAGGTCGCGCTTGCCGTCCATGACGGAGACGATCTGTGCGCCGGTCAGGAAGGTCCAGTCGGTGGTGACGATGGTGGCGGTGGGGTTCTTCTCGGCCAGCAGGGCGACGGCGGCAGCGACCTTCTCCTCACTGGCGTTGCCGGTGCGGCTCAGGATGATGCAGGACGCATGGCTGACCTGGTCGTCATAGAACTCACCGAAGTTCTTCATATACATCTTGACCTTGTTCACGTCGGCGACGGTGACAAAGCTGTTCAGGATGACGGGCAGATCCTCGGCGACGCCCTCGACGGCGCGGGTCACGTCGGACAGCTTGCCGACGCCCGACGGCTCAATGAGGATGCGGTCCGGGTGGTAGGTCTCGACGACCTTCTTCAGTGCCTCGCGGAAATCGCCGACCAGGCTGCAGCAGATGCAGCCGGAGTTCAGCTCATTGACCTGAATGCCGGCCTCGCGCATGAAGCCGCCGTCGATGCCGATCTCGCCGAATTCGTTCTCGATCAGGACGATCTGCTCACCGGCGAAGGCCTCCTTGATGAGCTTTTTGATAAGGGTGGTCTTGCCGGCGCCGAGGAAGCCGGAGAAAATGTCGATTTTGGTTTTCTTTTCAGCCATAGTTGGGTACCTCTATTCAAGATGTGTTCAGATGTTCAGTTGGTTGGCAATCTATTACACTAACTGCTAATACTATTATAACAAACACGTCAAGGGGTTTTGCGCCATTTTGCGCGGGAAATTTTGAATTTTTTGCAAAATTTATGGGATTTGGGCAGCACGGTAGGGGCCGGACACTGCGGGGTTGTGAGCGTGGGGCCACGGTTGAGCGGAGCGAAACCGGGGAGCGAACAATGTTTGCCCCTGCGGGGCAAACAACCGCACGAGC
>ENA-UPWS01001786-UPWS01001786.1-human-gut-metagenome-genome-assembly--contig:-NODE-1786-length-11662-cov-4.206474_pt1 | contig 11662 bp, 10 predicted proteins | sample MGYA00250054_ERZ773384 | MGnify/ENA primary metagenome ERZ773384 (study PRJEB29103, sample SAMN06111979) | human gut metagenome | biome: human gut; feature: ankylosing spondylitis patient; material... | reverse complement strand
GTCTATTAGACTGCGGGCCGGGTGGAGAACCAGGTCTTGTAGTTGATCACGCCCCAGCCGGGGAAATTGGTCCAGCCCTCATAGTGGTCGGTACGGTAGGGGAAGTAGGCCTTGTCCCAGCACAGAGCCAGTCCCACCACCTGTTCATCGGCAAGCGCTTGCAGCTCCTTCATGGCGGCGTTGTACGCCTCGTAGCTGCCGGCGGTCTTCTTGGCCTCATAGGCGGCGACAAACTCCGGGAGCAGGCAGGTGCCCCAGCGGTTGTTGTCGTTATCCCCGATCATGTACATGAAGGCGGTGTCATACATGGCCACGCCGGGAGAGGTATAGCCGATGTAGAGCTCATAGGTGCCCTGCTTGCGGACCTCGGTGGCGTGGTCGGAGTTGCGCACGCTCTCCTCGTCCATGGTAGTCTGCACGCCCACGGCCTCCAGATTGGTCTTGAGCACTTCGGCGATGCGCAGATAGAGGGCCTGACGGGTCTTGTTGTACTGGGGAGTAATGAGGACATTCAGCTCGCTGCCGTCGGGCATATCCCGCCAGCCGTCGCCGTCAGCATCCACATAACCGCCCTCATCCAGCAGGGCGTTGGCTTCGTCCACGTCCTGAGCCAGCTCGGGCAGCGAGCCGTCAAAGCCCTTATTGGGGGGCGCCACGATACCGGCGTGGGGGATCTGGCCGTCCTCCCCTCCGATGGTGACGCGGAGCAGCTCGTAGTCCAACGCGGCCCGCACGGCCTTGCGGAAGGTTAGGTCGTCGGTGGGCTGCTCGTTGAAGCCGAACACCAGTTGATAGTTGCCGGGGTTGTCGCTCATGCCGGGATCCAGCCCCTCCACTCCGGTGATGGAGTCCACCATGGTGGCGTTCAGGGAGTTGGAGTAGTCGTACATGGCGTCCACCTCCCCGCTGCGCAGGGCCATCACCAGGGCGTCGTGGCTGTCGTAGGTGCGCACGGTCAGCTTGCGCACGGTCAGCTCCTGTCCCATGTAGGTATCCGACACCGCCTCTAGGGTCATGCTCTGGGCCTCCTCGTCCACACCTGTGAGCTTGTAGGGGCCGCAGCCGATAGCGGCGTCCTCGCCGGTGTACTCGGCGTATTCGCCCTCCACCTTGGACCACACATGCTCCGGCCGAAGGGTGACGAAGTTAGCCATGCTGTTGAGCATGGTGAAGGCCTTGCCGTCGGTCAGCGTCAGGGTGGCCGTGGTCTCATTCACCGCCTCCACCCCTGTCAGGCCGCTGCAATAGCTGGACTTGCGGTCGATCAGATATTGGAAGGTAAACACCACGTCATCCATGGTCACAGGTTCACCGTCGTGCCAGGTGAGGCCCTGATCTGTGGCAAAGGTGGCGGTAATGGTATTCAAGTCGCCGCTCAGCTCCCAGCCCGTCATGAAAAAGGGCTGAACCTTGCCATTCTCATCGGTGACTACAAAGGGAGCGGTGACCACCGCGTTGTAGTTGAGCTTGCCGAAGATACCGTTTTCCGTCATAACGTTGGCGCCGTCAATGGCGGCGGTGGTACCGATGCGCAGTTCCTCCACATAGGCAACGGAGGACTTGCCGCTCTCCACCGCTTCCGGCGGGCCGCTTTGGGTGGAAGCCGCCGGGTTCTGTCCCGCGCAGCCGGCTGCGGTCAGCGCAAGAGCGCTGGCCAGCAGAAGGGATGCCAGTCGTTTCATACATGTTCCTTCTTTCCTTCTCTTAAATTTCTATGCAAAACAGGGACGGTCCCCTGCTTTGGTCTTATAATGAAAGAGCATTCCTGTTTTGTCGTTAGAAAACAGGAATGCTCTTTGTCCTGGATATGCAAAAAGGGCACCGCCGTCCCCAGCGATGCCCAGTTAATGCCCCAATGACCGCGATATCCACCGCGGCAGCATCCAATTCTCCCTCGCCGAAAGAATAGAATCCGATAGACATGGCAGGTCTTCTGACTCCAGATCATCCGGCTTCGCTCACCTTCCCGGTTTCCCAGTGGTATTAAGCGGGCCGTCCCTGTTACAGCAGCGGGAGCTGTCGCAGACTTGCACTGCGTTCCCTTTTCAATACAAACGTATCACCATATCCTGCTATATGAAATTATGGATTCAGTATACACCGCCGTCCAAGGCCTGTCAATATGTGTCTAACGGCGCCGAATGCTCTCCACTTACGGAGCCTAGCGGCAACAGGCACATTCCATTCCCACCGGCTCACCGCCGCATCTGCTCTTCGCCGCCTGTAACGGGCGAACCAATCAAGTATAAGAAATCTCGCATTGAGAGCAGTCACAGGAGATCACCCCCCTTTTCTTTCCGGCCGGGCTGTGCTATAATCCCCTCATATACGTTTTCAGCAAGTGGCCAGACTCCGTCTGGTTAGAGGGAATCGGGTGCAACTCCCGAGCGATCCGGTCACTGTAAGCGGGGAGCGTGCTGCAAATCGCCATTGCATGTTTCACATGTGAGAAGGCGCAGCACGTGACGAGCCGCAAGCCAGGAAACCTGCTTGCTGAATTTGTGGGGACGCTTCCGGTGAAAGCTGCTCCACAGGCCGCCGGCCCTGCCGGTGCGCCTGTCTGCAAGCCGGCTCCGCGTCAGAATACGCGGGGCCGGCGATTTTGCTTTCTCCGGGCAGAGAGGAGAAATGCGCATGCGACAGCCTTTTTTTGAAGATCTGATGACCGCAATGTACCCCTCCGGCCTGCTGCATACCTTTGGCGTAAACGGGAAAATCTCCGGCAGCGTGGGGGCGGTGGGAGAGATGCAGGAAGTGCTTCCGCTCCTCCACAGCCCGCGGGGCTGTGGGTTTCACTACCGCTATTCCGCCCGGCGTCGGCACCAGCCCTTTTACAGCGTGCTGACCTCCAATCTGGAGGAGCGGGACATCATCTGCGGCGGGGAGGAGAAGCTCCGCCAGGCCATACGGGACGCCTGGAGCCGCTACCGCCCCGGGCTCATCATGGTGATCCCCTCCCCGATCAGCGACATTCTGAACGAAGATGTGCGCTCCGTATGCGCCGAGCTGCGGCGGGAGGGTATTTCGGTAGTGGGCGTCCAGTCGGAGCTCTTCTCCCACCGGGACAAAAACTACACCCGGAACCGTCTGAAAGAGCTGGCCCACCAGACCATCACCGGCGACAACCGGCTGGAGATGGAGCTAAAGGGCTGCGGCTTCACCGAGGCGCTCTACGCCCTGGTGGAGCAGGTGATGGAGCCGTCCGCTCAGATCCCGCACAGCATCAACATCGAGACGGTGGGCTGGGGGAGCGAGGGAAAGGCCGCCCTGCGGGAGCTGGAGGTCTTTTTGAACGGCTGCGGGATTCAGGTGAACACGTGGATCCCCAGCGCCCCCCTCTCCTCTCTGGTACACGCCCCGGCCGCGGAACTGAATCTGGTCAAGCGGGTTCGCTGGGCCAGACGCATGCGGGAGAAATTCGGAACCGCATACCTTCACATCGGCGGCGCGGGACGCTACGCCGGACTGGATGGAATCTGCACCTTTTACCGGGACATTGGACAGGCCCTCCGCATGGAGGAGGCGGTGGAGCCCGTCGTCCTGGCGGCGCGGGCCCAGGCCCTGGAGGAGACGGCGGAGGCCCGCCGCCGCCTGGGGCAGGCCCGGGCGGTTCTCGTCAGCCGCAGCATCCAGCAGGCTCCCTTCGAGCTCAAATCCTATGTGCGGGACTATGGCCTGTCGGTCTCCCATCTCTGTGTCATCCTGACCCCGGAGAGCCGTAAAAACCTGAATGTCACCCCCGCGCTGGAGGACAGCCTGCTGGCCCGGGTACGGGAGGCCGCCGCCCTCTACAGCCCGGAGACACAGCTCCTCCTGAACCCGGCAGAGGAGACGCTGCGCGGAATCTTCGCAGAGGCGGATGTGGTGGTGGGCACCGGCGACTTCACCTTGGAGGGGATGGGCGCGCCGCTGATCCCCGCGGTCAACGAAACCACCTCCCTCTCCTTTCCCTCCTATGTCCGCACGGTGCGTAGGATGTGCCGCCGCCTGGAGCACGGGACGGAGCGCAGCAGTCTTCTGCTGGGGAAAATGCCCTTCCAAAGCCGCCATTACCCACTGTACTGTAATCAGTCTAATCTGGCCGCCAAGGAAATGTGGTCCAGAATGTGGCTCAATCGAAAGGGGGATTCCGTATGAGGCCGGCCAGCGGCTGCAAGCTCTTTGGAGCTTATCAGGCTTTGGGTGGAATTCAGGACGGCGTTGTTCTGCTCCACTCCGTGGTGGGCTGCAATTTTGGCTCCATGTCCCTCCACGTTGCCCAGGATATGCGGGATATCCGGCAGACCTGCACCGTCATCAGCGACAGCGACGTGGTGTTCAGCGGCGAGGCCTCCCTGGAGCGGGCCGTCCGCTCCGCGCTGGAGCTCTTCCAACCGTCCGTCCTGTTCGTGGTCAGCGGCTGTGTGAGTGAGATGATTGGGGACGATATCCCCGCCGTCTTAGCCCGCATCCCCCATGAGGCGCCGCTGCTCCATGTGGAGGCGGCAGGCTTCCGTGGGGATGCGGCTCGCGGGCTGGAGGCTGGATGGCTGGCACTGCTCCCGCTGATGAAGCCCCCGGTCCCCCGGCCTTATCCCCGGCCCTATCCCCGTTCTGATCCCCGTCCCCTGGTTAATCTGATCGGGCTCGGGATGGATGACCCCCACGCCGCCGACGATGTTGAGGCCCTCCGGGCTATGCTCGCCCCCCAGGCCGCACTGGGCGCCGTGCTCTCCCGCTGTACGCTGGAGGAAGTGCGCCGCGCCCCCTATGCCGATGTGAACCTGGTGCTCCGTGGAAAGGGGCGTGAGCTGGCGCAAGCCATGAAGGAGTACTTCGGCATACCGTGGGAGGAACTTGATTACCCCTATGGCGCCGCCGGCGCGGACGATCTCTGGAGTCGGCTGGAGCGCCGCTTCGGTCTGGATTATCATCAGGCCCGGGCGGAGCTGGACCGTCAGATTGCAGAGGGAGCCGGAAAAGCCTACCGCTATTTACAGGCCCTCTACGGCATGCCGGCTGCGATCCTCGCCTCGGGGCCGCGGGCCGACGGTCTGCGGCGCTTTCTGGAGCAGGAGCTGGGGATGGAGGTGGTGTGCTTTGCCCGCCGGGAGGAGCTCTCCGACCAGGAGGACTTCTACCGGGAGCTGCGCGGCTCCGAGGCGGCGCTTCTGTTTGGCTCCTCCTTTGAGCAGGACGGTGCCGACGAGCTGGAAATTCCGCTGATCCGCATGGATTACCCGGTGTTTGATGAGGTCTGTCTGACCCCCCGCCCCCACCTGGGCGGGCAGGGAACCCTCCACCTTCTGGAGGACATCTTCCGCGGCATCATGAACGGCCGCACCTTAAAGGGGGCGCTCTATCAGTGAAACGCATCTGCGTCTATGGAAAAGGGGGCATCGGGAAGTCCACCGCCGTGTCCAACCTGGCGGCGGCCATGGCCCAGGCCGGGAAACGGGTGGCGGTAGTGGGCTGCGACCCCAAGGCGGACTCCACCCGGGGCCTGATGGGGCGGCGCATCCCCACCGTTCTCGACCAGCTCAAGACCGGCGCCTCCGGGGAGATCGCCTTCACGGACAGCCGGGGCGTCCGCTGCATCGAGGCGGGCGGGCCGGAGCCGGGCACCGGCTGCGCCGGGCGGGGCATTATCGTGGCCATGGAGGAGATCCGCAGCCGCGGCCTGCTGGATGACCGGGATGTGGTGCTCTACGACGTGCTGGGGGACGTGGTCTGCGGCGGGTTCAGCATGCCGCTGCGGGAGCAGGTGGCCGACGAGGTGTATCTCGTCACCACCAGCGACTTCATGGCCCTCTACGCCGCAAACAACATCTGCCGGGGCATCCGCAAATACGCCCAGAGCGGCGGAATACGCCTGGCCGGGATCATCCACAACGGGCGCAGCAGCGTGGACAACGACGGCCTGCTCCAAGCCTTTGCGACGGAGCTGGGCACCACGGTGGCGGGAAAAATTCCCATGAGTCCCCTCATCGGCCAGGCCGAGCTGGAGCGCCAAACCGTGGTGGACAGCGCGCCGGACAGCGCGCCCGCCCAGGCGTTCCGCGCCCTGGCGTCCGTCCTCCTGGACAACCGCGGCGGCTGCATCCCGGAGCCGATGAGCGACGACGGGCTGGAAGCGCTCTGCCGGAAGGCGGCCCCGCTTTGATTCCGGCTGAGCACCCCTGCCTCTCCGTCCAGGCCCACTTCCGCTATGGCCGGATTCATCTGCCCGTGGCCCCCAGGTGCAACATCCGGTGCGGCTACTGCGACCGCCGCTATGACTGCGCCAACGAGTCCCGGCCCGGCGTCACTTCGGAGGTCATCTCCCCCGAAGCTGCCCTGGACCGCGTGGAGCGCGCCCTGCGCCTGGACAGCCGTCTGCGGGTGGCGGGGGTGGCGGGGCCCGGCGAGCCCCTGGCCAACCCCGCCACCCTGGAGACCCTCCGCCTGATTCACGCCCGCTTTCCCAGACTCCTGCTCTGCCTGAGCACCAACGGGCTGGTTCTGTCTGATGCTTTGCCCGAACTGCTGGACTGCGGGGTTTCCACCCTGACGGTCACTGTCAATACCCGCTCCGTCGTCTGTGCCGGGCACGTCTACCGGACGGTGGGCGGCAGCGCGGATGCCGGAGCCATGGCAGCCTTTCTCTCCGCTCAGCAGGAGGGCGTGGCCAAGGCCGCAGAAGCCGGACTTACGGTGAAAATCAACACCGTCGTCATCCCCGGCGTCAACACCGGGGAGATTGAGGAAATCGCCTGTTGGGCCGCCCGTGCGGGAGCCGCCGTCATGAACCTCATGCCGCTCATTCCCCAAGCCAGCTTTCGGGACAACGAGCCCCCCAGCCAAGCACTCCTGGATGCGCTGCGCGCCAGGGCCCGTGTCCACATCCCCCAGTTCACCCACTGCAGGCAGTGCAGGGCAGACGCAGTGGGCGTGCCCGGAGAATAGACTACTGCTTTTGATTGATAAAGCCTTGAAAGCGGCCATCTTGTAAGCACCTGCACAGATGTACAGGTTTTGAATAGCAGCAACTCGTGATTGCTATCAAATCGGATTAAGTCCGAGACAGCTCATCAGTCAGTTCAGCTTGTCCTACCTTTATTCGGTAACAGTTCGAGGTAATCCCCCCGCTCTCCCGAAATCTTGCCTGTTTCTCCACCCGGCCCTGGCGGATTAGCTCCGCCAGGGCCCGCTTTATAGTGGAACGGGAAAGGCTCAGATCTTTGGCCATGGTGTTGATGGCGTACCAGCTCTCGCCGTCCTTGTTTGCCCGGTCATGGAGGTACACCAGCACTTGCTTGGCCCTGGCACTCAGCTCCGGGTCGCCGTAAATCTCGCTAAAATAGCTCATGGTATGGTTTTCTCCTTTTTCGGCGTACGGTAGTTGTTCTGGCGGGCAGGCGCAGGAAATGCCCGGTATATAACATCGGTCAATTCTGCCTTGCTGGCGTAGTAGACCTTTCGAGCGGCCTGCTGGGATACCTGGTAGGGCTCCCCAAAGGTAATCCCCCACTCCAGGAACAGCCGCAGGCGGGTCTGCATGGGGTGTGTGCCTGTTTTCATGACGATGAAGTGCCCCTTGGGGATGGACTTGAGTTCATCCGGGGTCATGAGGGGCCGCTCGATCATCTGGAGGCTCTGGCTGGTATCGTTCTTCCCCCGGGAGATGGAACCACTCATCACGGTGCGGCTGCCCAGGGCCTTGGACAGCACCTCAGCGGTCTGGCTATTAGGGGCGAAGCCGCCGAAGATGGTGTCCTGGCAGTTATCCGTCAGGATCTCCGCCCCCTCCTTGCCGTAGTTCTTCTCCAACTGAGCCAGGGACTGGATGATGGGCACCAGGGTCAGCCGCCTGGAGCGGCCGGCTGAAAACAGGGGCAGGATGTCGAAGGCGGGCATGGTGCCCAGCTCGTCACAGAAAAATACCACCCGGTTGGGCAGCTTCCCGTCGTGCTCATCCGCCACGGAGAACAACTCCCGGCTCAGGGTCTGGATCATCAGCCCAGCCATGAAATTTTTCGTGGCATCTTCCTCTGGTAAAATCAGAAATATCGCAGATCTCTTCGAGGCAAAGCTCTCGGCGTCTATGGCGCTATCGAAGCAGAGCACCTGCTCCAGCTCCGAGTCCAGGAAGGTATTTAGCCGGGAGAGCACGGTGGACATGACGGAGGCCATGGACTGCTCGGCGGCGGTGAGGGCGGAGCCGGAGAACCACTTGGCCTTGTGCTCCTCCGGCAGGCGGTCCATGAGGAGCTGGAACTCATTCTTGCCGGGCAGAATGCTGGGGGCCAGCAGCTCCTGCACCAGCTTGAATACTGACACGATATGCCGCCGTTCCCGCAACTCCCCGTGGATCCTTTTGGGTGGCAGGTACTCTGCCAGCAGCAGGATCACGGCGGTGAGCACGCCCTCCGCCGCGTCGTAAAAATATTGATTTTGTGCAAAGTTCTCCTCATCCGGGTTGATGACGGTCTTGGAGAGGATTTTGGCGTACTTCTCCGCCTTGGCTCGGGCGGCCAGATCAGCCGGATCTCTCCTGCATGCGTCCATGTAGTGATTGATGAGAGTGAGCAGGTTATAGCCATCTGAGCGGGTGGGGTTCCGAAGATCCACCACTGCCACCTGGTAGCCATAGCAGTCCCGGGCGATGGCCCCATAGTTCCGAGCCAGATCTCCCTTGGTGTCACTGGCAAAGAAGCTCATGCCGCTGGCGCAGGCGTATTCCAAATTGGGGTATAGGAAGAAGGCGGTCTTGCCCACGCCGGAGGCGCCGATCATGAGGCAGTGGATATCGTCCGAATCCACCAGGGCCGTGAGCTGCCCCTTCTTTCCGGTACAGCCCAACACCAGCCCCTGTGCGCCTGGGAGGCGTTCCCCCTTCCGCCACAGCGCGGTCTGGAAGGGGACGGAGCGGAAGGTCTTCTTGATTTCCCCCGGCGTGGCCCAGCGGGCGGTGCCGTGCTGCCCGTCGCCCACGGTTTTACTCTTGATGCTGTCCAGGCTGCCCCGGCCGGAAAAGGTGGTGGTGGCGACCAGGGCGCCGAATACCACCGCCAGCAGGAGGATCAGCATCCAGGTGTCGTTGTTCACTGCAATCATCCCTTCGTTGTCTGCTCTCTGCGTTTCAATCTGCTTCCAGTGTGACCTTCTGGGCGGGCCAAAATGAACCGGGGCCCAGTCCAGCGGCAGGGCGCACCACCCCCCCGGCGGGCGGTGCGCCTCTGCGGCCTACATACTCTGCCCCATGGCCATGGCGGGGGCGGCCATGGCCTGCCCATGCACCAGGTCGTCGTTCCAGTCCTTATGCACAGGGAGCAGGATACCGCTGTGGTATCCTGCTCCCTGTAACTCTTCCTGGATGCGCCTGGCCGCCGTCTGTCCGGGCTCGTCGTGATCCAGGCAGAGCACCACATCCCGGAGGCGGGTGTTCTGCTCCAGCATCCAATGCATGGCCTGGCCGCCGGTACCGCACAGGGCCACATAGCTGTGCTCCTGCCATCTGTCCGGGTACAGCGTGAGGAAGCTCAGCAGATCAATCGGGGCCTCAAACACATAGAGCAGGCCGTCCTGCCCCACGTGGTGGAAGCTGTGCTGGGGCCTGCTGCCTTCCACGTTGACCTTGAAAGACTTGCCCTGGCTGTTGGTGCTCCTCTTGTGGGCATGGCGGGGGACACCATGCTCGTCCGTGCCCACAAAGATGCAGTTGTGGTATTGAGCATCCTCGTACAGCAGGCCGGACCGGGCGAAGTGGGTGACCACCTCCCGGCTAACGCGGCGCTGTTTCATCAGGTAGGCGTACACACGGCGCATATCGGCGTTGGGCGGAGGCAGGGCGAAGGGCTTAGGCGGCTCCTCCCGCTTTGGCTCTGCGGCGGGATATGTCGCGCCCAATTCATTCCCCAACAGGAGCTCCATGGCCTCCTGGTAGCTTGTTCCGTAAAAGTGCTGGACAAAACTGACCGCGTGGCCGCCCCGCCGGGCAATATGGTCGTACCATTCGCTGCCCCGGACAGTAATATGACGGATCCTGGCCAGCCGGGACTCCCGCCCAGCGCGGAGCAGCTTCTCCCCCCGCCGCCGCAGGAACTCCTCCAGATCAACGGAGTTGGCCCGCTCCTTCTGTTCATCGGTAAAATGGATATAGGTTCCCATGTCGGCTCACCTCGAATCAAACGGTTGACTTTTGTTTATACTCTGTATATACTATCTTTGAAAGGCAGGTGTCGTTCATGTACGCGACGATCCAAAAATGGGGCAACAGCCAGGGCCTGCGGATCCCCAAGGCCCTCCTGGACGCAGTTGGTCTGAAAGAACACGACCGGGTGGAACTGGTGCAGATGGATGATGGTATCAACATCCGGCGTGCCTCTTCCATCCCGCACCGCACCCTGGAGGAACGCCTCACCGCATTCTACGGAAAGCCCATTGACCAGATCGACCGAATTGAGGCCGAAGAGCTGGATTGGGGGAAGGCGGAGGGCTCTGAGGCATGGTGACGATTTTTGAACAGGGTGATATCGTCTATCTGGACTTTGATCCCCAGTCCGGCCATGAGCAGAAGGGCCGCCGTCCTGCCTTGGTGATCAGCAACAACCTGTTCAACCGGGTCAGCAGCCTGACCATGGTTTGCCCCATCACCCATACAGACCGGGGCCACCCGTTCCACCTCCGGCTGGATGAGCGCACCAGGACGGACGGGGTCATCCTGTGTGATCAGGCCCGGATGCTGGATCTGAACAGCCGCCATGCCTCCTTTGTGGAGCGCGCTCCGGAGGATATCTCCGCAGAGGCGGTAGATATGGTCATCGGATTCCTGGAGCCGAAGTAGCGGGAGAAACCACGGGGGACTGCCAGTTCAATGGCAGTCCCCCATCCTATCTTTGAGAATACTGGGGGATTTCCTCATGGTCATCCGCCTTGTGGCCCAGGGCCATGCGCTTCTCCCGGAGCATCCGGCGGCGCTTCTTGTCGATGTGCAGGCCGGCCTGGATGGTATCTGCGGCGGACTGCTCCTGGAAGATGCGGCCCATGCTGTGGAACAACTGGAGGACACATCGGGCGGTATCCGCGTGGGATACCGTCCGATGTGTCTGTGTACGCTGATGGTGCGCGGCCGCCTGCTGCGGGGGATATACCTCATGCGGCACACCGGATTGTGCAGGCGGTGTGGGCATGTGTACTATCTCATCGGCTGTGGGATGCTCACCCTGCCCCAGTTGGAGCACCTCCCGGACGACCATGTTGCGCACGGCCTTGAACTCCTTCTGTTTGGAAAGAGGCAGGCGCTCCGGCACTTGCTCAGAATAGGTGCGGCACACCTCCTCCCGCATCTGGTTCCACAGGTTGTAGGCGGCTGCTACGCGCTCGTCCTTTGCCAGCTCATCCACGATGGCATCCACCAATGCTTTGGTTTTGGGTGGCAGGTAGCCGTAGACTTTTTTGCCCTGGGTGTTGTGCAGCCGCTGGGCCAGCTCCAGCACCAGCCGCTCCAGGTTCTCATTTTGGATCTGGCCAGTCTCCATCTGGGTGATCAGCTCTGCCATGGTGCGCTCCGCATCCCGGCCCAGAGCGTCCCGGTATTCGGTTTTCTGTTCGTAGACGTGGAGCAAATCCTGTTGGAAGATCCGCCGGCCGAAGGCGGACTTCACCTGCTGGATACCCTGCCTGGTGAGGTAGCCCTCCTTGG
>ENA-UPWS01001784-UPWS01001784.1-human-gut-metagenome-genome-assembly--contig:-NODE-1784-length-11670-cov-3.880014_pt1 | contig 11670 bp, 9 predicted proteins | sample MGYA00250054_ERZ773384 | MGnify/ENA primary metagenome ERZ773384 (study PRJEB29103, sample SAMN06111979) | human gut metagenome | biome: human gut; feature: ankylosing spondylitis patient; material... | reverse complement strand
GGGTGGACAGCCTGGACGATACCGGGCGGGGGACCGGCGGCTTCGGCTCCACCGGAAAGTAAGGGCAGACGCAGCAGACCGGTGCGGGCCGCCGGGACGTGTAGGGGCGGGGCTCGTCCCCGCCCGCGGGCGGCCACAAGGGCCGCCCCTACAGGGCAGACACAGCGAACCGATGCAGGCCGCCTGGATGTGTAGGGGCGGGCGCCCACACCCGCCCGCGAAAGAGCATGGAACCGGGCGGAGCGCCGCGGCTGCCGCGCCCCTCCGGCCAATTAGGAAAGGAACAGAAGTATGGAGATCATTCTGGCCTCCCAGTCGCCCCGGCGGCGGGAGCTTTTGGAGCGCATGGGGGTAAAGAACTTTCGCATCGTCACCCCCGATATTGACGAGCACATGGAGCGGGAGCTGCCCCCGGAGGAGCTGGTGCGCCGCATCTCGGCGGAGAAGGCCCGGGCCGTGCGGGAGCAGGCGGGCATGGATGCGGTGGTGATCGCCGCCGATACGGTGGTGGCTCTGGACGGGGCGGTGCTGGGCAAGCCCGCGGATGAGCTGGAGGCTTTCAAGATGCTCTCCACCCTCTCCGGCTGCCGCCACCAGGTCTATACCGGCCTTACCGTCCTGCGGGGGGAGGAGCGGCACACCGTCAGCGAGGAGACCACCGTCGCCTTCCGGGAGCTGAGCGAGGAGGAGATCTCCTGCTACATCCAGACCGGAGAGCCCATGGACAAGGCGGGGGCTTACGGCATCCAGGGCTTTGGGGCTCTGCTCATTGAAGGCATCCAGGGGGATTACTACAATGTCATGGGCCTGCCCGTGTGCCGCCTGGGCGGCATCCTGCGCCAGCTCGGCGTGGACTGCCTGCGCCTGGCGGCGGGCGAGCGGGACAGCGACTGAGAGAGAGGGAACGGACAGACGTGAAGGATTTTTTCCGGCACAACGGAATCCTGATTTTAATCGCAGCCATTCTGCTGGCCCTGGTGACGGCGGTGGTGTCGATGCTGTTCGGCGGTGTGGCCGACCCCCTGTCCAACCTGGTGGGGATCCTTACCACGCCGGTGCGCAACGGCATTACCGCAGTGACCAACTGGGCGGAGGAGAAGTACAACGATGCCTTCGAGCTGGAGCAGATGAAGGAGGAGCTGGCCGGGCTGAAACAGCGCAACGCCGAGCTGGAGGCCCAGGCCCGGGAGGCGGAGGCCGCCCTCCAGGAGAACGAGCGCCTGCGCAACCTGTTGGAGCTCCAGCCCAAGGAGTGGTCCTGCGACAAGGCCGCCGCCATGGTCACCGCCCGCTCCACCTCCAACTGGGAGTCCACCCTCACCATTGGCAAGGGCAGCGCTGCGGGGATTGCCGTGGATGACTGCGTGGTGGACGAGTACTGGAACCTGGTGGGCGTGGTGGCGGAGGTGGGGGAGAACTGGGCCACCGTGCGTACCCTCGTTGACTCGGACACCGAGATGGGCGGCCAGCTCGCCCGAACCGGCGGCGCGGCCATCCTGGAGGGAGACTTTGCCCTCATGGGGGAGGGCAGGCTCAAGCTGACTTATCTGCCGGAGAACAGCGAGCTCATCGCCGGGGATCTGGTGACCACCTCCGGCCGGGGCGGGGTATACCCCGCCGGGCTGGTGGCCGGACACGTGGAGGAGGTGCGCACCGACGCCTCCGGCATGACCCGCTACGCCGTTATTGCGCCGGAGACCGATCTGGACGGCCTCCAGCAGGTCTTTGTGATCACCGACTTTACCGTTAACGAATAAATGGGACGTGGCCGGAAAGGGGGGAAGCGCCGGTGACCAGACAGGATTTTCTCATTAAATGGGGCGTATACGCCCTGGCTCTGGTGCCCGTATGGTTCCTGGAGCTGTTTGTGCTCAACCGCTTTCCCCTCTTTGGGGTGGCCCCTATGCTCCTGCCCCTGGCTGCCGTGTGCGTGGCGGTGCTGGAGGGCACCACAGCGGGGGCGGGCTTCGGCCTGTTCGTGGGCATCCTGTGCGACGCGGCCTACTTCAACACCGACGGAGCCATGACGGTGGGGCTGTGCCTCATCGGCGTGGGGGCCGGCGCCCTGGCCCAGTATGTGCTGCGCCAGAACCTGGTGGGCTGCCTGCTGTGCTCCTTCGCGGCGCTGGCGCTCATCGACGGGGTGCGCATCGCCGCCCGCCTGCTGGCCGGGCGGGGGGAGCTGGTTGCCATGCTCGGCTTGGCCGGACGGGAGATTCTCTGGTCCCTGGTCTTTGTGTTCCCGGTGTACGCCCTGTTCCTGTGGGTGTTCCGCCGGGTGCCGAAAAAAACCGTGCTGTAAAGACAGGCCGCCCCGCCACCGAACGCGGGGTGGCCTCATAGACTGAAAAAGGGGGCCCGCCATGGAGGGCAGACAATTCAACCGCCGCACCCTCGCCATCCTGGTGGTGCTTACGGCACTGCTGCTGCTGTTTTTTGGGGTGCTCTACAACCTGCAGGTGCTCCATGTGGACGACTACCGGGCCCAGAGCGTGGTCAAGATTGCCAACCGGAAGACGGTGGAGGCCGCCCGTGGGGAGCTGCTGGACCGCTACGGCCGGAGCATGGTGACCAACCGTGCCACCTACCAGCTCACGCTGAATACCGGTGTGATGGGAGGAGGCGGTGCGCAACGCCAACCTGCTGGAGCTGCTCAACATCTGCCGGGACAACGGCCTGACCTGGACCGACACCCTGGCCGTCTCAACGGCAGCCCCCTTCACCTACACCAGCGACACCCCTCTGGCCTACGAGAAGGAGGGGGGCGGCGTGGCCCTGACCCGGCTGGGACGGCTGCTCAACGCCCTCCCTATGAAAAAGGAGCTGAAAAGCAGCCTGAACCTGCCCACCACCGAGCAGGTAGAGGCCGCCAAGACCCTGGACGATATCCCCGCCGGGCCCACGGCGGAGGAGCTGATCGCCGCCCTGCGCACCTACTTTGAGATTGACCCGTCCTGGTCGGACGCCGACGCCCGGGCCCTGATCGGTGTGCTCTACGAGACCAATCTGCGCACCTACAGCATCAACCAGCAGGCGTACATCTTTGCCCAGGATGTGAATATTGATGTCATCTCTGCGGTGAAAGAGCGCCGGCTTACCGGCGTTACCATCGAAACCACCACCGTCCGTCAGTACAACACTGTAGCCGCAGCCCACCTGCTGGGCCATGTGGGAGACATCCAGTCCAGCAACTGGGACTACTACCGGGAGCAGGGCTACAGCATGAACGACAAGGTGGGCATCGACGGGGCGGAGAACGCCTTTGAGGAGTATCTGCGTGGGGAGTCAGGGGTTCAGATCCAGGAGCTGTCCACCAGCGGAAAGGTGGTAAGCGAGTACTGGCGCATCGACCCCGAGACCGGAGAGGAGCAGATCCCCAAGCCGGGGGACAACGTTCTGCTCACTCTGGACCTCCGCCTCCAGGAGAAGGTGGAGGAGATTCTGGCCAACACCATCGAGACTCTGGAGTCGGAGGATACCGGGGGCGGCGCGGTTGTGGTGGAGAGCGTCAAGACAGGGGAGATCCTGGCGATGGCCTCCTATCCCACCTACGATCTGTCCCAGATCTACAGCAACACCGCCCTCTTTAACGAGGCCAGGGATAACCCGCTGAGGCCCTTTACCAACCGAGCCACCCAGGAGTTTTACTATCCCGGTTCCACCTTCAAGCCGCTGGTGGCCATCGCCGCGCTGGAGGAGGGACTGACCACGCCCACGGAGAAAATTCAGGACACCGGCCGCCTCCAGCTCCCCGAGGAGGAGCACTACCCCTACGGCGATTTCCATCCCCAGTGCTGGATCTACCGCCAGTACGGAGGCAACCACGGGTGGGAGGATCTGGCCGACGCCCTGCGGGACTCCTGCAACATCTACTTTTACACCATGGGCCACCGGCTGGGCATTGACAAGATTGACGAGTACGCTTCCCTGTTCGGCCTGGGAGAGTACACTGGTATCGAACTGCCCGAGGTGAAGGGCTATGTGGCCGGACCGGCCACCAGCGAGGCCCTGGGGGTGGAGTGGTACGGCGGCAACCTGCTCAACGCCGCCATCGGTCAGGACAACACCCAGGTTACCCCCCTTCAGCTGGCCAACTATATCGTTACCCTGCTCAACGGCGGCGATCACTTCGTGCCTCACCTGCTCAAGTCCGTCAAGTCCAGCGACTACTCGGAGACGGTGTATGAGCAGCAGCCCGAGGTGAAAAACCACATTGCTCTCGACCCCGCCAACGTGGAGGCGGTGAAGCGGGGCATGTGGGAGGTGGCCAACGACCCCAAGAGCACCGTGGACCAGTACCTGAGCAACCTGGCGGTGGAGGTGGGCGCCAAGACCGGCTCCGCCCAGGTGGGCTCGGCGGACAAGGAGGCCGACGCCGTCTTCACCCTGTTCGCCCCTTATGACGACCCGGAGATCGTCATCTCCATCGTGGTGGAGGGCGGTGCCTCGGGCGGAAATCTGGCCCAGGCCGCCGGCGAGATTGTCAACTACTATTTCAGCGCGGAGCATACTGTGGAATCGGTGGACGCCGAGAACACCCTGCTCCGCTGAAGGGAGCCGTTCCTTGTGTGTGATCCCCAGACCTTTGACAGCCGGGACAGCCGGTATAAGCGCCCCTATGGCGCCGTACCCTCCGGCACCCGGGTAGAGCTGGCCCTCCGCCCGCCCCGGGCCGGGGGATTTTCTGCCGCCACCCTTATCGCCTACTTTGAGCACCGGGACGAGGAGCGCCGGGAGCTGCCCATGCCCTGGCGGGGCCTGGAGGGGGACCGGGATGTGTTTGACATCGCCCTGGAGACCGGGGACTATGTGGGCCTGGTGTGGTACTCCTTCCGCCTGGAGGGCCTGGACGGCCGCAGGGAGGAGCTGGGGCCCTTCCAGCTCACGGTATACGACGGGGCGGAGGAGGTGCCTGCCTGGTTCGGAGAGGGCGTCACCTATCAGATCTTCCCTGACCGCTTCCGCCGCACCCGGGTTCCCGATCCCACCGGCACGGTGGGAGGGCGGAGCGTCCACACCGGCTGGGAGGAGGAGCCGGTCTACCGCCCCGACTCGAACGGCGAGGTGCGCAACCGGGACTTCTTCGGCGGCGATCTGGCCGGCGTGCGGGAGAAGCTGGGCTACCTGCGGGGCCTGGGGGTGGATACCCTCTACTTCTGCCCCATCTTCGAGGCCCCGGAGAACCACCGCTACGGCACCGGGGACTATGAGAAGATCGACCCCATGCTGGGCACCGAGGCCGACTTCCGCGCCCTGTGCACCGACGCCCACGCCCTGGGCATGCGGGTGGTGCTGGACGGCGTGTTCAACCACCAGGGCTTTGTCAGCCGCTATTTCAACGGCGACGGCTCCTATGAGAGCATAGGGGCCGTTCAGTCCCAGGACAGCCCCTATTACCCCTGGTACCACTTCTCACACTGGCCGGACAAATACGACTCCTGGTGGGGCATCTACTCTCTCCCCGCCGTCAATGAGGCCGACCCCTCCTACCGCCGGTATATCTTCGGCGGCGCGGACAGCATCATCCGCCGCTGGCTGGCCGCCGGGGCGGACGGCTGGCGGCTGGACGTGGCCGACGAGCTGCCCGACGACTTTATCCACGGCATCCACGCCGCCGCCCGGCAGGCCAAGCCGGAGGCGGTAATCATCGGCGAGGTGTGGGAGGACGGCTCCAACAAGATCGCCTACGGCGTGCGCCGCCGGCACATCCTGGGGGGACACTGCGACGGGCTGATGAACTACCCCTTCCGAAACGCCCTGCTCTCCTTCCTGCTGGGCGAGGACGCCTTCCGCTTCCGGCAGGCCATGGAGACCCTGCGGGAGAACTACCCGCCCTTCGCCTGGCGCTCGGCCATGAACTTCCTGGGCACCCACGACACCCCCCGCATCCTCACCCTGCTGGGCACGGGGGGCGACGGCAAGGACCACGACAAGGACTGGCGGGCCGCCTTCCGCATGTCCTCCGGCCAGTACGCCCTGGGGAAAGCCCGGCTGAAGCTGGGGGCCCTGGTGATTTTCGCCTTCCCCGGCTCCCCCATGGTCTATTACGGAGACGAGGCGGGGATGGAGGGCTTTGAAGACCCCTTCAACCGCCGCACCTACCCCTGGGGAAGGGAGGACGGCGAGCTGCTGGAATGGTACACCGCCCTGGGGAAGGCCCGCCGGGCGCTGCCCGCCCTGCGCCGGGGGGAGCTGGCCTGGACGCTCACCCGGGGACGGGTACTCTCTTTCCTCCGCACCGGGGCCGAGGGGAGTGTACTGGCCGCCGTCAACGCCGGCGAACGGCCGGAGCCCATTGATCTGCCCTGGCCCGCCCGGGACTGGATGACCGGGGCGGCCCTGGAACAGGGGGAGCAGACGCTCCCGCCCATGACAGGCTGGCTGCTGACGCCCCGGCCGGAAGGAGCGTGAACTGTGGAGCAGCCCCTCATCAGCATTATCGTGCCGGTCTACAACGCGGAGCCCTATCTGGACAACTGCCTGGACTCCATTGCCGCCCAGACGTGGGAGAACCTGGAGGTGTGGCTGGTGGACGACGGCTCCACCGACGCCAGCCCCGCCCTCTGTGACGCCCGGGCCGCCGCCGACTCCCGCTTTCACGTGCTCCACCAGGCCAACGCCGGGGTATCCGCCGCCCGCAATGCCGCCCTGGAGCGGGCCACAGGGCAGTACCTCCAGTTTGTGGACGGGGACGACTACCTGCCCTCCGCCGCCACCGAGCGGCTGGCACGCACCGCCGGGGCCACCGGGGCCGATCTGGTGATCGGCCGCTTCTGGCGGGTGGCCGGCACCCGTAAGGCCCTCCAGGGCCACATCCGCCGGGACGGGGTGTTCACCCGCCGGGAATTCGCGGAGGAGATGCTCAAGGCCCCGGCCAACTTCTACTACGGCGTGCTGTGGAACAAGCTCTACCGACGCTCCATTGTGGAGGAGGGCCGCCTGCGGTGCGATCCGGAGGTGAGCTGGTGCGAGGATTTCCTCTTTAACCTGGAGTACATCCGCCGGGCCCGGCTGATCGCCGCCACCGCCCAGCCGGTCTACTGCTATGTGAAGCGGCCGGGCAGCCTGGTGGCCACCCAGGCCACCCTGGCCCGGACGGTGGAGATGAAGCGCACCATGTTCGCCGCCTACAAGCAGCTCTATCAGGCGCTGGACCTCTATGACGAACAGAAGCTGCGGGTCTACGGCTACCTGGTCTCAGCTGCCAAGGACGGCGGGAGCGTGGCCCTGCGGCCCCCGGCCCTCCCCAAACGGCGCGCCAGGCCGCCCCGCCGCCGGACCAGGCGGCGCAGAACCGGAATAGCATAATGTCCGGAGCCCTGTCGAAACGCTGCTTCGGCAAATTGAAAAAGCGGAACGGCATAGCCGTTCCGCTTTTCGTTTGCTGGAAAGGGGGTCAGGCGCGGTCCACCCAGATGGGGCTGGACCAGGCCATGTGCTCGTCCTTCTGGGTGACGCGCAGGTAGTAGCAGGCGCCGCTCCCGGCAGTGTCCTCCAGGGTGAAGTCGCAGGCATTGCCCGCGCAGGCCCAGGTCTGGATGACCTGATTGTCCCGCAGCAGCTCCACGGTGACGGTGTCGGTGCCCAGGACGCTGCCCTCGATGGTGACGGGGGCGTCGCCGATGGCCTTGACCTCGCTGCCCATAGGGGCGGAGTTGATCTTCAGGGAGACCAGGATGCGGGCGCCGGTGGTGCCGTAGGTCAGGCGGTCATAGATGGCGTCCCACACGTACTCCCGCTTGAGGGCGGGGACGAAGGCGGCCACAATGCCGCCCTCCACGCCGTGCTCGGTCTGGTGGGAGTCGCTGCCGGCGGTGAAGCCCATCCGGTAGCCCCGGGCCAGGGCGTCCTGCACGCTGCACCGCTCCATCTTCTTGATGTTCTTGGTGAACTTGGAGCGGGCCTCAAAGGTCTCGAAGGGGGCGTGGCGGGAGTAGATCTCCACGGCGCGCTGCACCTCGGGATCGTGGAAGTTCCAGTCGGTGGCGGCGCTCACCATCACCCAGTCCGCGGCGGGGTGGTGGGGGATGCAGAGGGCCTTGTAGGAGCGGATGCTGTTGTAGAGGTCGGTGGGGGTCATGCCGCCCTTGTCGCCGGAGCGGAAGATCTCGCCCTCGTCGCCCCGGTAGTATACGTTCTTGTGGCCGTAGTCGTACTTGTACTCGTTGGGAGTCCACTCGTAGGCCAGAAGGCAGGCCAGCTCGCCGTCCTTGTTCATCAGGCGGCAGTTGGTGCGCAGCAGCTCCCACTCGGACTGGGTCGTCCAGTCGGGGTAGCAGTCGTGGTCGGTGAGGGCGGTGAAGTCCAGACGGGCCTTGTCCCGGGCCCGGTGATAGTACTGGTCCACCTCGCCCATGCCGTCGGACAGGCCGCTCTGGCCGTGGATGTCGCCAAAGTAGACGGACAGGTTCCCGTAGCCGTTCTTGTCCAGCCAGGCGCGCACCACGTCGGCGGGGTGCTCGTCCAGGCGCTTGTCGGCGTTGGCGGGGATGGGCTGGGTGAAGTCGCTGGGGGGCGCCACATAGTCGGGCTGCTGGGCCAGCTCGGTGGGGGTGAGGTGGTTGTAGATCACCTGGGCGTTGCGCTCCATGTGGCCGTTCTTGAAGCCAAACTGCCACATCAGATGGATGGTGTCGTCCTCATCCACCAGCAGCTTGGGATGGACGCCGCAGTGGCCGTCGCCGTAGGACATCAGCACCGGACGGCTCCAGGGCTCGCTGCCCCGGCGGGTGCACACCAGCACGTCGTACTTGCTGCGGGTGTAGGCCATGGCCTGAAGGCCGGAGGAGTTGGAGGCCACGTGGAGATCCAGATACCAGTCCACGCCCTCCTTGAGGCACTGGGGATTGACCGCGGCCAGGGCGCCGTCCCGGACGGTGAGGTCGGCGGAGCGGACGGAGTAGACGGCCATATAGCCGTAGTCGTACCAGCCCACCACGGCGCCGTCGGGCTTGGCGGCGATCCACGGGGTGGAGGCCCAGTCCTCGCCCTGGCTGACCACAATCTCCTTACTCCAGCCCGCGGCGGTGCGCGCCCGGGCAAAGAGCTTGTACTGCTTGCCGTCAAAGCCGTCGTAGGCCACATAGAGGTTGCCGTCGCCGCCCTCGGCCGCGCCGGCCCGGTAGGCCTCGCCCACCGCGGACACGGTCTCGGCCGCGCCGGGGCCGGCCTCGGTCAGGGGGCACAGCACGGCGGCCGCGCTGCCCTTGTGCTGCTCCGTCCAGATGACGTGCAGCTTGCCCTGCCAGGTGAACAGGCGGGGGAAGAACAGGGCCTCGCCGGAGGCGACGGTGAGCACCTCGCCCCACTGGCCGTCCCGATAGCAGCGGGCCAGGATGCGCCAGTTCTCCCGGGCGTACTCGCTCCAGGCGTACCAGATGGCGCCGCCGTGGGCCAGAATGACGGGGTGGAGCACCTCGCCGCCGTCGGAGATCTCGCGCTCCCACACCACCTCGTCCCCCCGGCGGCAGGAGGCCATCAGGCTGTCGTGGCGGTCCACAAAGCGCTGCCAGCACAGATAGATGTCGGAACCATCCAGCGCGATGCCGGGGAACTGTGCGTTCTCCCGATAGAGATCGGTAATGACTCGGTTGTTCTGAATCTGTTCCATAATACCTCAACCTCAGCTTTCTATTCGTCGTCGTACTTACCGACACCGGCCGGGGGCTTGATGTGCTTGACACCGAAGGCCAGCACCAGCAGGGTCACAATGTAGGGGAGCATCTGCACGATCTGGGGCGGGAAGGCCTCGCCCTGAAGGTAGATCTGCACCGCGTCACAGAAGCCGAACAGCAGGGCGCAGGGCACGATCTGCGCGGGGTTGTACCGGCCCAGGATGGCGATGGCCACCGCGATGTAGCCGCGGCCGGCGGTCATGTTGCGCACGAACATGTCCAACTGGTCCAGGGACAGGTAGGCGCCGCCCACGCCGGCCAGCGCGCCGCAGATGAGCACGCCGCAGTATTTGATGCCGTGAACCCGCAGACCCATGGTGGCCGCGGCCTTTGGGTTCTCGCCCACCATGCGCAGGCGCAGGCCGAAGCGGGTTTTGAAGAGGACAATCCAACCCACGATGACCACAGCGGCCATCACAAGGAAGCTGACGGACTGCTGGGCCAGAATGGGGCCGATGACGGGGATGGGGGCAAAGAAGTCCAGGGTGGTGGAGATGGAGGCCACCTGGGGGGTGGAGCCCTTGTTACTCCAGATGAGCTGCATCAGCAGGGTGGTGACGGCCAGAGCCAGCAGGTTCAGTCCGATGCCGCTGATGACCTGGTTGACCTTGTAGCGCACGGACAGGATGCCGTGGAACAGGCCGATGACCATGCCGCCCACCATGCCCAGCAGGAAGCCGAAGAGCACGCTCCCGGTGAAGTAGGAGCCGAGAACGCCGAAGAAGGCGCCCATCATCATCATGCTCTCCAGGCCCAGGGCCATGATGCCGCTGCGCACCGAGAAGGCGCCGCCCACCGAGGCCAGCACCAGGGGGATGGACATGGCGATGGAGGAGCCGATGATGGGAATCAGGTTGTTGAGAATCACGCCCATGTCAGGCCACCTCCTTCTTGGTCTTGCGGGACCAGCCCGCGGGGTTGAGCCGCTTGAGCTCCTTCACCAGCAGCGGGGCGGCCACCAGAATGACCACCATGGCCTGGATGACGTTGACGAACTCCACCGGAATGCTGGTGGTGCGGTTGAGCTCCATGGTGCCCGCCCGCAGCGCGCCGAACACGATGCCGGCGAAGATAACGCCCACGGGGCTGTCCGCCGCCAGGGCGGCCACGGAGATGCCGGAGAAGCCGTAGTCGTTGGAAAAGCCGTTGATCAGGCGGCGGTCCACGCCCAGCACATGGCTGGCGCCGGCCAGGCCCGCGATGCAGCCGCTGATGCACAGGGCCACGATGGTGACCTTGGCCTTGCTGATGCCGGCGGTCTCCGCCGCGTCCGGGTTGAGGCCCACCGCGCGGATCTCATAGCCCAGGGCGGTGCGGTCCATGAACAGCTTGACCAGGATACAGGCGGCCACCGCCAGAAGGATGGCGATGGTGAGCTGGTACTGCTGGAAGATGCGGGGGAGCTGCGCCGTCTCCAGCACCCGCTCCGTCTGGGCCACCGAGCTGTTCTCCGCCAGCATGGGCCCGTTGAGCAGGTAGTCCACCAGATAGGTGGCGATGGAGTTGAGCATGACGGTGGCGATGACCTCGTTGGAGCCGAACTTGACCTTGAGCACGCCCACCAGGCCGGCGTAGAGGCCGCCGGCGGCCATGCCGGCCGCCACCGCCAGGGGCAGGTGGAGCGCCATGGGCAGGCCCAGATCCAGCATGCCCACCGCAGCGGAGGCCAGGGCGCCCATGTAGAGCTGGCCCTCGGCACCCAGGTTGATGAGGCTGGCCTTCTTGGCGAAGGCGAAGGCCAGGCCGGTGAAAATCAGAGGGGTGGCCTGGGTCAGGGTCTGGACAATGGCGCGCTGGCTGCCGAAGGAGCCGGCCAGGATGGCGCCGAAGGCCTCAATGGGGTTGTAGCCGCACACCGCCATGATGACGCCGCTGATGACAATGGCGATAAGCAGGGAGAGAATGGACAGCAGCGGGCCATCCAGCTTGAGCAGACCGCTCAGAGCACGCTTTTTCATGCGGTTCCCTCCTTTTCCGGCGCAAGGCTGCCGCCGGT
>ENA-UPWS01001777-UPWS01001777.1-human-gut-metagenome-genome-assembly--contig:-NODE-1777-length-11690-cov-6.659950_pt1 | contig 11690 bp, 10 predicted proteins | sample MGYA00250054_ERZ773384 | MGnify/ENA primary metagenome ERZ773384 (study PRJEB29103, sample SAMN06111979) | human gut metagenome | biome: human gut; feature: ankylosing spondylitis patient; material... | reverse complement strand
CCCAGGGTTCGAGTCCCTGGAGGTGCACCAGATATTGAACGTCAAATCGTAAGATTTGACGTTCTTTTTTGTTATGTAACCCCGAAAAATCGGGGCTTGCACAGTCAATGCACGGCTTTTGCACGGTTGGTGTTTTCGTGGGAATCCTCTGCATGGGCTGGAATTACTTTGAAATGCGTGGTAAATTTTGCATTAGGTCAGCAGAGCCAGACGGAGCTGCGCCTTTACTTCGGGGTCTGCATTCTTCAGCAGTTCCAGCAGAGCAGTCGTAGAGATGGTCGGTTCGCTTTCGGCGGGTAACTGCGCCAATATCTGCATGGATGCAGACAGACTGCCGCTGAACTTCCGACGGACAAACTGCCTGATTTTGGTTGATACAGGCGTAGAATGCGTTTGGATTTTTAGCGGTCATCCGCCAGAATGGATATTTGATGATGACTGGGGTGTTGTAGCCAACGCCCAATTCCAGAAAGAGGATGCGCTGTCCCTCGTGACGGCGCAGAAATTCACTGTATCGCTCTGCCGCACGGTGCCATCCTTCGTCCTCTACAAAGGTAAGTAAAAGACGGGGTGCTGCACAAATGCACAGCACCCCGTCTTTTATTTGTGTTCATCTGCGCCCGGCTCATAGAGCAGCTCCAAATAGGGGTGCTTCCGGATGGCGGCAACCACCTCATCCAGGCGGGTCGCGCAGAAATTCTGGCAGCATAGAGTTTGTGCCGATAGAAATTTTGCGTACAGTAGATTTTGGAAATCTTCTTTGATGCCGCAAATCGTAGGCGGTGCCCATGGTTAGATAGATCTCGTCCTGCGGCAGAAGATCAATAAAATTGCGATAATAAACTATTTGCCCAGATGCCAGATGTCGCGGTCGTACTCGGCAATGGTGCGGTCGGAGGAGAACATGCCCGCTTTGGCAATGTTCACCAGACACTTGCGCCGCCAGCCTTTCGGGTCGCAGGCGTAATCGCTGAGGGCCTGCCCCTTGCGCACAACGTAGGCGTTGAAGTCCGGCAGGGTCTGGAACCAGTCTTTATGGATCAGCTCGTTGTGCAGGCGGGTCAGGTTTTCGGCGTGACCGGCGGCCAGCATCTCCGGGCCGGTGAGGAAGTTGATAGCGCGGCGGATGTTGGCATCCCCCTCCACCCACTGGGCGGGGTCGTAGTCGCCCACGGCGTAGCGGTGGATGACCTGATCGGAGGTCTGGCCGAAGATATAGATGTTCTCCTCGCCCACCTGCTGGCTGATCTCCACATTGGCACCGTCCATGGTGCCCAGCGTCAGCGCGCCGTTCAGCATGAACTTCATGTTGCCGGTGCCGGAAGCTTCCTTGGAGGCAAGGCTGATCTGCTCGGACAGGTCGCAGGCGGGGATCAGCTTTTCGGCGGCGGTAACGTTGTAGTTCTCCACGAACACCACCTGCAGCCACTTGGACACTTCCGGGTCTGCGGCAATGACCTTGGACAGGGTCAGCAGCGCATGGATGATGTCCTTTGCAATGGTGTAGGCAGGTGCCGCCTTGGCACCGAAGATGCTCACCAGCGGAGCAGCGGGCAGGTGCCCGGCCTTGATCTCGTAGTACTGATGGATGAGGTACAGCAGGTTCAGCTGCTGGCGCTTGTACTCGTGCAGGCGCTTGGACTGGATATCGAACACGGCATCGGTGTTCACGCTCACCTTCTGGGTGCGCAGCAGCCAGTCTGCCAGAGCTTCCTTGTTGGCCTTTTTCACGGCGGTCAGCTGATCCAGCACAGCTTCGTCGTCAGCAAAAGCCAGCAGCTTTTCCAGCTCGGTGGCATCCTTACGGAAGCCGGAGCCGATGTGCTGTTCCAGCGCGGCGGTCAGGCGGGGGTCGCATTCCAGCAGCCAGCGGCGGAAGGTGATGCCGTTGGTCTTATTGTTGAATTTTTCCGGATACAGCTCGTAGAAGCCGTGCAGCTCGGAATTTTTCAAAATCTCGGTGTGCAGCGCTGCCACGCCGTTGGTGGAGTGGGTGAAGTGGATGTCCATGTGGGCCATGTGCACCCGGTCGTCCTTGTCGATGATGGCAAGGCTCTCATCCTTGGTGCGGGTGCGGGCCAGTGCGTCCAACTTTTCGATAATGGGCATCAGCTGGGGCACCACGGCATCCAGATAGGCGCGGGGCCACTTTTCCAGCGCTTCGGCCAGAATGGTGTGGTTGGTGTAGGCGCAGGTCTTTGTGACGATCTTTACGGCTTCCTCAAATTCGATGCCCTTTTCGCCCAGCAGTCGGATCAGCTCCGGGATGACCATGCTGGGGTGGGTGTCGTTGATCTGGATGGCGGCGTAGTCGGCCAGATCATGGTAATCGCAGCCCCGGGCGGCACACTCGGCCAGAATGAGCTGGGCACCGGCAGAGACCATCAGGTACTGCTGGTACACCCGCAGGCGGCGGCCTGCCTCATCGGAATCGTCCGGGTAGAGGAAGAGGGTCAGGTTCTTGTCGATGGCAGTTTTATCGAAGGCAATGCCGTCGTGGACGATGCTCTCATCGATGGTGTCAAGGTCAAACAGGTTCAGGGTGTTGGTGCGGCCCTCGTAGCCGGTGACCGCCAGCTTGTACAGTCGGGCAGTGTACTCCTTGCCCGCCAGCTCCACCGGGTAGGTGATGTCGGTCTTTTCTGCCCAGCTGTGGGCGGTGAGCCACGGGTCGGGCTTTTCGTTCTGCACGCCGTCCTCAAAGGACTGGTGGAACAGGCCGAAGTGATACCGCAGGCCCACGCCGTCGCCGGGCAGGTTCAGCGTTGCCAGAGAGTCGAGGAAGCAGGCAGCCAGACGGCCCAGACCGCCGTTGCCCAGAGAAGGTTCCGGCTCCACTTCTTCGATATCGGAAAGGCTCTTGCCGACGGCAGCCAGTGCATCGCGGGCTTCATCGTACAGTCCCAGATTGATGAGGTTGTTGGACAGCAGCTTGCCGATGAGAAATTCGGCGCTGATATAGTACAGCTTGCGGCCGGTGACCGGCTGCACACGGTCGGCGCTCTTCTGCCGGACGAGTTCCAGCAGCGCGAGATACAGCTCCTGATTCGTGCAGTCTGCCAGCGGCTTGCCCGTGAGACCTTGTAACGTTTCGGTAAAGCTCATAAATGCATCCTCCTTTGTTAGGGTGTATCTGAAAAGTCGAAAATTTAGTCTGTTTCTACAAGCACAGCCGGATCTTGCGTGAAACAGCCTTAGATCCCGCTTGTGTTTGCGAAATATTCGTCATTTTCTTTGTTTTCAAATACACCTTGCGGAAAACAGGTTTGACATCTGTACTTCCAGATATACCACATAAAACAATCAAAATCTTGCCTAAAAAGCGCAGACTGTGGTACAATCCTATCATCGGGAGGTGAAACGATGCAAAATCAGGCATCTTTGCAGGAGACCAAGCAGCATGGTGCCGTGCGGTTTCCCTTCAATCTGTATCCCTGCACCATTCCGGGGGACTTTCCGCAGGTGGCGCTCCACTGGCAGGAGAGCATGGAGCTGGTCTTTGTCAAGCGGGGCACAGGACTGGTGCAGGTGGGCGCTGAGAGCTGCCCGGCCCGCATGGGGGACATCTTTATTTTTACGCCCGGCACCCTCCATGCCCTGCGGCAGGCCGAGGGGCAGTGCATGGAATACGAAAATATCATTTTTGAGCTGGAGCTTCTGGGCGGCGCAGAGGACCTTTGTGCCGAGAAATATCTGCTTCCGCTGCAAAGCGGGCGCTTGTCGCTGCCTGCGCGGCTGACCCCGAACGATTTGTGCTATCTGCAGGCCGCCGCCTGCCTGCGGGAGGTGGAGGATGCCAACCGCGCCAAGCTCCCCGGCTACGAGCTGCAGGTCAAGGGGGCATTGCTGCGGTTTCTTGCCCTGCTCCTTGCACAGGGCCGGCAGCGGCTTGCCGCCGAGACAGCCGACACCCAGCGGCTGAAAACGCTCCTGCAATGGCTCTCGGCCCATTATACCGAGGAACTCCGGGTCGCCGATGCCGCCGGGGTCTGCTCCTTCAGTGCCAGCCACTTCATGCGGTGGTTCCGGCAGATGACCGGGCAGAGCTTTGTGGCCTTTCTGAACGAGTACCGGCTCAACGCCGCCGCCGAAGCGCTGCAGGCCACGGATGAGACGGTTCTGACCATCGCTTCCCGGTGCGGGTTTGAGAACCTCTCCTATTTTAACCGGGCGTTCAAGGCGCACTTCGGCACGACACCCCGGGAGTACCGGAAAAAATAAGCAAAACGAGGCCGTTCTGCCTCTCTGGAAAAGAGAGGGAACGGCCTCGTTTTTTGCACATCAGATCTCCGGCGGCGGGCAGCAGCTCTCCCGTTGGATGAGCCGGTGCGGCACGATGATCTTGGTTGCCAGAAGATTCGGGTTCTCGATGTGGTTGATGGTCTGGCTGGCCGCTTCCATGCCCAGCTGGTAGGGGTTCACGTCCACGGTGGTCAGCTGTGGACTGGTGATGCGGGAGAACAGCGAGTTATTGAAGGACACGATGGAAAGGTCTTTCGGGACGCGCAGCCCCAGCTTGCCGCAGAACTGTTCCAGCACCACGGCAAGGATGTCGTCGCTGACCAGCATGGCGGTGGGGCGGTCCGGCGCGGTGAACAGGGCCTTCAGCGTTTCTTCGTAAGCATCGTTCAGGGCGTCGATCTCCACGCAGTCCTCTTCGCGGGGGGGGGGTGATGCCATCGTTCCCATGCAGGACTGGCTGGGGCTGGACAACTCTGCCCGCATCAACAAGCCCTCCACCGTGGGCCAGAACTGGCGCTGGCGGCTGAAAAAGACCCAGCTGACAAAGAAGCTTCAAAAGGAGATCTGCCAGCTGACCACCCGCTACGGCCGGATGAACTGGGCGTGACAGTATAGTGTTCTGGACTTGATTTTGGAAAGTTTATTGCAGAATAGCGGCAGAAGTAATACTTGTTCAAAAATAAAAATGACAAAGAACAAATAAAAAAGTACAGAATATGGATCGACCCGGTCGAACAGCTGGCTCACATAGTCCTTCTGGGGGATGCCGATGGTCCACAGGCTGTACTTGTCATCCATGGGGATGATGCCCTTTGCCATCATGGTATTCACCACCGGGATGTGCAGCCGGTCGGTGCCCACTTGGCCGGTAATGGCCACCAGCGGCGCACCGTTCGGATAGGAGTGCGCGAGGCGCACCACAAAAAAGCACGAAGCAGCAATGCTTGGTGCTTTTTCTTTTTGACATGTGCCGCGGGATGCTTTATAATAAGAATGATTTCAGATGTTTGCGGGGCGGTGCGCCCTGCGGTAAAATTACGGCAAGCAAAAAAGGGAACTGCTATGAGAGAAGAAAAGGCCAGCGCATTGCCGCTGCTGCTGGACGTGCGCAGAATGGACGAAAATAACCGGGCTTACGCCTACCGTATGCTGCGCAAAAATATTATGACCTTGCAGCTGCAGCCGGGCTGTCAGCTGAGCGAGGCCGAACTGTGCGAACAGCTGGCCATGAGCCGCACACCGGTACACGAAGCGCTGATGATGCTGAAAAGCGAGTGGCTTGTGGATGTTCTGCCGCAGCGCGGCAGCATTGTGTCCAAGATCAGCGTTCCATACCTGAACGAAGGCTTTGCCATGCGCCGCATTCTGGAACCGGCGCTGCTGCGCGGGCTGGCCGGAAAGCTGACAAGGGAACAGCTGAACGAATTTCAGGAACTGCTGAACCGGCAGAACGAAGACCTTTATCTGGATCAGGATGCAGCAGATGACTTCTTCATCTCGCTGGATAACGACTTCCACAGGCTTTTGTACCACGATTCCGGCTACGACCGCATCTGGGAGGCCATGCACAACGTTACTTCTCATATGGACCGTGTGCGGTATCTGGACTCGGCCCTTTGCCGGGGAAATATTGCCTCGGTGCAGAAAGAGCACGAGCAGATCTTTGGCTACCTGCGGGACGGCCTGCCGCTGGACGTGGACGTAGAAGCCCTGTTTGAGCATCACCTTGGCATGTACCGCGAGAATTTCCAGAAGATATTGGAACGGTTCCCGGATTTCTTTGTACGGACATAAACCAAAAAGAGCACCCGCTGCTGACCCTTACAAGGCCATGGCAGGGGGTGCTTTTTTGGTTCAATACGGATACGGCTTTACGCCGGGCTGCGGATATCAATTTACGACGGCAGTGTTTCTGATGGATTTTGCACCAGAAATGCTGCTTTTTCTGTTCAAAACCCGGAAAAACAGCAGTTTGTGCTCTTGAATTGCCCGAAAAGCTTGCAGGAATGCAGGTTTTTGTGGTAATATTTAAGATGTGTTCCCGTTGAGGGGAAGAAAGAGAGGGGTAATCAAATGATCAATATCTGCATCATTGCCACCATTGTGATCTATCTGGTGGGAATGCTGCTGGTTGGCTTTGTCTACAGCAAATCCAACGAGGACAGCAGCGATTTCTACCTCGGCGGCCGCACGATGGGCCCGCTGGTCACGGCTATGAGCGCCGAAGCCAGCGATATGTCCAGCTGGCTGCTGATGGGTATGCCGGGCCTTGCATATCTCACCGGCATCGCGTCGCCGGGCTGGACGGCCATCGGCCTTGCTGTGGGCACATGGCTCAACTGGCTCATCGTGGCCCGCCGCCTGCGCCGCTACTCGGCCAATCTGGATGCCATCACGGTGCCGCAGTTCCTTTCCCTGCGGTTCCATGACCAGCGCAACCTGCTCAACGCGCTGGGCGCGGTCATTATCATCGTGTTCTTCATCCCGTACACCGCTTCCGGCTTTGCCGCCTGCGGCAAGCTGTTCAACAGCCTGTTTGGCGTGGATTACATGGCGGCTATGATCCTGTCCGCTGTGGTCATTGTGGGCTACACCATCATGGGCGGCTTCCGCGCTGTGTCTACCACCGACCTGATCCAGTCCGTTGTCATGAGCATGGCGCTGATCGCGGTGCTGGTGTATGGCGTCAATGTGGCAGGCGGCTGGGATGTGGTTCTGGACAACGCCCGCAGCCTGCCCGGCTACCTGACCATGGCTGCAAGCCACAATGCGGCAGACAACACCGCCACCTCCTACAGTCTGCTGGACATCGCGTCCACGCTGGCATGGGGTCTGGGCTACTTCGGCATGCCCCATATCCTGCTGCGCTTCATGGCCATTGAGGACGAAAAGAAGCTGGTGCTCAGCCGCCGCATTGCAAGCGTGTGGGTGGTCATTGCCATGACCGCTTCCATCGTCATCGGCATGGTGGGCCTGGGCATGACCAAGGCGGGCGCGCTGGAGTTCCTGAGCGGCTCTTCCAGCGAGACCCTGATCGTGCGCGTGGCCAGCCTGATCGCCCAGCACGGCGTGCTGGCAGCCATTCTGGCAGGTCTGATCCTTGCCGGCATCCTTGCCGCTACCATGTCCACCGCCGACAGTCAGATGCTGGCAGCGGCCTCCAGCGTATCCCAGAACATCCTGCAGGAGTTTGGCCACATGAAGCTGACCGAGAAGCAGAGCCTGTTCGCTGCCCGCCTGACCATCATCTGCATCAGCGTGGTGGGCGTGGTGCTGGCCCGCGACCCCAACTCCAGCGTGTTCGGCATCGTCAGCTTTGCATGGGCCGGCTTTGGCGGCTCCTTTGGCGCAGTGGTGCTGTGCTCCCTGTTCTGGAAGCGCTGCAACTGGCAGGGCGCACTGGCCGGTATGCTCTCCGGCGGCCTGATGGTCTTTGTATGGAAGTACATCATCAGCCCGCTGGGCGGCGTGTTTGGCATCTACGAGTTGCTGCCTGCCTTCCTGATGTCTCTGGTGGTCTGTGTTGTGGTGAGCCTTATCACCCCGGCACCCTCGGCAGAGATCGAGGCAGAGTTCGACGCTGCCAAGTAAATGCGATTTACAATGCCCTCCGCTGCGCTCTGGGCATAGCAGCGGAAAATGATTGATTCTTATGCAAAAGAGCAAAGCCGGCGGGCTTTGCTCTTTTGCTTTTTCACGGGTGGGGACGGAGAGGAAAACGGCATTTAATTCAAAAGGATCAGCCATGCTTCGCAGCATGGAAGCAGAAATCCAAAACAGAAAAAGAACAGAAGATCCAGCACGAGCCGCATCAGACGGGTAAGCGGCGTGCCGAAAGACATGGCGTGAATGATAAAAAGATTCACCTCACCCCAGCGCCGGTAGTAACCAGTTTGCTCAAAATTGTTCCAGAGCTCAAGAGATAGAAATTCAAATCCGGCAAACAATGGAAAAATGACCAGGGAGGACATCCAGCCGTCGGCCTGAAGCGAACCATCGCTGAGAGTCCGCCAGTGCACAGCTAATCTGCCTGGACAGGCAAAAATTCCCCACAGGGCAAGTGCAATGCTTAATGCAAGAAGAGCAGTACGCACAGAACGCCAGTCTACAGTGTGCTGGCGGCGCAGCATGGTGAAAAAATCTTCCAGAGGAACGGGAGGAGTGGCATCTTTTTGACGGGAGTCATGACAGTGCATCAGGTCAGCGAGGGTCAGGCCCAGCACATCGGCCAGCGGCTCCAGCGTGTTGATGTCTGGCAGCCCGATGCCGCGTTCCCAGCGGCTGACGGCTTTATCCGTAACGTGAAGCTGCTGAGCCAGTTCGGCCTGCGTCATGTTCCGCTCCCGGCGCACTTGTGCAAGGAATGCACCAAATTCTTTTGCATCCATTCTGCTCACATCCTTTTCCACAGGATAACACAGAAATGTGGAAAACACAACCGACGGAGCGTTTACCTGCCGGTCTGCAAAACAAAAAGGACGTGCTCCCTTGCGGGAACACGTCCTTTTTTATCGCTTAAGTATCAGGCAGAGATCAGCTTACAGCTGGGGGCCGGCAGAGACCAGAGCCTTGCCGTGCTCGTTGCCCTCGTACTTCTTGAAGTTCTTGATGAAGCGGCTTGCCAGATCCTTGGCCTTCTCTTCCCACTGGGAAGCGTCAGCGTAGGTGTCACGAGGATCCAGAATGCCGGTGTCCACGCCGTTCAGCACGGTGGGAACCTCGAAGTCGAAGTAGGGAATCTTCTTGGTGGGCACATTGTTGATGTCGCCGTTCAGGATGGCGTCGATGATGCCGCGGGTATCCTTGATGGAGATGCGCTTGCCGGTGCCGTTCCAGCCGGTGTTGACCAGATAAGCCTTAGCGCCGCTCTTCTGCATCTTCTTGACCAGCTCCTCAGCATACTTGGTGGGGTGCAGCTCCAGGAAAGCCTGGCCGAAGCATGCGGAGAAGGTGGGGGTGGGCTCGGTGATGCCGCGCTCGGTGCCTGCCAGCTTTGCAGTGAAGCCGGACAGGAAGTAGTACTGGGTCTGCTCGGGGCTCAGGATGGAGACCGGGGGCAGAACGCCGAATGCGTCAGCAGACAGGAAGATGACGTTCTTTGCAGCGGGTGCAGAAGAAATGGGGCGGACGATGTTCTTGATGTGGTTGATGGGGTAGGACACACGGGTGTTCTCGGTGACGCTCTTGTCGGCGAAATCGATGTGGCCCTCGGCATCCAGAGAGACGTTCTCCAGCAGAGCGTTGCGCTTGATGGCGTTGTAGATATCGGGCTCGGAGTCCTTATCCAGGTTGATGACCTTTGCGTAGCAGCCGCCCTCGAAGTTGAACACGCCATTGTCGTCCCAGCCGTGCTCGTCATCGCCGATCAGCAGACGCTTGGGATCGGTGGACAGGGTGGTCTTGCCGGTGCCGGACAGACCGAAGAAGATAGCGGTGTTCTCGCCGTTCAGGTCGGTGTTGGCAGAGCAGTGCATGGAAGCCATGCCCTTCAGCGGCAGGAAGTAGTTCATCATGGAGAACATGCCCTTCTTCATCTCGCCGCCGTACCAGGTGTTCACGATGACCTGCTCCTTGCTGGTGATGTTGAACACAACAGCAGTCTCAGAGTTCAGGCCCAGCTCCTTGTAGTTCTCAACCTTGGCCTTGGATGCGTTGTAGACAACGAAATCGGGCTCAAAGTTCTCCAGCTCCTCAGCGGTGGGCTTGATGAACATGTTGGTGACGAAGTGTGCCTGCCATGCAACTTCCATGACAAAGCGGATGGCCATGCGGGTATCCTTGTTGGCACCGCAGAATGCATCCACCACGTACAGGCGCTTGTTGGACAGCTCCTTCTGAGCAATAGCCTTCACAGCAGCCCATGCTTCCTGAGAAGCGGGGTGGTTGTCGTTCTTGTACTCGTCGGAAGTCCACCACACGGTGTCCTTGGAGTTCTCGTCCATAACGATGAACTTGTCCTTGGGAGAACGGCCGGTGTAGATGCCGGTCATAACGTTCACAGCACCCAGCTCGCTGACCTGGCCCTTTTCGTAGCCTTCCAGACCGGGCTTGGTCTCTTCCTCGAACAGCTGCTCGTAGGAGGGGTTGTACACGATCTCAGTCGTGCCGGTAATGCCATACTTGGTAAGATCCAACTTTGCCATATTCGCTATACCTCTACTTTCGTTTGATCCATACGTCCTGTATAGGGCACAGCGTTTCCCGGCGGGCCGGGCGCTGCGCAGAAGGCTTGCAGTTTGTAAATGCAAATTCTCCTGTATACCATTATACATAAAAGTATCCCGAAATCAATAAACGAATCGTGCTATTTGCAGAAAAGAAACAAATTTCATTAAGAAATTTAACTGCCTGAAACAATTTCAGAAAACAAAAGCAGGGGGCGAAACCTGAAAAAATAAGGTGGAAAGGCAGAAAAACAATTTTTTGGTAAAATTTTAACAAGCTGGGATGCATGAAAAACCGAGCACAAAAACGGCCCTTCCCGCAAAACGGCGCGGCAGGGAAGAGCGGAACAGGATCCACAGCCCGATTTGTGCAAAATTTACGAGATTTTGACGATTTTTATGACAAAGAAGCTTTGCCTGTGGTATACTGTATCTGACAAAAGGACAGCCCCGCTTTTTCTGTGTGCTACATATAAAAAGGAAAAAGATTATGAAGACCATCTACATCCTGCTCACCCGGTCGGGTACCCTGCTTTCAAACCTTGTTTACGCTGTTACCGGTGCAAATTATACCCACGCTTCGCTGGCTTTTGACGAAGACCTGAGCTGCCTGTACAGCTCTACCCGCAAAAACGGCTATACCATGTTCCCGGCAGGGCCCAGCAGGGAATACCTGAACCGGGGTGTGTTCCGTCTGCGGGAGAACGTGCCCTGCGCACTGTATGCGCTGGATGTGAGCGATGAAGCCTACACCCGTGCCCGCCGCCGTGCCGAGCACATGATGGCCCACGGCAGCCTTTACCAGTTCAACGTTATCGGTCTTGCGCTCTGCGGGATGCATATCCGTTGGAAGCGCCGCCGGCACTATTTCTGCTCCCAGTTCGTCAGCGAGGTGCTGGAAAAGAGCGGTGCCATGGAGCTGCCCAAGCACAGCACCCTGATGCACCCGAACGACTACACCCGGCTGGAAGAGCTGCGGTGCGTATACAAGGGTACACTGGCCGGCCTGCCGCAGCGCCAGCAGATGGAATTTGACCAGAACGATACGGTGATCAGCGTATATCTGGGGCTGGCGCTGGGCCTGTTCCACACCGGCGCAGCCCGGGTGCGGAAGATTTTTTGAAAAAATTGAATTTTTGTGTTGACAAAGCAGGCGTGCTATGCTAAAATAGCCAAGTCGGGAGCGAACACCCGATGCAAAATGGACGTATGGCCCGTTGGTCAAGCGGTTAAGACAGAGGCCTCTCACGCCTTTAACATCGGTTCGATTCCGGTACGGGTCAC
>ENA-UPWS01001761-UPWS01001761.1-human-gut-metagenome-genome-assembly--contig:-NODE-1761-length-11778-cov-4.078540_pt1 | contig 11778 bp, 10 predicted proteins | sample MGYA00250054_ERZ773384 | MGnify/ENA primary metagenome ERZ773384 (study PRJEB29103, sample SAMN06111979) | human gut metagenome | biome: human gut; feature: ankylosing spondylitis patient; material... | reverse complement strand
ATACGGCGACCACCGAGATCTACACTCTTTCCCTACACGACGCTCTTCCGATCTACTCATCTCGTTTAAGAGGGCCGTTTTCATATCGTAGAGCTTCTGGGACAGGTCGACGTAGATCTCCTGCGGGTTGACGAAACGCTTGGTCTCATCCCAGATGGTGTCTTTTTCGTGGTTACAGATTTCACGGATCTCCATGACGCTCGGGGAAGTGTAGACAGTTTTTCCGTTCTTTATTACTGGAATCAGCATCTCGCGCAGAGTGTAGCTTCCGCCCGGAAGTCTCGTCTTTTTCCAGGGAGCGTTCGGATCAAACAGCTTTAAGTCTTCGCTCTCGTCGAATGTCTCATCGTACAGGCAGATGAGATCGGCCTTGATCTTGCCGGTCTTTTTGTCATAGACGCGGTAAAATGTCTTGTTGCCGGGATTTGTGACTTTTTCTACATTCTCAGATAACTTGATCTTCGGCTGGAAACTTCCGTCTGCAGTGCGGATGGCGGCAAGCTTGTAAACACCGCCGAAGGCAGGGTTGTCCTTCGAGGTAATCAGATTTGTGCCGACACCCCAGGAGCTGATGGTTGCGCCCTGCAATTTTAAGCTTTCGATCAGGTATTCGTCAAGGTCGTTGGAAGCGGAGATCACGGCGTCCGAAAAACCGGCTTCGTCCAACATTTTGCGCACCTGCTTGGAGAGGTAGGCGAGGTCGCCGCTGTCCATGCGGATTCCGTAATAAGTCAGCGGGATACCGGCATTGCGCATCTCGGTGAAGACACGGATGGCATTCGGAATACCGGATTTTAACGTGTCGTAGGTATCCACGAGCAGAATACATGCGGACGGGTAGAGCTCGGCGTATTTGCGGAACGCAGTGTACTCATCCGGAAAACTCATGATCCAGCTGTGGGCGTGCGTGCCGAGTACCGGCACATGGAACATCTGACCGGCGAGAACATTGGAAGTGCCGTTGCAGCCGCCGATTACGGCAGCTCTGGCACCGTAGGTACCGGAATCCGGACCTTGTGCGCGCCGTAAACCAAACTCCATGACATTATCGCCCTTGGCCGCGTAACAGACGCGGGCGGCCTTGGTCGCGATCAGACACTGGTGGTTGACGATATTTAAGATGGCAGTCTCGATTAACTGTGCCTCCATGATGGGAGCGACAACTTTTACAAGAGGTTCTCTCGGGAAGATCAGGCTGCCTTCCGGGACGGCGTAGATGTCGCCGGAAAATTTGAAATTGCTCAGGTATTCCAGAAAATCTTCGTCAAATATTTTCAGACTGCGCAGATAGTTGATGTCGTCCGCGTCAAAATGCAGATTCTCGATGTAGTCGATGACCTGCGCTAAACCTGCGCAGACGGAATAACCGCCGTCGCAGGGATTGTTGCGGTAGAAGGCGTCAAAGACGACAACATCCTGATTATGATTTTTAAAATATCCCTGCATCATGGTCAGCTCATAGAGATCTGTGAGCAGGGTAAGGTTCAATGTACTCATGTGTGTCTGGAACCAAAGTTCCGCTCCTTTCCTGTTTTGAGATTGGAACTATTATAACATAATCGTTGAGAAAATGTAGGAAAAGTTATATAGTTAAGGTATTCTGAAAGAAATGTGAGGCAGGGAATGGGATGAGAAGAGAGCGTGCGATGGCACTGTTTGAAGAAGGATATAATTGTGCGCAGTCGGTATTTCTGGCGTTTTCGGATTTACATGGAATGGACACGCACACGGCGGCGGTACTCAGCTCGTCTTTCGGCGGCGGAATGGGAAGACTGCGCGAGGTGTGCGGAGCGGTCAGCGGGATGTTTCTGGTGGCAGGCATATTATACGGCTATGACGACCCGGGCGCCCGGGAGGAAAAAGCGGCACACTATGCGAGAATCCAGGAACTGGCGAAGGCGTTTGAGGAGAAAAACGGTTCGATTGTCTGTCGGGAGCTGCTTGGCTTATCGGTAAAGCGGGAAGAACCGACGCCGAAGGAACGGACTGCCGAGTATTATAAAAAGCGCCCCTGCAAGGAACTTGTCGGGGACGCCGCTGAGATATTGGAAAAGTATATTGCAGAACATCCAGTGGGATGAGAGGTTAGAAAAGAGAGGAACAGTCAGATGATGATTCGCAGAGCAGCTATACAGGATCTGGAGCAGATCATGCAGATATATGCGAGGGCGGTGCAGTATATGCACGCGTCCGGCAACCCCAACCAGTGGGTGGCGGGGTATCCGTCCAGGACGTTGATTGAGGAGGATATCGCACGCGGAGTCAGTTATGTAGTTGACAGGGACAGTGTGATTGAGGCTGTGTTTTCCTATATAGAAGGGGAGGATCCGACCTACCGGCAGATTGGGCAGGGAATGTGGCACACGAATGGAAGTTATGGAACCGTGCACCGGCTGGCATCCGCCGGACGGCTCCGCGGCGTGGCGGGAATCTGCTTTTCCTGGTGTGCCGAGCAGGCAAAAATGCATGGCTGCAGCAGTCTTAGGGCTGACACGCATCAGGACAACCGCATTATGCAGCATCTTCTGCAAAAAAACGGATTTGTGTACTGCGGGGTGATTCATCTGGCAAACGGCGCGCCGCGTCTGGCGTTTGAGCGGGCTGCCGTGGCGCCGGAAGGAGCATATGCAGGGATGCAGAATCCGAACGGAATGAACCCTGGAGGAGCATATGCAGGGACGCCGAATGCGAATGGAATGAATCCGGGAATGCCGCAGCAGAAACAGAAAGGGGACGGCAGAGGATATGGCATTGCATCGCTTATACTTGGAATCGTGTCTGTGCTGCTGTTTTGTACCTGCATCAACTGGGTGACGGCAATTCTGGCGGTCATTTTCGGAATCATTCAGATCACGAAAAATAAGGAGCAAGGTCTTGCAATCGGTGGAATCATCACAGCGGCGATCTCAATGGTGCTTTCTGTCGTTTTATATCTTGCCATGTGGTTCGGAATGACAAATGCGGGGATTACATACGAAGATCTCCTATACGATCAGTATGATGACAGCTATGACAGCGATGGAAGTGATGCATGGTACGACGGCGATGGAAATGGCAGTTATGATGGCGGAGGAAACGACGGATGGTATGACGGTGGCGGAAATGACGGATGGTATGACGGTGACGGAAACGACGGATGGTATGACGGTGATGGCAGTGGCGGCTACGATTACTATAATGATCCCTACGATTATTTTAGAGATTACTATGACGTTCAGGAGCCGGGCGGCAATCAGTTTATGTGAGCGTTTTCGGCAATGAAGTGATAGCATCGCGCTTTTCGGAATATACTCTAAGTGACAGAGCATAAAGGTCAGAGTAGAAGTGCGGATAGCAGGAAGCTGGTTTTATAATAAAAAGAAAAGAGGCAGACTGATCTGGGTGACAGCAGGAATGGCATGTATGGCGGCGGGGTGTTGTGCGGCTTTTTACATGCAGGTATCCCTGCGTGCGCCAACAGAGGTCAGGGAGGCGATGGCGATGGATGAATCGGCAAAAAAAGTGGCAATTACATTCGACGACGGACCTAATCCGGACTATACGGAGATGCTTCTTGCGGGGCTGAAGGAACGTGGTGTGAACGCCACGTTTTTTCTGTTGGGAAAAGAAGTGGAGCAGTATCCGGAGATCGTGAAGAAAATCCATGAGGGCGGACATCTGATCGGGACACACTCCTATGAACATGTCAATCTGAGCAATCTGACCGATGCAGCGGCGATCGAGCAGGTGGATAAGACGAACGCGGCGATTCATGCAATTATCGGTGAGTTCCCGGAGTATATCCGGCCGCCGTTCGGGTGCTGGAAACCGAATCTGGATTATGAGACGACAATGATTGAGGTGCTCTGGGATGTCGATCCGAAAGACTGGGCGACGAGCAACTCATCGGTCATTGCGCAGCGCGTGTTGGGGGATGTCGAGGAGAATGATATTATTCTGCTTCATGATGCGTCGGAGTCGTCCGTGCTGGCTGCGTTTAAGATCATCGATGAATTGAAATCGCAGGGGTATACATTTGTGACGGTGGAGGAGATTCTGCTGGAGTGAGACGCGGTGGGACTTGCAACCCTCCGATCAATTTGTTACAGTATAGAAAATGATTTCCGGGGAAAATCGTGCACAACAGAGAAAATACATATTTTACTTGTAAAAAGGGCATGTATCGTGTATTGTAATAGAAGCGATGCAATTTTTGAGTTGCAATCTGTCATATTTTTTGGAAAAAGCATGATTAAAACTACGAATCATTAAAAAAATGCAAGTTTTGTATTGAAAAAATTCAAAACGGTCAAGTGTGCGCCATGTGCGGACATGCGCCGGAAGGCAGTGACCGGGAATTTTTATACATCAGAAAGCAGGTTTTGACATGGACTTATTTGAATATATGAGAGAACAGCAAAAGGAGACGGAGGCGCCGCTTGCATCCAGACTTCGCCCCACGACGCTGGATGAGATGGTGGGGCAGCAGCATATTATAGGAAAAGATAAGCTGCTGTACCGCGCAATCAAAGCAGATAAGCTAAGTTCCATCATACTGTACGGTCCGCCGGGAACGGGTAAGACGACGCTTGCAAAAGTGATCGCGCATACGACAAGCGCAGAGTTTTTACAGATCAATGCGACTTCTGCCGGCAAGAAGGACATGGAGGAAGTGATCGCGCAGGCGAAGAACAACCAGGGAATGTACGGCAGGAAGACGATCCTCTTTATTGATGAGATTCATCGCTTCAATAAGGGACAGCAGGATTATCTGCTTCCGTTCGTGGAGGACGGCACGATCATTCTGATCGGTGCAACGACAGAGAATCCGTATTTTGAGGTCAACGGAGCTTTGTTGTCCAGATCCATCATTTTTGAGCTGAAGAGTCTGTCGAAGGAGGATATCCGGACATTGATTCTCCGTGCGGTAAACGACCGGGAAAAGGGACTGGGCGCTTACGATGCCGTGATTGATGACGATGCGCTGGAATTTCTGGCGGATGTTGCGAACGGGGATGCCCGCGCGGCACTCACGGCGATCGAACTCGGCGTGCTGACGACGGAGCGGAGTGCAGACGGGAAGATTCACATCACGCTTGCGGTTGCCAGTGAATGTATCCAGAAGCGCGTGGTCAAATACGATAAGTCCGGGGATAACCATTACGACACGATCTCCGCTTTTATCAAAAGTATGCGGGGTTCCGATCCGGATGCGGCAGTCTACTATCTTGCGCGGATGCTGTATGCGGGAGAGGACATCAAGTTTATAGCAAGGCGTATCATGATCTGTGCGGCGGAGGACGTCAGCAATGCAGATCCGATGGCGCTTGTGGTCGCCACATCGGCGGCACAGGCGGTGGAGCGCATCGGTATGCCGGAGGCGCAGATCATTTTAGCGCAGGCGGTGACCTATGTGGCGAGCGCACCGAAGAGCAATTCTGCGGTCTGTGCCATCAGCGATGCCATGGCGGCGGTGCGGGATACCATGACGGCACCGATACCGGTGCACCTGCAGGATGCACATTATAAGTCATCACAGAAGCTGGGACACGGCGTCGGTTACAAATACGCGCATGATTATCCGAATCATTATGTGAAGCAGCAGTATCTGCCGGACGGTCTGACAGACCGCATGTTTTATCATCCGTCGGAGAACGGCTATGAGAAAACAATCCGGGAATATTTTGAAAAAATAAAAGGGATGCAGCCTTAGAAATAAGGTTCATATAAAATGTATATACAGATAGCAGGAGGAAGGAACAATGCAGTCATATCAGGAGATGAGCAAAGAGGAACTGTTAAAAGAGAAGGAACATCTGGAAGCAGAATACAAGAAGTTCCAGCAGCGGGGATTGAAGCTTGACATGTCCAGAGGAAAGCCATCCCAGGAACAGCTGGATCTGTCTATGGGCATGATGGATGTTCTCTCGTCCTATTCCGATCTCGCATGCGAGGATGGAACGGACTGCCGCAACTACGGTGTACTGGACGGAATCCAGGAGGCGAAAGTGCTGATTGGCGATATGATCGAGTGCAATCCGGAAAATATCATTATCTACGGCAATTCCAGCTTAAATATCATGTACGATACGATTTCACGCTCCATGACACACGGTGTGATGGGAAATACGCCGTGGTGCAAGCTTGACAAGGTGAAGTTCTTATGTCCGGTTCCGGGCTATGACAGACATTTTGCCATCACGGAATATTTTGGCATTGAGATGATCAATGTTCCAATGCTTCCGACAGGACCGGATATGGATATGGTGGAGGAGCTTGTCAGCAAGGATGAGGCGATCAAAGGAATCTGGTGTGTGCCGAAATACTCCAATCCGCAGGGAATTACCTACTCGGATGAGACGGTACGCCGTTTTGCCAGATTAAAACCGGCGGCAAAAGACTTCCGTATTTACTGGGATAACGCTTACTGTGTACATCATTTATATGATATGGATCAGGATCATCTGATCGAGATTCTGGCAGAGTGTAAGCGCGCTGGCAATCCGGATATGGTATACAAGTTCTGCTCGACCAGCAAGATCAGCTTCCCGGGTTCCGGTCTGGCTGCGATTGCAACTTCTGCGAACAATCTGGAGGATATTAAGAAGCAGTTAAAGATCCAGACGATCGGTCATGATAAGGTGAATCAGCTTCGCCATGTGCGCTTCTTTAAAGATGTGCACGGTATCACGGAGCACATGAGAAAGCATGCAGCTTCCCTCAGACCGAAGTTTGAGATGATTCTGGACACATTCGACAAGGAGTTAAAGGATCTCGGCGTCGGAAGCTGGTACAGCCCGAAGGGGGGATATTTTATCACCTATGAGACGCTGGAGGGATGCGCGAAGAGCGTGGTAGATAAGGCGAAAAAGGCAGGAGTTGTGATGACACCGGCAGGAGCACCGTTCCCGTACGGCAAGGACCCGAAGGATTCCGTCATCCGTATATCTCCGTCGTATCCGTCGCTGGAGGATCTTACAACGGCAACACAGATTTTTGTAGTCTGCGTAAAGCTGGCAAGCATTGAGAAGATTCTGGGGGAACAGCAGGCGTAAGAGCACAGAGCGGGGAATGATATGAAAAAAATAATTGGAATAGTGACACCGATTCTTCTGCTGATTTTACCGTATCTGCTTTTTGTGGTTCTGTCTGTGGGCATGGGAAGACCGGACAGAGATTCGTCTGGAGCCTATATCATGGCGGGCGATTCCAGATTGCAGATGACGCAGACGACAATCTGCATTGTCTACACGGTGGTCGTGCTCTTAAATGTCGTCTGGGTCATCTATCAGACGGCGGCAGGAACCAGCGCGCAGGCGCTGCTTCTGTGGGATATGCTGATGAAGCTGTGCTATATCCCGTATTATCTGCTGGCGGCGTTTATGGTGCTGGCGGGATTTGCGACGTTTATGTTCGGCGGAGTCGCGATTATCGGCGTGATGTGGATTGCGGATGTCCTGTTTTTGATACCGCCGTCCATTTATGGACTGTGCGGCTGCATCCGGGCGTGCAGTGAAAAAAAGCTGCCCGTGGGGGCAGCAGTTGCCCTGTCGATACTGCACTTTATCTTTGTGCTGGACGTTGTGGCGGCGGTCGTCGGATTCTGTACCGTATACGGCAGACACAAACGTCAGAAACAGATGGAGGCTGCCAGACAGCAACAGATGCCATACCGGGATTGAACAAGTGAATGCAAAACATAACCGCGCGAACCGAAACTCGTTATCATCTGCTATTGAAAACAGGGTAGATGATAACTCAGACATCGGCTTCGCGCGGTTATGTTTTGTTCAGTGGTGCCAACAAGGGGCACACACAAAAGTCCTAAAATTGTCTGCAGTTTGTGGACACACCACGTGGAATGTTCCAAACTTGGAAAAACACAGATAATCAAGGATGTTCGACGCGGCATGGTTAGAAATACCGGATTTTGCGATTAGAATTGCCGCCCCGGTTGCATTTGGAACGTCATACATCTCTATTACTTATAAGAAAACGTATCCCGTTATAAATTCGGATTATGCCTGTGTCTGGGCAGTCTCCGTCTCCTCGGTTCCATTCTTCCACTTGTTGAACTTCTCCACAACGGCATCATAGGTGCGCTGTGAGATGTCCGGAAGATCCTGTCCCCAGGACTTGGTTGCTTCCTTGAAGCCCTTCTTGAAAGCGTCAAGAAGAAGATCAGCTTTTTCCGGATCGTTGCCGGAGAGTGCTTTTGCAAAATCAAGAATACGGTCTGAAGTCTGGTCGACGCCCCAGTAACCGTCATCAGCAATATCTGCCTGCGCCTGTGCCCTGGTGGCTTCATCTACGGTAAAATCACCTTTTGCAAGGAAGCTCCACATAGAATCTGCGGTACCGATGGCAACACCCTGCTTGGTCATCATCTTTTCTACAAGACTGCGAAGCTGGGAGGTACGCTGCTCGGCATCTGCCTTTAACTTGTTGACAAGTGCGTAATCGGTCTTCTTTGTAACCGTGCCGGATGTCTGACCGGAACTCTTCTCATATACGACACCGGTATCGGTCTTTGTGCTGCTCTCACTCTTTTTCTCTGTATGGTCCGTCTTTGCTGCGGTATAAGTAGAAGCCTGCTGTGCTGCCACTGAGTTTGTAATACTGTTAATTGCCATAATTCATTCCTCCATTCCCTTGGATCGGTTTAAAATAATTGACAGGAGGCATCCATGCCTGCTCTTTGTCTCATCTTCTATATCGGCAGGAAACATTGCCCGGTTTAGATTTTTGAGAAATTTTATTGCGTAAAAAGAAGGAGAGATAATTGACCTTTTTTACAAGTCATGGTAAGATTCAGTCTGTATACAAAATACATTAAAAAAACATGGGGGCATTATGAAAGAGATTTCGGTAAAAGCACTGGCAAAAGTAAATCTCGGACTTGATGTGGTGCGGAAGAGAGAGGACGGCTACCATGAGGTGCGGATGATCATGCAGACGATCCACCTGTTTGACCGGCTGGAGATTATGCGCAATCAATCGGGCAGGATTACCATGTCGACCAACCTTGCGTTTCTGCCGACAAATGAAAACAATCTCGTATACAAGGCGGCGGCGCTGCTCAAAGAGGAATTTGACATTGGGGACGGTATTGATGTAAAGCTGCACAAGCACATTCCGGTGGCTGCAGGCATGGCGGGCGGAAGCACGGACGCTGCGGCCGTATTATATGGAATGAACCGTATTTTTGATCTGGGACTTTCCAAAGAGGATCTGATGACGCGCGGTGTGAAACTCGGCGCAGATGTTCCCTACTGTATCATGCGCGGAACGGCGCTCGCGGAGGGGATCGGTGAAAAATTATCGGCGCTTCCTCCGATGGTCAAATGTCCGGTACTGATTGCAAAGCCGCAGATCGGGGTTTCCACAAAATTTGTCTATGAGAATCTGAAGCTGGATGCGGATACAGTGCATCCGGATATTGACGGGCTGATCGGTGCGATCCGGGCGAAGAATCTGGAGCAGATTGCAGGTCATATGGGAAATGTGCTGGAGACGGTTACGATTCCGAACTATCCGGTCATTGCAGAGATCAAGGATCATATGATGGAGCACGGCGCAGTCCAGGCGATGATGAGCGGTAGCGGACCGACCGTTTTTGGTCTGTTTGCCGACGGGGATACAGCTGTGGCTGCATATGAGGCAATGCGTGAATCAAATCTTGCAAAACAGGTTTACCTGACAAGCATATACAATAATGCGCGGTGAGGAGAAGACGGGCAGAAAATAGATAACAAAGCAGAAGGAGGTACTTATGACAGAGGATCTGACATTGAACATGAATGCATACCTTCCGCTTCGGGATGTGGTGTTTAACACACTGCGGGAAGCGATCTTAAAAGGAGAGCTTAAGCCGGGGGAGCGTCTTATGGAGCTGCAGCTGGCAGCAAAGCTTGGGGTAAGCCGCACGCCGATCCGTGAGGCAATCCGCATGCTCGAGCAGGAGGGACTGGCAGTTACGATTCCCAGAAAGGGTGCGGAAGTTGCGCGGATGACGGAAAAAGACATGGAGGATGTCTTGCAGATCCGTGATGCGCTCGACGAACTGGCGGCATCGATCGCCTGCGAACAGATTTCTGAGGAGGAGCTTGCGGAGCTCAGACATACCATGCATGAGTTCGAGGAATCCACAAAGACGGGGGACGTCAAGCGGATTGCGGAGGCGGATGTGCGGTTTCATGACATCATCTATCATGCGACGCGCAACGTCAAGCTGGAGAACATGCTTAACAATCTGCGGGAGCAGATGTACCGCTACCGCGTGGAATATTTAAAGGATGAAAAGAATTTCCCAATTCTGATCCGGGAGCACAGCCAGATCGTGGAGGGGCTTACCGCAAAGGATAAGACCATGCTGACGGCGGCGATGCACAAGCACGTCATGAATCAGGCGACGGCGGTGAAGGAAATGATACGGGAACAGGAAAAGTGAATAAATTTCCCGAAATGGAACAAACTAACAGGGACAGGCGGATGCCTGCCCCGTTTTTGTTTTAGGAAAGGAAGAAAATCTGTGGCGGAGAAGACAAAGATCAGCGAGAGACTCGACGAGAACATCGCACATATGGAGGAACTGTTTCACACCTGTGACGACATCAAGAAGAAGCGTATGAATCTTGGAAAAAACCGGGACGTGGCGTGCTACCTCACGTTCATTGAAGTCTCGGTAGATATGGGAAATTCGGCGCTGTTAGAGGTTTTAAAATACTTAAGGGGGCTGGAGCGGGAGGAGATTCTGCGGGTGTTGGAACAGAATGCCCTCGGAACCTCCGATGCGACCTATTTTACGATGATCGAGGAGGCGGGGGACGGTCTTTTGACCGGAGAAGCCATCCTTTTCGTCGACGGTTTTGCGAAAGCGGTCAAGATTCCGGATGACGGTTATCCGAATATGGGCGTCAATGAGGCGGACTCGGAGAAAGTGGTGAGGGGATCCAACGAGGGATTCGGGGATTCGGTAAAGCAGAATGCGGCGTTGATCCGCAAGAGAATCCGGTCGCCGCAGGTCAAGGTAAAAGAGAAAAAAACGGGCGTGCGCTCCAACACCAACGTCTATCTGGTCTATATGGAAGGAATCGTCTATCCCGAGCTTGTGGCAAAGATTGAGGCGCGGCTGGATGGATTTGAGATTGACGGGGTACTCGACAGTGGCGTCATTGAACAGCTGTCGGAGGAAAAATGGTATTCTCCGTTTCCGCAGTTTCAGACGACCGAGCGGCCGGACCGGGCGGCAATGTCCATTCTTGACGGCAGAGTGGTTGTGCTGTCGGACAATTCGCCGATCGCGCTCATCCTGCCGACCGATTACAATTCCTTTATCAAGACGAGCGACGATTACTATAACCGCTGGGAGATCGCGAGCTTTGAGCGGCTTTTGCGCTACCTGGCGTCCTTTTTTGCCATGACGCTGCCGGGACTCTATCTGGCGGTCACCAATTTCCACACACAGATTCTGCCGACCACGCTCCTGCTGTCCTTTGCGGACGCCAGGAGCGGCGTGCCGTTTCCGGCGGTGATTGAGGTGATTATCATGGAGCTTTCATTTGAACTGCTGCGGGAGGCGGGAGTGCGGCTGCCCGGAGCGATGGGGAATACGATCGGAATTGTGGGCGGACTGATCATCGGGCAGGCAGCCGTGGAGGCAAATCTGGTAAGTCCGATTGTCGTGATTGTGATCTCATTTACGGCGCTGTGCTCGTTCGCCTAATAATACCGATAAGGAGCAAGAGCTTACTAATATTAAAATGCCGAATGTGAAACCTAATAAGGGTTATCTTTTCG
>ENA-UPWS01001759-UPWS01001759.1-human-gut-metagenome-genome-assembly--contig:-NODE-1759-length-11778-cov-25.360909_pt1 | contig 11778 bp, 10 predicted proteins | sample MGYA00250054_ERZ773384 | MGnify/ENA primary metagenome ERZ773384 (study PRJEB29103, sample SAMN06111979) | human gut metagenome | biome: human gut; feature: ankylosing spondylitis patient; material... | reverse complement strand
GCCTCGGGCTGGAACCGGGACGGTCTGGCTCTGCGGGCCGCAGGCGACCTCATCGACTTCGACCCCGGCCCCGCCGCGCGGCACCTGCTCATTCTCCTGACGGACGCTTCCCCCAACGACAGCCGCCGCATCCCACCCTCTCCCGATGACCCGCTGGGCCGCGACTACGGCGGCAGCGCGGGCGTGGAGGACGCCGCCGCCGAGGTGCGGGCGCTGCAGCGGAAGGGTCTGCGGGTCTCCGCCGTCTTTATGGGCGAAGACGCCAGCGCCGCCGATGCCTCCCGCATCTATGGCAAAAACATGGCCCGCATCCGGGGCATGGACCAGCTGGCCCGGGCCGCAGGCCGACTCATCCAGAACGAGATACGGGAGCTGGGCGACTGAATCATAATAATGTACGGGACCGCTGTGCAGTTGTATCTGCTGCCAGCGGCCCCGTATTTTTGTTGCCACTCACAACCATCTTGTTTTGCATCGTGGAAGAATCAAAAGTTTTTTGGTTTATTTGCAAACTTATAGTTGTATTCTGGCGCAATTTATGATATACTACAACCAACGAAGGGCCGCACACCCACACATCACCCCGCGCCCACAGGAAGGAGAACCGCTATGGATGCCGCACGTTATTTTGAAGAGATGCATCTTGCCATGTCCAGCCAGAAGCCTGAGTACCGTCTTGTGCTCAGCGTCAAGGTCCAAGACCTCGGAGGCGCAGACGCTTATCTCGAGCTGCGGCAGGAGCCGGTCAGCGGCAAGGCCCGGGTGTTCTATTCCACGATGGGACGTCAGAAGCTGAACTTCCAGCTCGTCCGCAAAGGGTGGCAGAGCTGCCACAACGCCTCGGGCGAGCTGACGGGGCGCTTCCCCGCCACCGCCGACGGTCTGCTGGCCCAGACGGATTTCTCTGCTTTTGTCCGGGACGACGCCCTCGACAGCGGCCGGATGGCGCGCATTCTGGACGTTCTGGCCCATACTGCCGGTGGTTGTGGGGCCGTCTCCCCCTCTGCTGCCCGGGAGGGTGCGCTCATCACGGTGGAGCGGTTCGTGGGCCGTCCCGCCCATTGGAGCTATTGGAGCACCCGCGCCGCCGAGCAGCTGAACATCGCGGCCATCCTCTGCTGGCTGGGCGACTACCTCGCCGGAGCCGAGCGCCGCACCCTGCAAAGCTGCCCGGAGGCCATGCAGCTTGCCGCCGCATGGCAGGCCGCGCTTTTCGCTCCCCTGCCCCAGACGGCTCAGCGGCCTCAGCCTGTACAGTCCCGGCCCGTCCGCCGTGCGCCCGCCGTCGAGAATCCGCGCTGGCAGAGCATCCTCGCCGTGCTGGCGACGGTGTAACAGAAAGGCCTCCCGCATTGGGAGGCCCATCGCCGTATCCGGCGCGCATTCGTTCATATTTTCAGTTTCGAGAAATCGGTGCAGAGATATTCATAGAGCTTGTCAACGGCCTGAAATCCCATCTTCGCATACAGTTCCTTCGGTGTATCCTCGGAGTCAGCGTGAAGATACAGGATCTCTCCGCGCTCCTGCGCCTTTTCGGCAATATGCTTCATCAGGGTCATGGCGATGTACTGGTGCCGGAAATCCTCGTCCACCAGCAGGCCGTCCATGCAGATATACCCATCGGATGCGAAAATATAGCAATCACCCACCAGCTTCCCGCCCAGATACGCGCCGAGGTATGTCAGCTTTTCCCGAAGGTTCCGGTTGTTCCGCACGGTGAAATTTTCCCCGTACAACGGCCCGTAGTATTTCAGCTCGTGCTGTTCCAGCTGGTCTGCGTCCGGGGCCTTGATCGAGACGTCCGGGTTCGTTTTCCAGCTGCGGATGTCTGTTTCCGGGGGCAGAACCATCGTCAGGGTCTCTTCGCACTCCATGCCGAATGCATCGGCCAGCGGCTCGTACCCTTCCAGCTTGAGGAAGGTGTCTCCCCGCTCTTTCTGGTAGGCCAGCGCGGCCCGGACTTCATCTGCCGAGGGCTGGCTGTAATAGCAGAACGCGTTGTGGTCGTATTTATCGCGCAGTTCATTGTCTTCCCGCTTGGTCAGATGCTCTGAAAAGGCGTGAAAGGTCGAAAACAGCCGATAAAATTTTTCATCGGTCTTTCTTGTAGGGTTCATTGCGCTCCTCCAAAACTTATCGCTCACTTCCACCCCCGCGCCGAGGGGTCGAGCATTTCGGCGGCAGAGTAGATAAGGGCATTGCAGATGGCCGCAGCGACGTTGCTGCCGCCCTTGCGGCCCATCGCCACGATGGCCGGTACATCATGCTTTTCGCAGACGGCGAAGAGCCGCTCCTTGCTCTCCACCACGTTCACAAAGCCCACCGGCACACCGATGACCAGTGCGGGCCGCAGGCCGCTTTCAATTTGTTCTGCGATCGTCAGCAGAGCCGTGGGCGCGTTGCCGACGGCGAGGATGGCCCCGGGATGCTCCTGCGCTGCCTTTTTCATGGCCGCGACGGCCCGGGTGGTGCCAGCCTCTTTTGCGGCGGCGGCCACCTCGGGGTCAGCCATATAACAGCAGGCCGTGCCGCCCAGCTTCTCCAGACCGGGCTTGGTGATGCCGGCCAGCGCCATGTTCGTATCGGTCACGATGACGGCCCCGGCGTGGAGGGCCTTGACGGCCTGCTCCACCGCGCGGGGAGTGAAGTGGAGATTCCGCGCATAGTCGAAGTCGGCGGTGGTGTGGATGACCCGCTTGACCACGGCTTCGTGCTCGGGCGGCGGGGTCAGGCCCATCATTTCCAGTTCTTCGGTGATGATGTGGAAGCTCGTCCGCTCAATGTCGGCGGGCAGATGATGCTGCGGCGTCAATATTCTATCCCCTTTCGTGCTTTTATCCCCTTCTGGTAGGGGTGGCGGCGGCATTTCATCTCGGTGGAGTAGTCGGCGGCGTCCATCATCCACTGGGGCGGCGTGTGGGCCGTCAGGACGCACTCACACCCAGCAGGCCGCTCCAGAACGGCCTTTTTTAATAGATCGACGTCCACCATATCCAGCCCTTCTGCGCTCCCGGCTTCGTCCAGTATCAGCAGGTCGGCAGGCTGTGCTATGGCGGCGGCGAGGTTCTGGTTTTGCAGTTCGCGGGTCGCGGCCTTTTCCTCCGGCGTCATCTGGAAGACGAATTTCTGCCCGGCCTTGCCCCGGTAGATCTCCGCGCCAAGCTGGGCCAGAAGCGGTATCTCGCCGCTGTTCCCGCCCTTCAAAAACTGGACGATGACCACCCGCTTCCCGGACCCCAGCGCACGGAGCGCAAGACCCATAGCGGCGGTGGTCTTTCCCTTTCCGTCGCCCCAGTACAGATGCAAAAGTCCCTGTTCCATTCAGCGCTTCTCCATTCCCATCGCGGCATACACCGCGTCCATATCCAGCGCCCCGCGCACACCGTCGGCCAGGATGTCGAACTGCTGGCGGCGGTACTCTTCCATCGGGATGAGGGCTGCGTCGGAGGGGTCGATGCCCTTTCGGCGGCAGAGCCAACCCGCCAGCGCCTCGGTCAGCGTACCGGTGTCGAACAGGCCGTGGAGGTAGGTACCGAACACATTGCCCTGCACACAGCCTTCCCGGCCTCCGTCGGGGTAGTGGGCGAAGGGTTCGCCCTCCGCCTCGGTCACGCCGGTGTGTATCTCATAGCCTTCCAGCTCTGCACCCGCAAAGGGGGCGGCGGCGGCGGTCGCCTTGACCTGTGCGCGGCGCTTCTGCTCGCTGAACACGGTCCGGGTGGGCAGCAGCCCCAGCCCTCGCAGAGTCTGCGGCCGGCCGCTTTCGCTGCCGGTGGGGTCGTCGAGGGTCTGGCCCAGCATCTGGTAGCCACCGCAGACGCCCAGCACCGGCGTGCCTTTCGCGGCCAGCTTGAGCAGAGCCGTTTCCAGCCCGCACTGCCGCAGCCAGAGCAGGTCGTCCACCGTATTTTTTGTGCCCGGCAGCAGGATGAGGTCGGGTGCGCCCAGCTCATGAGCGTTCGAAACATACCGCACGCCCAGCAGCGGGTGCTGTTCCAGCGGCATGAAGTCCGTAAAATTGGACAGATGCGGCAGACGGATGATCGCCGCGTCCAGCGGCTTTTTGCCGTCCCGCATCTCGAGGCGCTGGCTCAGGGAGTCCTCGTCCTCGATGTCCACCTTCAGGTACGGTACGACGCCCACCACAGGCAGATGGGTCTTTTCTTCCAGCATCGAAAGGCCGGGGCGCAGAATTTCTACGTCTCCACGAAATTTATTGATGACAAGCCCCTTGATGCGCCGGCGTTCTTTTTCTTCCAGCAGCTCCACCGTGCCGTATAGCTGGGCGAACACGCCGCCCCGGTCGATGTCGCCCACCAGAAGCACCGGCGCGTCCACCATCTCGGCGAGGCCCATGTTCACGATGTCCTCGCTCTTCAGGTTGATCTCTGCCGGGCTGCCCGCGCCCTCGATGACAATGACGTCAGCCTCCTCGGCGAGGCTGTCATATGCCTTCAGGATGTCCGGCACCAGCTGCCGTTTCGTGCGGAAATACTCCGACGCTTTCATCTGGCCCCGCACCTCGCCGTTGACGATGACCTGACTGCCCACGTCACTGCTGGGCTTCAGGAGGATGGGGTTCATCCGCACGTCCGGCTCGACACCGGCGGCCTGCGCCTGCACCACCTGCGCCCGGCCCATCTCGAGGCCGTCTTTGGTGACGAAGCTGTTCAGAGCCATGTTCTGGCTCTTGAACGGCACGGCGCGCAGGCCGTCCTGCGCAAAGATGCGGCAGAGCGCCGCGCAGAGCAGACTTTTGCCTGCACCGCTCATCGTACCCTGCACCATGATGCATTTTGCCCTGCTCATCCCAGCACCTCTTTCATAAGTTCCAGCAGCCGGGCGTTCTCGGGGGCCGTGCGCACCGCCGTGCGGTACCACTCCGGCCCAAGGCCCGGATAATTCGCGCAGCTGCGCACCTGTGTTCCCAGCGGGCGAAGCCTCTCGTTCAGGTCGGCGGGCGCGCGGAAGAGCAGATAGTTCGCCTTTCCATCGATGACCCGCAGGCCCAGCGCCCGCAGGCCCGCCGTCAGAACGGGCCGCTGCCGGGCGATGAGCGCGCGCACCTCGTCCACATAAGCGGTTTCTTTCAGGGCCGCGACGCCTGCCGCCTGCGCCAGACCGGACACGGCCCACGGCTGGCCCGCTGTCTGCATTTTTTCCAGAAGCGTTTCGTCGCTGCAGAGGCAGTAACCCAGCCGGACGCCGGCCATGCCGTAGAGCTTGGTGAAAGCTTTCAGGATGACGAGGTCCCCACTTTCCAGCAGAGGCTTCGCGGTCCACCCGTCGGCGTCGGGCAAAAAGTCCAGAAAGCACTCATCTACGGCCAAAATCGTGCGGCACTCCCCGCACCGGCGCAGCAGCTTTTTCACCAGTTCGGGTGAGGCCAGCTGCCCCGTCGGGTTGTTCGGCTGGCAGAGGAACACCATGTCGATGCTCTCGTCCACGGCGTCCACGAGGGCGTCCGTCGGGGCGAAATCATTCGTTTCATCGAGGAAGAAGCGTTTCACTTCGCACCCCACCGTATCCAATGCAGAGGCGTACTCGGCAAAAGTCGGGGCTGTCACCAGCGCCTTATGGGGCTTTGCGGCCCAGACCAGCCGGAAGATGAGGTCCGCCGCACCGTTTCCGCAGAGGATACGCTCCTGCGGTACACCCTCGGCCCGGCTCAGCGCCGCCCGCAGGGTGCGGCAGAGGGGGTCGGGGTAGCGGTCGGCCAGAGGCAGTGCATCCCGGATGGCCTGCGCCACCCCTTCGGGCAGACCGAGTGGGCTGACGTTCGCCGAAAAATCCAGCGCGTCCCGGCCAAAGCGTTCGCGGTAGCCCATCCAGTCACCGCCGTGGACCAGTTGTTTCATCCCAAGAACCCCCGTATCGCACATCCAAACGCCAGAGCAAACGCGCTGGCTACATACATCATCCGATTTGCCCGCAGAATATCCTCCGGCTCGATGGGCCGCAGCGGGTCGCCGATGGTGGGCTTCGGATAATATTCCCCGAAATAATAGGCCGGCCCGGCCAGCTGAACGCCCAGCGCACCGGCGCAGGCACTCTCGGTCTGGGCGCTGTTGGGGCTGGCGTGATTGCGGCGGTCCCGCCGCCAGATACGCCACGCGCCCTTGGCGTCATTGCGGGTGAACGCCGCCGCCATGATCCAGAGCAGCGCCGCCAGACGGCTCGGGATATAGTTCGCCACATCGTCCAGTTTTGCAGCGGCACGGCCAAAATAGAGATATTTCTCGTTTTTGTAGCCCAGCATACTGTCCATGGTGTTGATGGCCTTGTAGGTCAGGGCCAGCGGCGCACCGCCCAGCAGCATATAAAGCAACGGCGCAATGACGCCGTCGCTGGCGTTCTCGGCCACCGTCTCCACCGCCGCCCTAGTCACGCCCTCGGCAGTCAAGGCTTCCGTGTCGCGGCCCACGATGCGGCTCACAGCCTTCCGGGCGGCGGGCAGGCTGCCTTTTTTCAGCTCGGCATAGACATTCGTGCTCTCCTGCACCAGCCCCTTTGCGGCCAGCGCCTGCCCGCACCAGAACATCTGGACGGCCAGCCCCAGCAGAGGGTGGAGCCGCGCCGCACCCCAGCAGACAAGGCCCGTGAACAGCAGCGTCCCCACCGGCAGGCAGAACGCCACCACTGCACCGCCCAGCAGCTCGCCCTGAGGCGTTTTGGGCAGGCGGGAGCGGAGGAATTTTTCCAGCCGGGAGATGGCTTTGCCCATGTACACCACCGGGTGGGGCAGCCATGCCGGGTCGCCGAAAATGGCGTCCAGCACGAAGCCTCCCAGCACAGCCCAGGCGGTCATCATACGCCGGCCTCCGCGTCTTTCGTGTACTGCACGGTCTTCACGAGGCGGAGCTGGCGCTTCTCGGCCCAGTCGGCGGCATCCAGCACATAGCCGCCTGCGTTGGGGCCGCACCACGCATAATAATCGCGCCTGGGCAGGGCGTACCGCTCCATGGCCGCCATCTGGGTGCCGCCGTGGGCCAGGATGACCAGCAGCTCTTCGCCGTCGGCCAGCGCCTTGTCCACCAGCGCAGAGAAGGCGCTGCAGATGCGGTTCGAGAAGTCGTCCTTCCGCTCACCGTCGGGGCATTTGCTCTCGCAGTTGGCCTGCACCCACGCCTGATAATCGGCGTCGTGCTCCATCTCGACGTAGTTTTTGCCCTCGAAGCTGCCGAAGCACATCTCCTGCAGGTCCTTCACGACCACAAGCTCTGCCTCCGGGAAGAGCACCCGGGCCGTCTGGGCCGTCCGCTGCAGCGGGGTGATATAGACCACCTTCGGGTCGATGTCGGCTCGGCGCAGCTGGCTCAGGCCCTCCGCCGAGAGCGGGATGTCGCGCTGGCCCTGATAGCGCTTCTGGGCATTGTATTCGGTCAGGCCGTGACGCAGCAGATAGATCAACATTGGGGTAATTCTCCTTTCAATACCGTCGGGATGCCGCAGAACATCTGCACCACGCAGTCGGCGCGCTCTGCCAGCAGGCAGGCCAGCCGTCCGGCGGCCTCCCGCCCGGCGCGCTCCTCAGCATCCATCGGGACAACACCGCCGCCGACCTCGGTGGCGATGACAATATCATATTCCGCCAGCTCCCGGGCCAGCGTTTCGAGCTGCTCCGGGGTCTGAGTCTCGGCGGCGGCGTCCTGCACATCGGCGATGACGCTGCCCCGGAAGTTCCGCGCAAAGGTGCGCTTGCCGCTGTAGAGCGGCCCTGTAATGAACATCATTTACAGCACTCCTCCCCACTGGCTGACGGCCAGCGCCGCCAGCATCCACAGCTCGGCCCGCTGTAAAAACCACCCGGCCAGGTCGCCGGTGATGCCGCCAAACTGCTTTTTTGCCACGAAATCATAGCGCCACAGCGCCAGAAGCGCCGCCGCCGCCAGCCCGCCGCCGCCCAGCGCCGTCAGCGCCAGGACGAGCAGAGCCGACAGGCCACAGAGGAAGCGGCGGACGGTCTGCTTGTCGGCCGCTGTGGCAAAAGTATGGGCGAGGCCGGTGTCCTTCGCCAGCGGGAACGCCGCCACGGCAAAGCCCGACAGCGCCCGCTCCAGCACCAGCGCCAGCGTCCAGCACAGGCCCGCCCGGGGCGTGAACCGCACACTGCCGCAGAGGCCGAAGTAAGCCACAAAGTAGCAGCACAGCCGGATGACAGCGAAGGCCCCACAGTGGGAGTCTTTCAGAATTTCAAGCTTTTTTTCGCGGTCGCCGTAGCTCGAGAGGGCGTCCGAAGTGTCGGCGTAGCCGTCGAGATGGATGCCGCCGGTGACGGCCACCGGCACGAGGCAGAACGCCGCCGCCCGGGCCAGCTCCGGCAGGGGCAGGACGCCGCAGAGGCACCACAGCCCGCCGCACACCAGCCCGATGAGGGGGAAGGCACACATGGCGTACCGCATATTTTTTTCGTTCCACTCGAACTGCGGCACCGGCAGGGCCGAAAACATCGCAAAGGCCACCGCGATGGTCTGCAAAACAGTCACAGCTTTTCTCCCCCTTTGTAGTACACCGGCAGGCCGCAGACCACCCGGCAGACGTTGTCCGCCCGGGCGGCGAAAGCGTTGTTCACCTGCGCCAGCGCCAGCAGATACTGGTCGGTGTCGCCCGCGTAGTCGGCACCGCCGCTGAACACCTCGTTCGATACGGCGATAAGCTCGTCGCACCCGGCGGCGAGGCGTTCCAGCCCGGCCAAAACGGCCTCGGCGGTGTGCTTTCCTGCCCCGCCGGGGCTGTAAAGCTCGTTGGCGACAAGGTTGCCGAGGTCTTCCAGCAGGACGGTCCCCCGGCCGGGCAGAGCCAGACGGTCGAGGTGGAGTGGGCATTCCAGCGTTTCGAACTGCTTTTGCGCCCGCATTTTCCGGTGTTTTTCCACCCGGGCGGCGCACTCGGCATCCCAGACCTGCATGGTGGCGAGGTAATAGCGGGGCAGGCCGGTTTTGAGCACAAGGCTCTCGGCGCAGGCGCTTTTGCCGCTGGCCGCGCCGCCGAGCACCAGCGTCAGCATCCCGCACCCCCCTGCGGCGTGTAGGCTTCGATGCCGCCCTCTTCAAAGGAATAACAGCCATCGTAGACGGCCAGCGCCATGTCCCACAGCGGGATGGCAGCCACCGCGCCGGTGCCTTCGCCCAGATGCAGGCCCGCCGTGATGAGGGCTTTTTTGTTCAGAGCGTCCAGCACCAGTTTTGCGGCCGGCTCGGTGGAGCAGTGGCTTGCAAAAACAGCCTTGGCCGCTGCCGGGCAGAGCCGGACAGCGCAGAGCGCCGCCGCACAGCTGATGAAGCCGTCGGCCAGCACCGGCACACCTTCCAGCGCCCCGCCGAGGAAGACGCCGCAGAGCCCGGCAATGTCGAAACCGCCCAGCTTTGCCAGCACGTCCAGTGCATCGGCAGAGTCGGGCTGATTTTTTGCGATGCCGCGATGGATGGCGTCGATTTTCCGGGCAAGACCCTCGTCCGAAAGGCCCGCGCCCCGGCCCGTCATCCCTTCGACGGGCTGGCCCAGCAGCACAGCGGCCACGGCGCTGGACGTCGTGGTGTTGCCAATGCCCATCTCACCGGTGGCCAGCAGGCCGACGCCCGCTTTCTTCTGCTCCCGCACCAGCCGGATGCCCCTGCCGATGGCCTCCACGGCCTGCTCCCGGCTCATGGCCGGGCCGAGGGTGAAGTCCGCTGTGCCGGGGGCGATGCGGCAGTCGAGGACGCCCGGGACCGGGTCGCCCGCGATGCCCATATCCACCGGCACCACCTCGCACCGGGCGGTCTGTGCCATCCGGCAGACGCTGGTGCGGCGGGCGGCGAGGTTCTCAGCCACGGCGCGGGTCACGCTGCTGTCGGTCTGGCTGACGCCCTGGGCCACCACACCGTTATCGGCGCAGAGCACCAGCACCGCCCGGCGGGAAATATCCAGCTTTGCGCTGCCGGTGAGGGCGGCGGCATCCTCGATGGTCGTTTCCAATCCGCCCAGCCCGCCCAGCGGCTTTGCAAGGCTGGCCCAGTGGGCGTACGCCGCCGCCCGGGCGGCTTCGTCCGGCGGCGTGATGGCCGCACAGAGGGCGGCGAGTTCTGTCTCAGTCATGGTCTCTCCTGTAATTTTCAGCCGCGGCGGCAAAGCGCTGCGGCAGGGGCGTACCCGCCCAGTACAAATGCGGGAAGCCCGCATAGAAATGCTCGTTTACAAATCCGCACCGCCACGCCGCGCCGCCCACCGGCTTTTTTGCCGCGAGGGCCGTGCCGTTGGCGGTAGAATCCCAGTGGTGGAATTCGTGGATGGGAAAGCTCTCCCCGGCCCGGAAGAGCATACTGTCCGAGTCTGCGCTCAGCGCGGCGTAGCCGAAGCGGACGAGACGTCCGGCATCTTTTGCTTCGCCCGGCAGAACGCCCGCCATCGGCCAGCTCTGCCCCTCGGCGTCCGTGAGGCTCTGCCCCAGATAGAGGAAGCCCCCGCACTCGGCCGCCGTGGGCAGGCCGGACTCGATTTTTTGCTTTATCTCGCGCAGAAGCGAGGTATTTCCACTCAATTCTCTTGCGTGAAGTTCCGGGTAGCCGCCGGGCAGATACAGCCCGCCGATGTTTTCCGGCAGAGCCGTGTCGCGGAGGGGGCTGAAAAAGACCACCTCTGCCCCGGCGTCCCGGAAGGCCTCCAGCGTCTCGGCGTAGGTAAAGCAGAATGCCTCGTCCTGCGCCACGGCGATGCGGACGCGGGCCGGAGGCGTCTCCGGCTGCACCGGCAGGGCGGGCGGCTCCTTTTCGCAGAGGGCCAGCAGACGGGGCCAGTCGATGTGCTCCTCCGCCGCGTCGGCCAGAAGGGCCAGCTTCTGCTGTAAATTTTCCACTTCCGCTGCCGTGTAGAGGCCCAGATGGCGGGAACCGATGACGGCCTCCGGGAGTTTCGGCAGAAAGCCCAGCACCGGCAGACCCGTCTCTTTTTCCAGCATCGGAGCCAGCAGAGCGTGCATCCGTGCCGTGCAGTTGTTCAGCAGGATGCCTGCGATGTGGCTGGGGGTGCGGAAGCTGTTGAGTCCCTTCAGCTCTGCGGCCAGCGTCAGGCTCTGGCCTTTCGGCTCCACCACCAGCAGCACCGGCAGGCCCAGCGTGTCGGCCAGATGCCACGCACTGGCTCTGTCGCTGACGCCCCCGAGGCCGTCGTAAAAGCCCATAGCCCCCTCGCACACCGCCGCACCGTGTCCGGCGGCACCCTTCGCGTAGAGGGCGCGCACCGTCTCGGGCGCAGAAAAAAAGAGGTCGAGGCTGCGGCTCTCCACCCCCAGCACGGCCCGGTGGAACATGGGGTCGATGTAGTCCGGTCCGCTCTTGAAGGCGCAGGGCGCACAGCCCCGCCGCTTCAGCGCCATGAGCAGGGCGCAGGTCATGGTGGTCTTGCCGCTGCCCGAGCGGGGCGCCGCCAGCAGAAACTGTATCATGTCATTCTCCTGTGATGAGGTAGATGGGGTTTTGGGCCATCATGAGGTGCAGCCCTCCCACGGCTTTTGCCCGGCTGACGGCGATCTGGCTCACCTGCACATTCCGGCCTTTGGCCGTCAGCGCGGCCACCGCCGCCGAAAGGGTCTCGAGGGCGATGGCCGACACGCAGATGCGGGCGTCGGGGTTCTTATCCAGCGCTGCGTCCACGATGGCGGCAAGACTGCCCTTGCTGCCGCCGATGAAGACAGCGTCCGGCGCGGGCAGGTCCGAAAGCGCGGCGGGGGCAAGCCCCTCCACGAGGACGAGGTTCCGGGTCCTGAATTTTTCGCGGTTGGCTTTGATGAGCGCACAGCCC
>ENA-UPWS01001757-UPWS01001757.1-human-gut-metagenome-genome-assembly--contig:-NODE-1757-length-11781-cov-4.224880_pt1 | contig 11781 bp, 9 predicted proteins | sample MGYA00250054_ERZ773384 | MGnify/ENA primary metagenome ERZ773384 (study PRJEB29103, sample SAMN06111979) | human gut metagenome | biome: human gut; feature: ankylosing spondylitis patient; material... | reverse complement strand
CTGTTCCACGATACCATCCGCGCCAATATCTGTTTTGGAAAACCGGATGCCACCGAGGAGGAGATGATCGCCGCAGCGCGCGCGGCACAGTGCCATGATTTCATTATGGAACTGCCGCAGGGCTATGACACGATGATCGGAGAGGGCGGCGACACGCTTTCCGGAGGGCAGAAGCAGCGGCTTTCCATCGCACGCGCGATGTTAAAGGACGCGCCGATCATCATTCTGGATGAGGCGACAGCGAGCGTCGATCCGGAGAACGAGCATCTGATCCAGGCGGCCCTATCGGAATTGACCAGAGGCAAGACGATCATCACGATCGCGCACCGGCTGGCGACGATCGAGAATGCCGACCAGATCCTTGTGGTGGCAGACGGCAGGATCGCTGAGTGCGGCACGCATCAGGAACTGCTTAAAAAAGAGGGAACCTACCGCAGATTTATCGAGGCGAGAGAGCGTGCGGAGGGCTGGCAGATGATGACGCACGACGGAGCAGCGGTGCAGTAAGGAAAGGGCGTTCTTATCCGGCGGAGAATCCGCAATGAGAAAAAGTATCATCATCCGGGGTTGCAATCTTTTTCTCTAACCGTTATAATGACGACAGTTAGGTGCAACTAACTACAGTGTAAATCATTTTAGGACTTCTTACAGGTGCGGAGCTGCTGAATCCGTTTCCTGCCGGAAAACAGCTGCACCGGGACGCGTTCCATCCTATGTAACGAACGCCTTCCGGTGTGTTTTCCGGAAGCCGGAGTCCGGATGGATCAAAGAATCAGATGATTGAAAAGATCAGAGAATCAGATGATCAGATGGAAGGAGAACGAAGCATGAATTTTTTGGAGATTGAAAAGGTAATCGGAAGAGAGATACTGGATTCCAGAGGCAATCCTACCGTTGAGGCGGAGGTCACACTTGCGGATGGCACCGTGGGAAGAGGCATGGCACCGTCAGGCGCTTCGACGGGAGAGTTTGAGGCACTGGAGCTTCGTGATGGAGATAAAGCGAGATACCTTGGAAAGGGTGTCACAAAGGCAGTGGAGAATATTAACACGGTCATTAACGATACGATCTGCGGCATGGACGCAAGCGATATTTACGCGCTGGATGCGGCAATGATTGCTGCGGATGGAACGAAGGACAAGTCAAAGCTTGGCGCAAATGCCATCCTTGCGGTATCAATTGCAGCGGCAAGAGCGGCGGCGATCGCACTGGATATCCCGCTGTACCGTTTCCTTGGCGGAATTTCCGGCAACAGACTTCCGGTTCCGATGATGAATATTTTAAATGGCGGCGCGCATGCAGCCAACACCGTGGATGTGCAGGAGTTTATGATCATGCCGGTCGGTGCGGGAAGCTTCAAAGAGGCGCTCCGCTGGTGTGCAGAGGTATTTCATGCACTGGCAGCGCTGTTAAAGAGCAAAGGGCTTGCAACTTCCGTCGGCGATGAGGGTGGTTTTGCACCGGATCTCGCCAGCGATGAGGAAGCGATCGAGTACATTTTACAGGCAGTGAAAAATGCGGGCTATGAGCCGGGCAAAGATTTCATGATTGCCATGGACGCGGCGTCCTCCGAGTGGAAAGGCACAAAGAAGGGTGAGTACATACTGCCGAAAGCAGGCACAAAGTTTACTTCCGAGGAGCTGATTGAGCACTGGAAGAAACTTGTGGAAAAATACCCGATTATTTCCATCGAAGATGCGCTGGATGAGGAAGACTGGGAAGGCTGGCAGAAGCTGACCAGGGATCTTGGCGATAAGGTACAGCTTGTCGGCGACGATCTGTTCGTAACCAACACCGAGCGTCTCAAGAAGGGAATTGACAGCGGTTGCGGAAATGCAATCCTGATTAAATTAAATCAGATCGGTTCTGTGTCAGAAACACTTGAGGCGATCAAGATGGCACATAAGGCAGGCTATACGGCAATTTCCTCTCACCGCTCCGGCGAGACGGAGGACACGACGATCGCAGATCTTGCGGTGGCATTAAACACCTGCCAGATCAAGACCGGCGCACCGAGCAGAACCGAGCGTGTGGCAAAATACAACCAGCTTCTCCGCATCGAGGAGGAGCTGGGCGATGCTGCGGTATATCCCGGCATGGCGGCCTTCAATGTGAAGCGCTGATCTTAGGGAGTGAGCCCGGATCGGGATAGCGGATCGTTTCGGGACTTGCCGTGGCGGCAGTGCAGACAGCCACAGTGCAGAAAGAAAAGAAGTCTGCAGAAAAAATAAAACTTTGAAAAGGGAAATGTACGGACAGCCGGCGCATTCTGCGCCGGCTGTTTTTTCTGCCTGCCAGGTGCAATTTTTTTCCAGTCTATCGGATGCAATTTTTTTCCAGTTTGATAGATGACCTGTTTTTTGCTTTTTTCGGGTCAATGGAAGTATGGAGGAGCTTGTCAGTCTACTGCGGGTCTACAGAAGGAAAAAAGACTTGCGGGACCCGAAAATGCCATTGCAAGAGGGAAAAAGAAACGAAAAATCAGCTCTTGCGGGTCTGGGAGGAAGAAAAAGCCGTGCCAGACCCGAAAAAGCAGAAAAAACGGGTCTGGGAGATTGATTTTCACGAATCAGACCCGAACAGAAGGAAAACAAATTTACATAACGCAAAAAAATATGCTATTGCGGGTCTGAGAGAGAAAAAAAGCCGTGTCAGACCCGCACATTGCTATGCAGGCAGGGAAGACCCCAGAAATATTTGAAGAACAGGTTTGTGGGAATAGAAAAAAGCCGTCAAAAAGTTTGCCGGCAGGATAAATAAATTTCGACGGATCGGGCATACTAGCGCAATAAGGCAAAGGCAAGAACAGCAGGCAGGAACAACAGGCAGGAATGAAAGGTTGAGGCAAAAAGCAGGAGCAAAAAGCTGAAGCCAAAAGTTGGAGTAAAAGTCGGAGCAAAAAGCTGAAGCCAGAAGTTGGAGTAAAAGACAGGAGCAAAAAGCTGAAGCCAGAAGTTGGAGCAAAGAGTTAGAGCGAGAGATCGTGTGAAAAAATGGAGGATTCTATGAACAAGTATGCCAGAACACAGACGGAAAAGAATTTGAAAGCAGCGTTTGCAGGGGAATCACAGGCGAGAAACAGCTATACTTTTTTTGCGGAGATCGCAAAAAAGGAAGGCTATGAGCAGATTGCCGCGATTTTTGAGAAGACGGCGGATAACGAGCGCGCACATGCGCAGATGTGGGGCGAGGAACTGGGACTGATCGGCGATACGGGAAAGAATCTGGATGCCGCAGCCCACGGGGAGAACTATGAGTGGACAGACATGTATGAGAATTTTGCAAAAACGGCGGAGCAGGAAGGCTTTGCGGCGCTTGCAGCGCGATTTCGCATGGTTGGCGCGATTGAGAAAATGCATGAAGAGCGGTACCGGGAGCTCCTGCGGGATGTGCAGGCACAGGCGGTGTTTGAGAAAAGCAGTGTGAAAGTGTGGGAGTGCCGGAACTGCGGGCATATTGTGGTCGGAACCAGTGCGCCTAAGGTTTGTCCTGCCTGTCATTATCCACAGGGGTATTATGAGGTGCGGGAGGATGTCAGGGGAGCGTAGAAGTGTCTGGCGATTTGTGAGCGTTTCGTATCAGTAATATTTCACAAAATTTATAGATCAAATACATGAAAAATATATAATTGACAGAAACTATGCTGTTGTTATAATAAATAGTGTGTTGAGTACACGCGTCCGCAAATGCGCGGACGATATTTTTACACAAAAATGTACACGTGTACGCAAAACAGAAAAAATCACAACAAAACAATGTATGGGGAGGAAGTAGTGCAAAAATGCGGACGATACTGCATTTTGCACAGGGCTGTTTGATGCGGCAGACACCACAAAATGAGCCCTTATCGCAGAGCAAACGAGATGGAAGACACGTTACGGGTGCAGATTCATTGCCCGTGCAAATCAGAGGTTGCATCTGTGGTTGCCTCGACACAAAGTGTCTGCAGAATGGAGGATAACATGAAAAAAAGAGCAATGGCGGGATTACTGGCAATGACAATGGCAGCGACCATGTTTGCAGGGTGCGGCAGCACAGCAGCAGACAGCCAGACAGCGGATGCACAGGGGAGTGCAGGCACGGCAACAGAGGCAGCAAAGACAGAAAAAGACAGCGGAAGTGCTGCGGGAGAAGGAATCACATTGACTGTGTGGGCACCATTTACCGGATCAGACGGAGATGTGCTGCGTGAAATCATCGACAACTACAATGAAACCAATACGGACAATATTACGGTGCAGATTGATATTATGGACAATGATACCTTGCAGACAAAATTTGCAACGGCAGTATCGACCGGTACAGGACCGTCGTTTGTGCTGGTGGGCATTGAGTATCTTCATCAGTATGAGGAGAATGGACTGATCGAGGATATCAGCGATTTCTGGGATACGATGGGCATTGACAAGAGTAATTTCTATGAAAATGTACTTGCAAAATCCTACATAGACGATGCGCTCTACGGCGTACCAATGCAGTACAATGTGCAGTATCTGTATTACAACAAGGATCTTTTCACGGAGGCAGGTCTTGATCCGGAGAACCCGCCGACCACGCTCGATGAATTGCGCGAGGCGGCGATCGCCTGCACCGATCCGTCTAAGAATCAGTATGGACTGGGACTTCCGACCGATTACGGTTATTACTGCGAGTACCTGTGGGCGAACGGCGGAGATGTCATCAATGAGGATGCAACACAGAACCTTTTAAATTCCGAAGAAAATATTGCAACCCTGGAGTGGATTCAGAAGCTTGCGACGGAGGATGGGGTATCCCCGGAGGGACTCACCGCAGCGGATGCGGATACGATGTTCCAGTCCGGCCAGCTTGCAATGTATACCAGCGGTCCATGGAACATCAACGGGTTGACACAGCTTGGTTTGAATTATGGAATCACGGCGATCCCGGGCGGAAGCGACGGCGCGTACTCCCCGGAGGGCGGATGCTCTTACATGCTGACGAAAGGGGCCGACGAACAGACCAAAGAGGCAGTGTATAAATTTATGGCATACTGGCTGTCTGATGATGTGTTAAAAGAGTGGTCGAACCGGAACGGCTTCCCGGTATGGTCTTACTCTGTTCTTGAGGATGCGGACATTCAGAACAACGAGATCTTAAGTGCAGTATCCAAGGCATCCGAGATCGGACGTGACTGGCATCTGGGACTGGAATGCGGAAGCATGATTGACAATGATGTCATGAAACCGATGATGGAGAAAATTTTATCCGGGGCAGACGTGACGCAGAGTGTACAGGAGGCTTCGGACGCGCTGGACGCGGTGATCTCCGACTGATGTCTGACGGTCACTGACGCAAAAATAGCTGCAAGCCGTAAAGGATGGAAATTATGAAAGTAAAAAAGAGACAACACCGTATGGAGCATCAGGTGAAGGCGTATGCGTTTATCGCGCCTTCCCTGCTCATACTTACCGTATTTGTATTTATACCGCTGGCGGGAGCGATCGGGATCAGTCTGATGAATATTGATATTTATATGAAAAATATCTCGTTCGCCGGAATCGCCAACTACATCAAAATGTTTCAGGATGAGCGTGTGGCAAATGCTACGTTTCATACATTTTATTTCGCACTGCTTGAGGTGCCCCTCCAGATGATCGTGGCGTTGCTGCTGCTCATGTTTATGCTGCGCAATACAAAACTGCACAAGCTTTTGAGAACCGTATTTTACCTGCCCTATGTGTGTTCTATGACGGCAGTCAGCATCATGTGGTCGATGCTGCTCAATACGCACTACGGAATGCTGCCATATCTGCTTGGAAAAATCGGTATCACGATGCCAAACATGCTCTCAAGTACGACATGGGCGATGCCTACGGTGATTTTTGTTACGGTGTGGAAAGGGTTCGGATATACGCTTACCATCCTTTCGGCGGCGGCGCTCGGCGTCTCTGAGTCGTTATATGAGGCGGCGGAGATTGACGGCGCGACCGGGCTGCAGAAATTTTTCTATGTCACAATACCCGGTATACGGGATACGATCGGTTTTTGCGTGGTGACGACGTTAATTATGGCGCTGCAGGTATTCGATCAGATCTACGTCATGACGGGAGGCGGCCCGCAGTACGCGACCGAGACGCTCGTGGGTTATATCTACAACCGGGGATTTCAGACAGCGCCGTATGATCTCGGATATGCGTCAGCAATCGCCGTTTATTTGTTCTGCATGATTGCGATTATAACCGTGATCTTAAGAAAATATGCTTTCCCCCAGGGAGGTGATGAGACATGAGAAAAATAAGTGCGCAGCGGGTGATCGGAACATTGGTACTTCTGTTGTTTGCAGCGCTGGTGCTGCTTCCACTGTTCTGGCTCGGCGTATCCGCCTTCAAGTCGGATGCGGACGTCATCAAGTGGCCGCCAATCTTTTTCCCGACAGAGTGGGTCACAACACAGTTTGCCTATGTGTGGAAAGTGCTCCCGATTGCCAGAATGCTGCTTAACACGGTTGTGTTTGCAGGCGGCGTCACCATCATCAGTCTGTTTTTTGATTCTATGGCGGCATATGCATTTGCCCGAATGAAATTTACAGGAAGAAAACTGCTCTTTGGAATCATCCTGCTCACGATGATGATTCCGTTTCAGGTGGTGATGATTCCACTCTATATGGAAGAATATAAGCTTGGAATTTTAAATACGTTCTTAGGGCTGATTCTGCCACGCGCAGCGAGTGCCTACGGTATTTTCATGCTGACCTCATTCTTCTCGGGCATACCGAAATCGCTGGATGAGGCTGCGAAAATTGATGGTATGGGAGAGTGGAAAATATATCTGAAAATCATTCTGCCGCTTGCAAAGCCGGCACTTGTGACACTGGGAATCTATCATTTCATGAATAACTGGAACGATCTGCTCTATCCGATGATGCTGACAAGTTCGGTGGAAATGCGGACGCTGTCAGCAGGACTTGCAATTCTGGTTGGAAGTAATTCGATCAAATATGGTCCGACACTTGCTGCTACGGTGATTGCGATTCTGCCGCTGTTACTGCTGTTTTTGTTCGGACAGAAGTTTTTCATGGAAGGAATCGCAACATCGGGAATGAAAGAATAGAGGCAGAGGAGAGAGAAGATGAGACATGTGACAATTAAAGCTGATACGGCATTTACAAAAGGCAGGATTGACGACCGTATCTACGGCTCCTTCGTGGAGCACATGGGAAGAGTGGTGTACACCGGCATCTACGAGCCGTCGCATAAGACTGCAGATGAAAACGGATTCCGGGGCGATGTGCTGCAGAAGGTAAGGCAGATGGGGGTCACGGCGGTGCGCTATCCCGGGGGCAATTTTGTCTCCAACTATGACTGGCGGGACGGGATCGGACCTGTGGAGAAACGCCCGAGGAAGCGGGATCTGGCGTGGAAAAGTATTGAGACAAACGAGGTCGGTCTGGATGAATTTATGAAGTGGGCGGACGCGGCAGAGGTTGCACCGATCTATGCAGTGAATCTTGGAACCAAGGGAATCGAGGAAGCGCTTGCGGTGCTGGAATATTGTAATATGGAGACCGGCACATACTACAGTGATCTCCGGGCGGCAAACGGGCACGAAAAGCCGTACGGCATCAAGACCTGGTGTTTGGGCAATGAGATGGACGGGGACTGGCAGATCGGGCATAAGACGGCGGAGGAATACGGCAGGATCGCCTATGAGACCGGAAAGGCAATGAAAATCTTAGATCCATCCATCGAGCTGGTGGCGTGCGGAAGTTCGATGTCCACGAATCCGACGTTCGGTGACTGGGAACAGACCGTACTGGAACATTGTTATCCCTGCCTCGATTACATTTCCCTGCACCAGTATTACGGGGGACAGGAGAAGGGCACGGCAGAGTTTCTGGCACAGTCGCTGGATATGGAGCGCTATATCGAGACGGTCTTAAACATTTGCGACTATGTGAGGGTAAAAAAGAAAATGTCACATAAGATCAACATCTGTTTTGATGAGTGGGGCGTCTGGTCGATGAGCGACGTGCAGGTGCAGAAATCGGTGGAGGATGCACCGTGGCAGACGGCACCCGCGATCAGCGAGCAGATCTATACCATGGAGGATGCGCTTCTGTTTGCAAGTATGCTGATGAATTTCATAAAACGGGCGGATCGTGTGAAGATCGCCTGCCAGTCACTTCTTACGAATATCAGCTCCTGCATTATGACAGAGGAGGACGGCGGTGTGTGGGTGCAGCCGGTGTATTATCCGTTTGCCCTGATGGCGCAGTATGCGCACGGCGTGACGTTAGATACACGGTATACGGGAGACATCTACGCGTGCAGCACGTTTGAGACGGTACCCTGTGTGGATCATGTGCTCGTCTATGACGATCAGAAGCGGGAAGTGACCGCCTTTTTTGTAAACCGCATGGAGGAGAGTGCCGAGGTGACCGTTTCTTTACAGGGCATGGAGACGGAGGCGGTTTTAAAAAGTATTGCACTGTTTCACGAGGATAAGAAAGCGACAAATCAAAAGGAACATGACTGTGTAACACCTGTGGAACTGGAAAACGCCTCCTGCAGCGGAAACGAAATTTCAGTGGAACTTGTACCTCTCTCTTTTCAAATGGTTCAGATTCGATTAAAATAGAAGAAAGTTTTTTGAAAAGAAAGAAAACGGGGAGCAGGAAAATATGGCGATCACGACAAAAGATCTGGCGCAGTTATGCGGCGTTTCCAGAACAACGATACACCGGGCATTAAATGGAACCGGGCGGATTAAGCCGGAGACAAAGGAGATGATCCTTCAGGTGGCAAAGGAACACGGCTACCGGCCGGATCTCCTTGCCACCGGACTGGCTAAGGGACAGACGTACAACATCGGTGTCGTCGTGCTGGACGTGAAGAACCGCTATTTTGCCCAGATGCTCTCGACGATCAGCACGGAGGCATATGCCCGCGGCTACGGCGTCAACATCACGCTGCACAGCGGGGATGCCGGGACGGAGCGCGAGCAGCTGACAAGACTTGCGGATTACCGGGTTGACGGGATCATCCTCTCCTCGGTCAACGAGGGGGAGGCGTACCGGACATTCCTGGAGTCCCTGCACCGCCCGATTGTCTCTGTGGATAACCGGATTGCGGACGGCATCCCGTTTGTTGGGATCGACCAGCGGGCAGCAGTGCGGGAGGCAGTGCAGAGAGCGGCAGAGAAGGGCTATGAGTGCATCGTGTTTGTCTGTCCGCCGTTAGATACAAAAAACCGGCAGAATCTGTATGTTCACAAGGAGCGTCTGCTGGGGTATGAGGAAGAGATGAAACGCTATCCCGCGCTCCGGCCGGAGTGTATTCTCTCCTGGGATTACCTGCAGAAAGCGGATGCCATATTAAAAGAAGGAAAGCGGACGGCGTTTGTCTGTACCGCAGATGAGTATGCACTTGAGATCATGAAGGATCAGAAGCGGGCAAAAAGAAAGGCGCCGGTGGATTACGGCATTACCGGATTTGACAATATCGATACGCTGGCATATGTGACACCGCAGCTTTCCACGATCTCCAATGTGGTGGATGAGGTGGCAAAAAGTGCCGTTGAGATGCTTTTTGCCATGATAGACGCTGACCCGGAAGTGGAGCAGATGACAGGAGACAGTCAGCGGATTTTACCTCATCGCTACCTGGAGGGAGAGACGCTGTAGTGCCAGAAGGATATAGTATAAATCAGAAAATAATTCAACAACCCGGTTAAAGCTGCGGAAATCAGACTGCCTGTCCGAGGCAGGTGCGGATGTCGTCCCTGGCGTTGCTGATGGATTTTAAGTGGAACGTGTCTGTCAGGTACTGCAGGACATTCGGACTCAAAAAGGCGGGCAGAGTGGGACCGAGATAAATGTCATGGATGCCGAGACTTAACAGAGCGAGAAGGTCAGCGACGGCTTTCTGTTCATACCAGGAAATAATCAGCGAGAGCGGAAGACCATTGACATCCGTGCCAAATGCATCGGCGAGAGCAGTGGCAATGCGGATGGCAGAGTAGACATCGTTGCACTGTCCGATGTCGAGGAGCCTCGGAAGACCCGCCACCTCCCCGAAGTCCAGCTTGTTGAAGCGGTACTTGCCGCAGGCGAGGGTCATAATGAGGCAGTCCTGTGGAACCATCTCGGCGAATTCGGTGTAATAGTTGCGTCCGGGGCGCGCTCCGTCGCAGCCGCCGATGAGGAAGAAATGGCGCAGTTTTCCGGATTTTACGGCATCCACGATCGCATCAGCATAGCCCAGTGTGGCGTGGTGACCGAAGCCGACGAGGATTTCCTGTACGTCCTGGTCTTCGGGATAGCCGCCGAGTTCCAGTGCCTGCTCTATGATGGCGCTAAAATCCTTTTCGCCGTTCTCGTTTTTGCCAATGTGCTTCACACCGTCCCAGCCGACCACATTTGTGCTGTAGATGCGGTCTTTGTAGGAGTCGCGCGGGCGCATCAGGCAGTTGGTGGTCATGAGAATACAGCCGGGAAGATTGTCGAACTGTTTCTGCTGATCCTGCCAGGCACCGCCGAAATTCCCGGCGAGGTGCGGATATTTGTTCAGTTCCGGATAACCGTGACAGGGAAGCATCTCTCCGTGGGTGTAGATATGGATGCCGGTTCCCTCCGTCTGCTTTAAAAGCATTTCAAGGTCTTTTAAATCGTGTCCGGAGACGATGATAAACGGACCTTTTTTCAGGTGGACATTGACTTTTTGCGGGGCTGGGTTCTGATAGATGGTCGTGTTGGCTTCGTCCAGTTTTTTCATGACTTCGATTGCCATCTCACCGGTGCGCATGGTAAGGCGGATCAGTTCCTCGACCGACAGCCGGTCGTCCGTGAGGGCTTCCAGGGCGAGAATATAGAAATCATCCGCCTCATCGCTGTAATAGCCGAGCTCTCTCGCCTGATGCCCGTAGGCGCTGATGCCTTTGAGTCCGTAGAGAACGGTCTGACGCAGGGACCGGATGTCCGGATCGAGCGACTTGTCATACATGATACCGGCGATGGGCGCGTCGCGCAGCATCTCGGTTTTGGTCTGCGGAAGATCGTAGGTGGCGTGAAGCGTGGGCTGACTGGGAGCGCCTGCGTAAGCCCGGAGTTCTTCTTTGATGCGCTGGGATTCGCGCAAAAGTTCGACATGTACTTCCGCGTCAAAATTAACGTTCGTAAGTGTGGTAAACAGCACATTTTCGATGAAGCTGACAACACTTTTATCCATAGGAGTGCCTTTTTCGATCAGAGGCCTGGCATAGCAGCTGATGCCCTTGATCTGAAAGATTAAAAGATCCTGCAGATTTGCGACTTCGGGAGTTTTTCCGCATACACCGAGCTTGGTGCAGCCTTTCTGGTTAGCAGTCTGCTCACACTGGTAGCAGAACATTTCGTAATCGAGTTCCATATTATTTCCCATGTTGATTTCTCCTATTTTTATTGATATACCGGGTAATCCGTGTTGTGACAGGCACAGTATGTGCAGAATATGTAAAAAAGATGCGGCAGAGCCGGATATAATGAGAAAACTTATCAGCAACCCCGTTTTCATTTCAGATCGCAGTGCTATAATAAAAACAGGATTAGATATAACTAACCCCGAACATGCAACGATCAGAAAGGATGGCATTATGGGAAGATATTATCGATTATCAAAAAAGCTGACAGAGGATGAGAGCAGGGAAGTACAGCGGGAGATGAGAGAAATCGCTGACGTGGAGGACGTCTCGATCAAAGCGGACGAGCGCCCGAGCCATCGCGGCCAATCCCGACGTCATTTTCTTTGACGAACCGACCTCCGCGCTCGACCCCGAACTCGTGGG
>ENA-UPWS01001742-UPWS01001742.1-human-gut-metagenome-genome-assembly--contig:-NODE-1742-length-11858-cov-6.928869_pt1 | contig 11858 bp, 8 predicted proteins | sample MGYA00250054_ERZ773384 | MGnify/ENA primary metagenome ERZ773384 (study PRJEB29103, sample SAMN06111979) | human gut metagenome | biome: human gut; feature: ankylosing spondylitis patient; material... | reverse complement strand
ACCGCTATGAAGCTGGGTGCCAACCACCCGATGGGTCCCCTGGAGCTGGGCGACTTCATCGGCCTGGACATCTGCCTGGCCATCATGGATGTGCTGTACAAGGAGACCGGCGACAGCAAGTACCGTGCCTGCCCGCTGATCCGTAAGATGGTCCGTGGCGGCAACCTGGGCTGCAAGAGCGGCAAGGGCTTCTACGTTTACAACGCAGACCGCACCAAGACCCCTGTTGACCAGCTGTAAATTCTGATAAACGTTTCTCCCGACCGTGGAAAAGCGGCCGGGAGGAATTTGTTTGCACCGGGCAATTCCGGTAAATGAAAAAGACCCGTTAGGAGGATATAGCGATGGATTTTACTCTGTCCAAGCAGCAGCAGATGGTACAGAAAATGTACCGCGAGTTTGCTGAGAACGAAGTCAAGCCCCTGGCAAAGAAGGTTGATGCGGAAGAGTACTTCCCCAAAGAGACCGTCGAAAAGATGGGCAAGCTCGGCATGATGGGCATTTATTTCCCGACTGAGGTCGGCGGTGCAGGCGGCGATGTGCTGTCCTACGTCATGGCAGTGGAAGAGCTGAGCAAGGTCTGCGGCACCACCGGTGTCATCGTCTCTGCTCACACCAGCCTGTGTGCTGCTCCTATTTATGAAAATGGTACTCCCGAGCAGAAGGCAAAGTATCTGCCCAAGCTGTGCAGCGGTGAGTGGCTGGGTGCTTTCGGCCTGACTGAGCCGGGTGCCGGCACCGATGCACAGGGTCAGCAGACCTTTGCAAAGCAGGACCCCGAGACCGGTGATTGGATCCTGAACGGTTCCAAGATCTTCATCACCAACGCCGGCTACGCAAACGTCTTTATCGTTATTGCTGTCACCGATATCGTGCCCGACAAGAAGGGCCGTCCCACCAAGCAGTGCTCCGCCTTTATCGTGGAGCGCACCGACCCGGGCTTCTCTGTCGGTAAGGCTGAGGACAAGATGGGCATCCGCGGTTCTTCCACCTGCGAGCTGATCTTTGAGGACTGCCGCATCCCTGCTGACCGTATGCTGGGTGTGCGTGGCCGCGGCTTCCAGCTGGCTATGGCTACTCTGGACGGTGGCCGTATCGGCATTGCTTCTCAGGCTCTGGGCATCGCCGAGGGCGCTCTGGAAGAGACCGTTGCTTACGTCAAGGAGCGCAAGCAGTTCGGCCGCAGCATTTCCGCATTCCAGAACACCCAGTTCGAGCTGGCTGAGATGAAGGCACGCGTTGAGGCTGCAAAGTATCTGGTCTACGCTGCTGCTCTGAAGAAGCAGGAAGCAATGGACGGCAAGAAGGTTCGTTACAGCGTCGAGGCTGCTCAGGCAAAGCTGATCGCAGCCCGCACCGCAAGCGATGTGACCCGCCGCTGCCTGCAGCTGTTCGGCGGTTACGGCTACACCCGTGACTATCCCATCGAGCGCATGATGCGTGATGCCAAGATCACTGAGATCTACGAGGGCACCAGCGAAGTGCAGATGATGGTCATTTCCGGCGCGCTGCTGAAGTAAGGGAGGCAAGAGTTACAATGAAAGCAATTGTTTGTGTAAAGCAGGTTCCTGATACCTCCGGCAAGGTGTCCGTCAAGCCCGATGGCACTCTGGACCGTGCTTCGATGGCTACCATCACCAACCCTGATGACCTGAACGCTCTGGAGGCTGCTCTGAAGCTCAAGGACGCTACCGGCTGCGAAGTCGTTGTTGTTACCATGGGTCCCCCGCCGGCAGAAGGCATGCTGCGTGAGCTGCTGGCCCGCGGTGCAGATAAGGCTGTTCTGGTCTCCGGCCGTGAGTTCGGCGGTTCCGATACCTTCGCAACCAGCCAGATCCTGGCTGCTGCCGTCAACAAGATCGGTGTCGGCCCCGAGGACGTTGTGTTCTGCGGCCGTCAGGCAATTGATGGTGATACCGCTCAGGTCGGTCCTCAGATCGCTGAGAAGCTGCACCTGCCTCAGGTCACCTATGTGGCTGACATCCAGAAGGATGGCAACACCCTGACCGTGAAGCGTATGCTGGAGGACGGCTACATGATGGTCAAGGTGCAGACTCCCTGCCTGCTGACCTGCATCAAGGAGCTGAACCAGCCCCGTTACATGAGTGTGAACGGCATCTTCACCTGCTACGACAAGCCGATGGAAGTGTTCGATTACAACGCACTGAAGGACGATCCGCTGATCGAGGTCGATACCATCGGTCTGAAGGGTTCTCCGACGAACGTCTTTAAGTCCTTCACTCCTCCGCAGAAGGGCGCAGGCACCATGCTCAAGGGCGACGATACTGCCGCACAGCTGGCTGGTATCCTGGCCAAGAAGCACCTGATCTGATGAAAGGAGCATAGGATTACAATGGCTGATTTTAACGAATACAAGGGCGTATGGGTCTTCTGCGAGCAGCGCCAGGGCGCATTGATGCCCACTGATTTCGAGCTGGTGAGCGAGGCCCGCAAGCTGGCTGATGAGCTGGGCTGCGAGGTCACCGGTCTGCTGCTGGGCGACAACGTGGAAGGCATTGCCAAGGAGCTGGGCGGCTATGGTGCCGATAAGGTCATGGTCTGCGACAGCCCCCTGCTGAAGGATTACACCACCGATGCATACGCTAAGGTCGTGTGCGACATGGTCAACGAGTACAAGCCCGAAGTCCTGCTGATCGGTGCAACCAACATCGGCCGCGATCTGGGCCCCCGCTGCGCAGCTCGTCTGCACACCGGCCTGACCGCTGATGCTACCCATCTGGACATCGACACTGCAAAGTACATCGATTTCCTGAAGGAGAGCTCCACCATCGACCTGTCCAAGCAGAAGTTCGATATGGAAGACCGCAACCTGAAGATGACCCGTCCTGCATTCGGCGGCCATCTGATGGCTACCATCATCTGCCCCCGCTTCCGTCCGCAGATGTCCACCGTCCGCCCCGGCGTTATGAAGAAGGCTCCCTTCGATCAGGCCAAGGCTGATGCCTGCCAGATTGTGAAGCCCGCATTCGCTCTGGCTGCTGAGGACATCAAGACCGAGGTCCTGAGCGTTGAGAAGGCCGCTGAGAAGCTGGTCGATCTGATCGGCGCAGACGTGATCGTCTCTGTCGGCCGCGGCATCAGCAAGGATGTCCAGAAGGGCATTGAGCTGGCTGAGCAGCTGGCAGCTGCTCTGGGCGGCGGCGTTGTGGGTGCTTCCCGTGCCGTCACCGATGCAGGCTGGATGACTGCTGACCATCAGGTTGGCCAGACCGGCAAGACCGTGCACCCCAAGATCTATGTTGCTCTGGGCATTTCCGGCGCTATCCAGCACACTGCTGGTATGCAGGACTCCGAGTGCATCATCGCTGTCAACAAGAACGAGGGTGCTCCCATCTTCGGCGTGGCTGACTACGGCATCGTGGGCGATCTGTTCAAGGTAGTTCCCGAACTGATCAAGCAGATCGAGGCAGCAAAGGCTGCTCAGTGATCGACTGACGCGAGATCTTTTTATAGCATAGCCTGAATTGTGGGAGGGCGGCTCTTCGGAGCCGCTCTTCTTTTTATATAAGGAATACGGCACAGCACAGATGGCCCTGAAAAGGCTGCCTGTGCTGTTTTTTGTTGCGGAAAGTACAGCCAAAGGCCGGCTGCAGCCCAGAAAAGGGCTGCGGGAGGGGAGGGGAGTGGAACGGAAAAGCGCACACAAAAGTCTGTTACACTTTGAAATATGCATATAAGCGAGTAAACATACATAAAAATGCATGAAAAATATTGCAGAAAAGGTGTAGAAAAATAAAATGCAACACGTTAAGTGTGACAAAACAATCCTAAAAGCGGTGAAGCGCAACACGGGCGTAACAAATTTACGTTATCTTGGATAAACTTGTTGCGCTTGTGAAACGCTTTCGAAACGGGAAATTTTGATTTTTTTGCATTTTCTCTCAAAAAATCGACAGAAACCCCTTGACGATGAGATGCTATTGTGATACTCTTGTTGCACAAAAGCAACACATTTGAAACGGAAGAGTTGCAGATGTGTTGCAGTACGCATTCACATGAATGCAAAAAAGCTTTTATATACAAAAGCTTACGGAGGATGTCTTATGAAACTTGAGATGCGCACCCTGAAGAATATCGCAGCAGTAGCTATGACTTTGGCTGTGGTTTTTGGTGCTGCATCTCTCAAGCCCGTTACTGCAAACGCAGCTGAGGCTTCGGTTTCTGCCTCCATCGAAGAAGAAAATTCCTACATCAGCTTTCAGGACGAAGCTTATCAGAACGAGTTCCTGCGCCGCGTAAACAACGAGCGCGCAAAGGCTGGCCTGAAGCCCGTTCAGCTGGGCGACAGCAGCCACAATAGTGCCGCTCAGGAGCGCGCTAAGGAACTGGCCTCTTCTTATTCCTACGTTCGTCCCAATGGCCAGCGCGATTTTACCATCTTCGCCGAGAATGGTATCAACGATGCGTCCGTTGGCGAAAACTACATAGCTGGCGTTTCTACCCCCGATGCAGCGGTGGATCAGTGGATGAACATTGATTTCGCACGTGAGCGCATGCTGAATGCGGATGTGACCACCATGAGTGTGGGCCACTACGAAGGCGGCGTTTACAACAACTACTGGGTGCTGATCTTCTCTTGCCCCGAAAACTCTTACACCAGCAACTACCGTCAGGAAGTTCTGGATCTGGTCAATGCCGAGCGTGCAAAGTACGGCTTGCAGCCCCTGGTCATGGGCGATGCAAAGCTCACCGCAGCTGCTCAGCGGCGCGCCGAAGAGATCGCAACCGTCAATTCTCACGTTCGTCCCAATGGTACCAAGTGGTACACTGTTCTCAGCGAGTACGGCGTGACGGATGCCGCTGCTGGCGAGAATGCCGCATGGGGCAGCGTTTCTCCTGAAGAAGTCGTGAATGCCTGGATGAACTCCGAAGGCCATCGCGCAAACATTCTGGATCCCGAAGCTCGTGCAATGGGTGTTGGCTACTACTACAACAGCTCCAGCACTTGGGGCCATCAGTGGATCCAGCTCTTTACGAAGTGATCATCTGCTTTCTTCTAACAAAAGATCGGCTGAGCTGCAAGGCTTGGCCGATTTTTTGTTGCGCTTTTTTCTGGCAGAGGACATGCGGGCAGCGGTACAGGAAGCTGGCCTTGACACAAAAACGTATGCGGCAGTGGTTGCACAACGGACGATTTATGTTATACTTGTTTTGAATAACATGCAGGAGGAACCACAGTGGAGGATTACCGCACCATCCATGGCACGGCCACAGGAGAATACGAAGAAAAGAAGAGCCGCTTCATTGCGGCGCTGTCATTTGCGGACAGCGAGGAAGCTGCCGTTGCATTTCTGGAACAGGTGCGTGCGGCCAACCGCACCGCCCGCCACAATGTGTATGCCTACCGCCTGAGGGAAGGCAACCGGGAACGCTATTCAGATGATGGTGAACCGGCCAAGACGGCGGGCACACCAGCGCTGGAGGTGCTGCAGCACAGCGGCCTGACGGATCTGATCGTGGTGGTGACCCGTTACTTTGGCGGCGTGCTGCTGGGCACCGGCGGCTTGGTGCGTGCATACACCACGGCTACGGCCCGTGCACTGGAAAATGCCGAGGTGGTCACGGTGCGCAGCGTGGTGGAGCTGCGCGTGACGGTGGATTACTCCCTTTATGAGCGTGCATCGCTGCTGATCGATGCGGCGGGAGCAAAACAGGCCGCGCCGCAGTTCACGGATCGCGTGGCCCTGTGCTGGCAGATGCCGGAACACACCGAAGGCCCGCTGCTGGAACAGCTGCGGGAGCTGACGCGCGGCAGCGCGCAGGTGACGGTATCCGACCCGTTCTACGCACCGTTCTGAACCCGGCAGCAGCAAAAATAAAAAAGCAAGCATTATTTTGCGAACCGACAGGCTTTTTCCCCCTTCGACAAAGCGGGTGTGCTACAATTGCCGCAGACGCAGCAATTGGGATCGGCTGTGCCGAAACAGAGAGGGGGAATGGCGACAAAAAGGGAGGGCGACTTTGTATGGATGTACGTCAGCGCACAGAAGAGATCGAACATATGACCTTCGCGCCGTGGGCTACCTTCAGCGACCAGAGCCGCGGCCGCATGCTGCCGGAAGAGCAGGACCCGATCCGGCCGGTGTTCCAGCGTGACCGTGACCGGGTGCTGCACTGCAAGGCGTTCCGACGGCTCAAACAAAAGACGCAGGTGTTCCTCTCGCCGGAGGGAGACCTGTACCGCACCCGACTGACCCATACGCTGGAGGTCTCGCAGATCGCGCGGACCATTGCCCGCGCCCTGCGGCTGAACGAAGATCTGACCGAAGCAATCAGCCTTGCCCATGATCTGGGCCACACGCCGTTTGGCCATGCCGGGGAGCGCGCGCTGAATGAGCTGTGCCCGGACGGCTTCAAGCACTACATGCAGAGCCTGCGTGTGGTGGACAAGCTGGAAAAGGACGGCCGGGGCCTGAACCTGACGTGGGAGGTGCGCAACGGCATCGTGACCCACACAAAGGGCACCTGGGCGGCAACGCCGGAAGGGCGCATCGTGCGCATGGCGGATCAGATCGCCTATGTGAACCATGACATTGAGGACGCGGTGCGCGCCGGTGTGCTGGACCCAGCCACCCTGCCGAAGGAATGCACCGCCGTGCTGGGCCAGACAAAATCTGCCCGCATCACCACCATGATCAACAGTATCCTTGCCAACAGCGATGGGGATGTGAAGGTGGGCGCAGAGGAAAACGAGGCCTTCCTTGCGCTGCGGGATTTCATGTACGCCACCGTGTACGTGGACAAGACCGCCAAGCAGGAAGAGCAGAAGGTGGACAAGGTGATCGGGGAACTGTACGATTACTACCTGAACCATGTAGACCGGATGTCCAATTTTTACATCCAGCTGGCTTATCAGGAGGGCGGAGAACGCGCAGTGACCGATTACATCAGTGGCATGAGCGATGAATTTGCCATCCGCACTTTTGAGGAATTGTTTGTGCCCCGGAAGTGGCATGTCCTATAAATCCGAAAGGTCGTTTGAAAGATCCATGATCCCACACGAATACATTGAAGAACTGACCCGCCGCACCGACATTGTGGAGCTGGTGGGCAGCTATGTGCAGCTCAAGCGCAAGGGACGTTTGTATGGCGGCCTGTGCCCCTTTCACAGCGAAAAAACGCCCTCATTCTACGTCTACCCGGACACCCAGAGCTTTTACTGCTTTGGCTGCGGCGCAGGCGGCGATGCCATTACCTTTACGAAAAAGATCAACAGCATCGATTACCCGGAGGCCGTTAAGCTGCTGGCAGCGCGGGCCGGTATGCCGGAGCCGCAGGAGGACGACAAAACAGGCCGGATGCGCAGCCGCATCCTCTCCATGAACAAGGAGGCGGCACGGTTTTTCCACGCCTGCCTGAACTCCACCGTGGAGGAAGCCCGTCAGGCCCGTGCCTACTGGCGGCGGCGCGGTCTGGACGACAAGACTATCGTCCGGTTCGGGCTGGGCTATGCGCCCAACGACGGACAGGCGCTGTATCAGTTCCTGCGCGATAAGGGCTACAATCAGCAGGAGCTGGATGCCAGCGGCCTGTTCAAGCGCAGTGCGTCCGGCCGCATCTACTGCCTGTTCTGGAAGCGGGTGATGACCCCCATCTTTGACCTGCGCGGCAACATCATTGCGTTTGGTGGGCGCGTGCTGGACGATTCCAAACCGAAATATGTCAACAGCCCGGAAACGCTGGTGTACCACAAATCAGAGACGGTGTTTGCGCTGCAGATCGCAAAGCGCAGCGCGGTGCGCCGGTTCGTGCTGTGCGAGGGCTACATGGACGTGATCAGTATGCATCAGGCAGGCATCGACACAGCAGTGTGCGCCTGCGGCACGGCCCTGACCCCGGAGCAGGTGCGGCTCATCAGCGAGTATGCTGACGAGGTGATCCTGAGCTACGATTCGGACGAAGCAGGACAGAAGGCCACGCTGCGCTCGCTGGAACTGTTCCGCAACAGCCCGGTAAAGGTGGGCGTGCTGCAGATCCCCGGTGCAAAGGACCCGGACGAGTACATCAAAAAGTATGGCGCAGAGCGATTCAAGGCCCTGCTGGATGGTGTGGGCAATGCACTGGACTTCCGGCTGGGCCGTCTGCGCAGCCAGTACGATCTGGCACAGGATGCCCAGCGGCTGGAATACGTGAAGGAAGCTGTGAATATGCTGGCAGAGCGCTCCAACCCTACCGAGCAGGAAGTGTATGCGGGGCGTCTGGCTGAGGAGACCAACATCTCCAAAACAGCTATCATGACCCAGCTGGAGACCGCCGTGAAGAGGGCGGGCAGCAAGCACCGCTGGGAGAAAAAGCAGCAGGCGCTCAAGTCCGGTGAGATGAATCAGATCAACGTGCCGTACAGTGCGGGCGGCAGTCAGGCGCTGGGCATTGCCAGCGCACAGCAGCGACTGCTGGCGGCCATGCTGCGGGAGCCGCACTATATCGATCTGGTGCAGGGGCAGCTGACCGCAGAACAGTTCGTGCTGCCGCAGCAGAAGGAGCTGTTTGAAGCCATGCTGCGCTGCCGACAGGAGGGCATTGAGATCAGCCTGACCACGCTGCGCGCTTTTGTAAGCGAAGAAGCGCTGAATGAACTGAGCCATCTTGCGGCACAATACAGCGATGTGAATTGTACGCCGGATGATATCCGGCTGTATCTGGACCGCATTGCCCGGGGGATGCCCATGGCAGGCAAGGCGGCGCATATGTCCAATGAGGAACTGAGTGATTACCTCCAGTCGATGCGCGAAAAGAAGCAGGGAAATGTGCCTGTAGAAGAATGATCCCCCGCTTTCCCCTCCGGCTGGAGCAGGAGAGGAAAGGAGCAGGAACCATGCAGAAATTGTCGCAAACGGAGGAATTGGCCAGAACATTGGCTGCGCGGGCACGCCACCATGCCCTGACACCGGAGCAGATCAGCCGTGCCATGGACGAACAGGATTACGATGTGGCGCAGCTGGACGAGCTGTATACGGCACTGGAGGACCGCGGCGTGCACCTGACCGAAGAGGAAGCGGACCTGCCTGCGTTGGATGAAACGCAGATCGGCAGGCTGGAACATGAGCTTTCGGCAGAGGGGGTGGCGCTGGACGACCCGGTAAAGGCCTATTTGAAGGAGATCGGCCGGGTGCCGCTGCTGACGGCAGAACAGGAAACGGAGCTTGCCCGTGCCGCGCAGGCCGGGGATGAGGATGCCCGGCGGAAGCTCAGCGAAGCGAACCTGCGGCTGGTGGTGTCGGTGGCAAAGCGCTATGCAGGGCGGGGCCTGCCGTTTCTGGATCTCATTCAGGAAGGCAATCTCGGTCTGATGAAGGCGGCGGAAAAGTTTGAGCCGGAGCGCGGCTTCAAATTTTCCACCTATGCCACGTGGTGGATCCGTCAGTCCATCACCCGCGCCATTGCAGATCAGGGGAGGACCATCCGCATCCCGGTGCACCTTGTGGAGAGCATCAACCGGGTCAAAAAGACGACGGGTGACCTGCTGCGGAAAAATGGCCGGGAGCCTACCGCGGAAGAGATCGCTGTTCAGCTGGACATGGAGCCGGACCGTGTGCGGGAATTGCTGCAGCTGGCGCAGGACCCTATCAGCTTGGAAACGCCGGTGGGCGAGGAAGAGGATGCCCACCTTGAAGATTTTATTCAGGACGAGGATGCAGGCGTCCCGGTGGATGAAGCCGGGCGGCAGCTGCTGCGGCGGGAACTGTTCAGCGTGCTCAAAAGCCTGACACCGAGGGAAGAGCGGGTGATCGCACTGCGCTTCGGGCTGGAGGATGGCCGGGCGCACACGCTGGAAGAGCTGGGTAAGGAGTTCAATGTGACCCGGGAGCGGGTGCGGCAGATCGAAGCCAAGGCCCTGCGCAAGCTGCGGCATCCCAGCCGTGCAAAACGCCTGCGGGATTATCTGGATGAGTGAACGATTATAATTGCCGCCGCTTGCACTCTGGCAATATTAGAGGAAACATTATTTTTATATTTGCAGCTCAGAAAAGCCTGCGAGCTTTTCTGAGCTGCTTTTTCACAAAAAAGGGCCGCAAGGGAAAACGGGCATATCCGACTGTAAAAGTAATACGCCAAAACACAAGGGCAAAGATAGACAAATTGCACAAGGGGATTATGAACAGGAACGTGCAAAATAAAAAAATCAAGCCCTAAAACAGCAAAACACAACACGCTGCCGGGCGTGCGAAAATGAAAGAAAAAATAAATTTGTTTTGGCAAAAATCTGAAAAATGGCTTGACAGCAAGGCTTTTAGGGTGTATACTGCATTAGTATCACATAATGGACTAGTGCGCCAAAAAGGGGAATACGCAGGCGGCGGCTGGACGGGTCAAACCGAAAAGTTTGTGAAAAACGCCGAAAGGTTCCCTTCGACGCGGGTCGAATTATGTGTGTCTGCTCAAATTTGACCCGTGTATACGACATCCCGTAGAGTATAAAAGTAAGGAGTGGTTGATTTTATGATGAAAGTCAAGCCCGTAAAGCTCGGCAAAACCGAGCGCATGAGCTTCTCCCACATCGACGAAGTCATCAGTATGCCGAACCTGATCGAGGTCCAGAAGAACTCTTATCAGTGGTTCCTGGACGAGGGCCTGAAAGAGGTCTTCCACGATATCGGCACCATTGAGGACTACACCGGCAATCTGGCACTGAGCTTTGTGGACTTCCGCCTGGATAAGGAGCCGAAGTACAGCATCAAGGAGTGCAAGGAGCGCGACGTGACCTATGCAGCACCCCTGCGCGTCACCGCCCGTCTGCTGAACAAGGAGACCGGCGAAGTGAAGGATCAGGAGATCTTCATGGGCGATTTCCCGCTGATGACCGATGCCGGCACCTTTGTGATCAACGGTGCAGAGCGTGCGATCGTCAGCCAGCTGGTGCGTTCTCCCGGCGTGTTCTACGGCGATGCCAAGGATAAGGTGGGCAACGACCTGTACAGCGCCACCATGAACCCCAACCGCGGTGCATGGCTGGAGTACGAGACCGATGCTTCCGATGTGTTCTATGTCCGTATCGATAAGAACCGCAAGCTGCCTGTCACCGTGCTGTGCCGTGCACTGGGCCTGTCCACCAACGAGGACATCCTGAACTTCTTTGGCGACGATGAGCGCATCCTCGCTACTCTGGAAAAGGATACCACCAAGAATCAGGAAGAGGGCCTGCTGGAAGTCTACCGCAAGCTGCGCCCCGGCGAGCCTCCCACGGTGGAGTCTGCTACCAGCCAGATCAACATGCTGTTCTTCGACCCGCGTCGTTATGACCTGTCTCGTTTCGGCCGTTATAAGATGAACAAGAAGCTGTCTCTGGCCCGCCGCATCACCGGTCAGGTGGCTGCTGAGAATGTGGTCGCTCCGCTGACCGGCGAGATCCTGATCGAGGCTGGTGCCAAGATCACCCGTGAGCTGGCTGAGAAGGCTGACAATGCCGGTGTGAATCTGGTCGTGCTGAAGCTCGACGATCCCATGAAGGAAGAGAGCCGGAAGATCAAGGTCATCACCAACGGCTGTGTGGATGCACAGGGCTTCTTCTCCTTCGACGTGAAGGAGTGCGGCATCAACGAGCGCTGCTCCTTCGATGAGATCAAGAAGATCCTCGACACCACCTCTGATGTGGAAGAGCAGAAGGAGATGCTGCGCCGCAACCACGACCAGCTGATCGGCCGCACCGTTACGGTCGCCGATATTCTGGCTTCCATCAACTACCTGAACGGTCTGGGCCACAATATTGGTACCACCGATGATATCGACCATCTGGGCAACCGCCGCATCCGCAGCGTGGGCGAGCTGCTGCAGAACCAGTTCCGCATCGGCTTCTCCCGCATGGAGCGCGTCATCCGTGAGCGCATGACCCTGCAGAG
>ENA-UPWS01001735-UPWS01001735.1-human-gut-metagenome-genome-assembly--contig:-NODE-1735-length-11880-cov-5.655172_pt1 | contig 11880 bp, 5 predicted proteins | sample MGYA00250054_ERZ773384 | MGnify/ENA primary metagenome ERZ773384 (study PRJEB29103, sample SAMN06111979) | human gut metagenome | biome: human gut; feature: ankylosing spondylitis patient; material... | reverse complement strand
CATTCCCATACCATATGTACCCTCAAAATATTTTGCACTTGCCGATTCAAATAAAACAAACACCGTACCATCTGCAATAGCAACTTCTTCCGAACAAGGTGGCATCTCCACTTTTACCTTCGGTTCATTTGGTTTTTTGTCCAATGAAAGAAGAGAAGAATAAACTTTTAAATAAGAAGAATTATTTCTTCCATAGGAAGTGCTTAAATAAATTGATCCGTTATCATCGAATGCCACTCCCTGCACTTTACTCGGAAGATTATAGTTGCTGACTGCCGTCAGCTTATCTTCTTTTTTATCATAGCTGTATGAATACATCTCGGAATCAAAAAATCTGGTATGTGTAGCAACCCAGAGTCTGCCACCGTAGCAGGTAATGCAGGATGGTGTATTTTTCAGGCGGTATTCGTCTGACAATGCCGATGCATCAATGCAATATTCCGGCGCATCCTGTGCGATTTTTGTAATATATTCATAGGAAATACGCTCTAAGGTATTGGAATTTGAATGGCAGATCCAGACATTCTCGCCATCAAAAGCAATACCGCCAAGATGACTTTCTTTTTTCATGCCAAGTGTTACCAGATATTCGCCGCTCTCACGATCAAACACCATCAGTGATCCAAGATTTTTGCGATCTTCCGAATATGCAGTAATAAGAATATAATCCGGTGTGAAACAAAGTCCCTGCATACACTGGCTGGAACTGCTGATCAGATTATCCTTATAGTCTTTTTCCCTGGTAGAAGGCATTCCCGGAATAGAAAGATCATCCAAAAAAGTATAGGAACATTCCTTTAACTCTTTCTGACTGTTGTCACGAATCGTGCCTGTCTGATAAGAATACATTTCCACATTATAATGATTGTCAATATTTTTTGTCCATTTTGCAAAAAGAACCATATTCGCCGGACTGTCTTCATCTATTTTCGTAACTTTTCTGGAATAGCTGCAGTCTGCATACCAGCCAGCAAAATTGTAACCCATTTTAACCGGCACGTCCAGTGTAAAAGGAAGTTCTTCTTTTTGGATTGTTTTTTGATTATTGCTGCTGTTAATACCGCCATTTACCTCATATACAATGTGATACTCTGACGGATCCTGTGTATCAAAAAAATCAAATGTAACATTATCACTGGTAATGGTTTCCTTTGAAGTATCAGGGAGGATGATCATACTGCAGGCACGAACCAGTTTCGGATCGCTTACAAGAAAAATAAATACATATAAAATTACAAATAGTTCTTTGCAAATTTTTCTGCCATACCGCATATCCATTCCTCCCTGTTTTCTTTTTAATTACACACACCGGAAAATGTTACATCCAGTCTGTGTTTTTATCCTGCTTTCGGGAAGAACTGTTTCTTTCAGAAACTGTTTTATGAATTATCCGTATTATCAAGTTTGCCTGCCCTCTCTGCGATCTCCTTTTCCTGGATATCAGAAGGTGTCTGCTCATATCTTGCAAACTCATAGGAAAATGTTCCGCTTCCACCGGTCATGGATCGTAAATCTGTGTTGTATCCATATAATTCCATGTAAGGAATATCAGCTACGATCTCCTGATAACCGTGTTCCGTCGGATTCATTCCAAGTACACGTCCACGGCGTTTGTTTAAGTCTCCCATAATGTCACCTGTGTATTTGTCAGGTACAACAACTTTTAAGGATGCGATCGGCTCTAACAGAATCGGTGATGCTTCCATAATGCCTTTTTTGAATGCCTGAAGAGCCGCAACCTTAAATGCCATCTCAGAAGAGTCTACCGGATGATAGGATCCATCATATAATACTGCCTTTACTCCTACCACAGGATAAGCTGCCATCGGTCCTTTCACAACTCCTTCCTGGATTCCTTTTTCCACCGCCGGGAAGAAGTTTTTTGGAACTGCTCCGCCGACAACGCATTGTTCAAATACATATGGTGTTTCAAGATCCCCGGAAGGTTCAAAGGTCATCTTAACGTGACCGTATTGTCCATGACCGCCGGACTGTTTTTTGTACTTGTATTCCACATCCGCTTTCTTACGAATGGTCTCCCGGAATGCTACTTTTGGTTTTTTCAGTTCAATCTGAACTTTGTATCTCTCTAACAGTTTGCTTGCCACAACATCAAGGTGCTGGTCTCCCATACCGTAAAGTAATGTCTGGCCATTTTCACTGTCATTGACTGTTTTTAATGTAAGATCTTCGAGCATCAGCTTTTGCAATGCCTGCGAGATCTTATCTTCATCTCCTTTGTTGACTGCCTTATAACGTTTATAAGTATATGGTGTGGAGATCTGTGTTCTTATATACAGGATCGGGTTCGCTTTGGTAGAAAGGGAATCTGTGGTAGCTGCTTTAGTCAGCTTCGCTAACGCTCCGATATCTCCCGCATGCAGTTCCTTTACTTCCTCCGGCTTATTGCCACAGAGTACATAGATCTTTCCGATTTTTTCCTCTGTATCTTTATGCTGGTTGTAAAGAAGATCATCTGTTTTGATAACTCCCGAATTAACTTTGATCAATGAATATTTCCCAATAAACGGGTCTGCAATCGTTTTGAAAATATAAGCTGATTTTGGTTTTGCAAAATCATAGTCTGCATTGTATACCTCGTTGGACTTTGCATTGATTCCGGTGCAGGAACGTTTTTCCGGACTCGGAAGATATTTTACAATGTCGACCATCAGTGTATACATGCCGCGTGCAAGAACATTCGAACCCATCAGCACCGGAACGATGCTTCCATCGGATACATTGACACGGAGTGCCTGGCGGATCTCATCCTCGGAGAACTCTTCCCCTCCAAAATAACGATCCATAAATTCTTCACTCGTCTCCGCAACAGCCTCCATCAATGCTTCCCTGCAGATACCAAGATTCTCTTTGGAATACTCCGGCACTTCTACCTTTTCCACTTCGCCGTTATCTTTCCAGCGTTTTGCCCGCTGCTGTAATACATTGACATAACCGACGAACTGTCCGTTTTCACGGATCGGAAGATGGAAAGGTGCGATCCGCTTGCCGTATAGCTGCTGTAAATCTTCTACGACCTGTCTGTAACTTGCTTCATCGATATCCATATCTGTAACAAATACCATACGCGGCAGTTTGTATGTCTCACATAACTCCCATGCCTTCTTTGTGCCGACTTCAATGCCAGCCTTACCGGATACTACGATAATTGCTGCATCCGCAGCACTGACTGCTTCTTCTACCTCCCCTACAAAATCAAAATAACCAGGTGTATCAAGGATATTGATCTTGGTATCACCCCAGACAATCGGTATCACAGTTGTGTTGATGGAAAAATGACGTTTGATTTCTTCTTTGTCATAATCGCTGATCGTGTTACCATCGGTAACTTTTCCCATGCGTGTTGTCATCCCCGCAAGATAAGCCATCGCCTCGGCGAGACTTGTTTTACCACATCCACCATGTCCAAGCAGAACCACATTACGAATCTTGTCAGTTGTGTAAACGTTCATAGCAAATCCTCCAATACATATTTTTTAGTCGATACCTCTGAAACGGCATTCGCTGTATGGTTATATTTTACTAAATTTACACGTTTATTACAACTTATTTATTCATATTTACTAACTATTTTTATATTACTCGAAATTTGTTTATATATTATGTATGCATTTTAAATAATTTATAACCATTTGCATGGAATGTTTACATAGTGTTCACATTTCATCCATACTTTGATTATTTTTTCATGCAATATGCGCTTTTATACTTTAACGTGTTGACTTTCTTGCAATTTATGTCTATGATAGGTAAAGAATTATGAGAACAGAACTTTAACATCTAACAGGGGGATTTCCATATATGTCACTTCAGAAAATAGGCTTTATCGGACTCGGACTCATCGGCGGTTCCATTGCAAAAAAACTGCATGCACTTCATCCGGAACTTACAATGATTGCAACTGCACACCATGCAGAAACAGTTGCCGAAGCTTATAAAGAACATTTGATCATAAACAATACACCATGTGAACTGAAGGATTTCGCAGACTGCGATTACATTTTTCTGTGCACGCCGACCAGGAAAAATATTGAATATCTGCAGCAGTTGAAAGATGTAATTTCTCCGGACTGCATCATCACGGATGTCGGCAGTGTCAAGACGGAGATCCACAGAGAAGTGATAAGACTCGGTCTTGAAGCCAATTTTATCGGCGGTCATCCGATGGCGGGTTCTGAGAAGACCGGTCTTTCCAACGCTTCAGAGACGCTTTTGGAAAATGCTTACTATATTATCACACCGACCACAAAGAGTCCTTCCCCTGCTGTGGAAGAACTGACCGGGCTGGTGCGCTCTCTCGGCGCAATTCCTCTGGTTTTAGGTTATGAGCAGCACGATTATGCGACCGCAGCGATCAGTCATCTGCCACATGTGATCGCATACAGCCTTGTCAACCTGGTGCAGGAATCGGACGATGAAAATGAGATCATGAAAACCATCGCAGCCGGAGGTTTTAAAGATATCACGCGTATCGCATCTTCTTCTCCTGTCATGTGGGAAAATATCTGTTTATCCAATCAGGAACAGATTTTAAAATTATTGGACAACTATATCCATACATTAGAGGTAATGCGCACGAACATTGCAGATGCAGATTCCCCTGCACTGTTAGATGCCTTTACTGCAGCCAAAGATTACCGTGATTCCATCACGATCACGGCAAAAGGTGCTTTGAAGAATGTTTACGAACTGTATTTAGACCTGATCGATGAGACCGGTGGGATCGCCACCGTCGCAACGATCCTTGCGAGCAATAATTTAAGTATTAAAAATATCGGGATCATTCATAACCGTGAGTTTGAAGGCGGTGTTTTGAGACTTGAAATGTATGACGGGGAATCATTAGCGCTGGCGGTTGCACTGCTTAAGAAACATCATTATACGATTTATGAAAGATAGAAAAAACGCCGTATGGTCGGTTGATCGTACGGCATTTTATTATCGGTTGAATAGTCATTTTTGTTCATTTACAAAGTACTCATAAAACTGAGCAAATGAATGTAAGTGATCACTATTTTCTATTCTTGATACCAGCGTATCAAAGTATGCTTTTTTTGCCATCTCCATAGGTTTTTTCTTACTGTACCGTACTCTGTTATATCTGCACATTTCATGTAAATAATGGAAATGATAAACAGCTATCGTTTCTTTTATATCGTCCGGCACAGCCATTAATTCAGGATCATTTACTTTTATATTATACTTGTCGTAATATGGCTGAAAATCTCCTTCCGGTCTAATATCCGGATATAAATTACCATTTCCTAAAAGCCATGTTTCAAAACAATGATTGCAGACAAAAACTTTATATAAAAAATCTACAGCACAATTCTTCTTGTCAATATATTCCTTGATAATGTTTTCAACCTGTTTTTTTCGTTCTTGTTCATTATATTCTTCCGAATCCAAAATCACTATTAATTCATCTATTTTTCCCGGATTCAGCAGAATTGTATCTATCGTCTGGAATAAAACTCTTGTGATCAGCTGCGTAACACCTTGTCCGCTCTGCATCACATAATTATTTTCCCGAACATATGTAATATCCTGTACTCTGGTGTTTTGTATCCCCATATATTTTAACCATTCAGGCAAAACCTTTATAAAGGACTTTTCATCTTCAAGCAAAAAATAATAATTCATTTATATCTTACCTTCAAATTCCCATCTGTTTATCAAATTAAAATATGCATCATGCTGACTATGCATGATTCCATACTCTTCAGCTGTAAAATTTTTTACCGTCGCAATGTCTCTTTCAATGATCTTCCATTTCTTATTTGAAATCTGGTTTATAATTTTAGGATGATGGCTGGTAATAACAAACTGTAAATCCCTTCTTTCCCCCAATAATAGTTCTGCCAATACATCTATACAATTTACCCCTAATCCATTCTCAAATTCATCTATTAATACTAAAGAGTTTTTTGACATAGTGATCAACTCAACAATATAGTATATCGTTTTTAACATTCCATTGGATATTTCATGCTGCAATAATCTTTTTCCATATACATCTATTGCCACCATATATATTTCACGATCAGGATCCTCAACAATATCTATACTGTTAATCTCCATAAACAGCTCCTTAACCGCAGAAAAAATCTGTGCGTACATTTGAGGATAATATTCTTTTGTTATATAAATCTTTAGAGGAACAGGTAAATGGCTGAATTTTTCAAAAGGCTGTTTTTCATTTTCCTTAAAGCTTTCTTTAATCTTTGCTTTAAACATATTAAAACTTTCCTGCGCAATTGCCCCTCTCACATCCATTTCAATTTCTATTGGATATAATTTTAACATTTCAGAAATTATTGGTTTGACAAAGGCATCTTCCGAATATTGTACTAATAAACTTTCATCTTTTTTAGGTGTCGGTACCTTATCATAACCTGTCACCTGAATCGTATCAGGTGTACGCTGCATCAGTATATCACCTTTTATATTCTGAAGTTTTTCATAGGCAAAAAAATACTTTATTTCTTTTGACTCAAAAATATCCTCTGCATGATCCTGCTGTATTCTATATGACCATACATATACTTCCTCTCCAATTTGAAAACATAAAGTCGTATTATATGGTTCCAGACGTAAATTCTTATTTACAGCCAATTTCAGAGAATATTCTATCGCATTTAATATCTGGGTTTTACCAACACCAGACAGACCAACCAACAATGTGATATCATCATTAAATACAACACGTTCAATCTTTAGTCCTGTTCTTAAATTCTCGAATTCAATCCATTTCAGCTTCACGTTTAACACCTCACATGTCCTCCCTTTCTTCAACTCTGCTTAAGTATTTTGAATGAGGAGAACAAATAACCTCTTTTTCCTTTGTTATATTGTTTTATTATAATTCCATTAAAATTAATAGGCAATGATTATTCACATTGCATATTGATAGTGCTAAAAAAGCCCTCCGCCTTATGGCGGAGGACTTTTTATTACAACCGCTTGTTCTGTAATCATAGTATCAATTTCGGGTAGTAATGTCAACTTTTCTTCGTTGTAATCGTCTTTGCTTTCGACCAGCCTGAATAAATCTTTGTCGATTTTTTCCCGACCTTGACAGTCTGATACGTCCGGATGCGTACATAATATTTTTTCTTTGCTTTCAGCTTTGTAATCTTTTTGGAGGTTGTACTGTTCTTTGTAACTTTTACAGTCTTTGTCGTCTTTTTTGTAAATTTACTGCTGGTGGAATACTGGATCTCATAACCAGCGGTCTGTTTGGTCTGTTTCCTCCATTTTACCGTGACTGTATTTTTTGAAGCTGTCAGTTTGGAAATGGCTGTATTCTTTGGCAGAATCGTAAATGTCTTTTTTACGGTTCCTGTATAATTGCCTTTTAATGTCACCGTCACTGTATATTTTCCAACATTTTGTGTCTTTTTCGGATAAGTCACCTTATAATCAGTACCGTTTTTCAGCTTCTTTCCTGCCGCATCCGTAATAGTTACAGATGGTTTCTGCTTCTTTCCATTATACGTCATAGATGTTTTGGAAAGTTTTATCGTTTTTGCAGCATAAATCACTTCCGTCTGTTCTGCCCCACATACCGAACATACTGCTGTAAATGTACCATTTTTACTGGTTGTTGCACGCTTTGTCACCTTTTTGTTTTTATAAGTATGCGCTGTCTTTGGAATCGATGTAGTATCCTTGACTGCCCCACAGATACTGCAGGTTAAAGTCTTTCTTCCCGGTTCAGTGCAGGTCGGCTGTTTCGTTATGCTCTCCGTATAATTGTGCTGACAGGTCACCGTATATGCTGCAGACGCCGTTCCGGTATAAGTACCTGTACCTATGATCGTTAATGTATAAGTACCTGTACCTGTGATCTCAAACCCACCTGTCACCAGATAATCACGTCCCTCGACTAATGTTTTACCATCACATTCAACCGCTGCTGTCACACTTTTTGCCGTACCGTTATATGTGGTGTTTCCAATCGTGATCTGCGCACCGGAAAGATCTTTTGGTGTACTTCCGACAACAAAAATAACTGCATTATCGTCCGTCTCTCTCGGCTGGTAGGTCACACTCATCCTGCCATCTTCCCCTGCCACTGCCTGACGGATATCTAAAATATTGTCAGAGGCGAGCAGGTCATCTGCAGTCAGGGATCTTGCCACATAAAAATTGTAGGTATCGTTCGGCGTCAGGTTTTTGAAAGATGCCGTCTGTGTGCCGATGGCGGTGTTGGTTTCGGTGGTGTCGGCTTTGAATACGGAGACTTCCTCTTCTTCAAATAATTCTGGCTGGTCTGCTAATTCAGACTCGGGTGCCTGCTTTGTAGAGTCCACTGCTGTATCTGAAGCCAATACAGAATCCGCGGATGCTTCCTCCGATTGTGTTGATATATCAAAATCAAATTTCAGATCAGATGGGAGGGCTACACCACCGGGGATGGTAATTTGGGTTGGGGTGTATCTAGCCTTTGTCGTTCCATCTCCTATCTGTCCATCAGAATTCCATCCCCACATATACAAACTGCCGTCTTGTGTAATTGCTCCACTGTGACCTACTCCTAAACTTACTGCTATTACATGATCCAGTATCTTCGTTGGCTTATACCTATCCTCTTCCGTTCCATCTCCTATCTCTCCATAAACATTCGATCCCCACATATACAAACTGCCATCCTGTGTAATTGCTCCACTGTTACCTGTTTGTAAACTTACTGCTATTACATGATCCAGTATCTTCGTTGGCTTATACCTAACCTCTGTCGTTCCATCTCCTATCCCTCCACGACTATTCGATCCCCACATATACAAACTGCCATCCTGTGTAATTGCTCCACTGTGACTTACTCCTAAACTTACTGCTATTACATGATCCAGTATCTTCGTTGGCTTGTATCTATCCTCTGTCGTTCCATCGCCTATCTGTCCAGAATCATTCGATCCCCACATATACAAACTGCCATCCTGCGTAATTGCTCCACTGTGACAATATCCTAAACTTACTGCTATTACATGATCCAGTATCTTCGTTGGCTTATATCTGTCCTCTGTCGTTCCATCGCCTATCTGTCCATAAACATTCGATCCCCACATATACAAACTGCCATCCTGCGTAATTGCTCCACTATAATAATCTCCTAAACTTACTGATACTACATGATCCAGTATCTTCGTTGGCTTATATCTATTCTTTGTCGTTCCATCTCCTATCTGTCCAAAATCATTAACTCCCCACATATACAAACTGCCATCCTGCGCGATTACTCCACTGTGATAATCTCCTAAACTTAACACCTGTGAATAACTATTTATCCCCACATCCGGTCTTATTGTATTGATCTGATTCTCTGAATTATTTCCTGTCCCGCCTCCAACTGTCTTACACAATGTAATCCGCAAGTCATCTATCGTCTCATCCATATGGATTTCAATGTTTCTTCTGGTAGGTACATACCCATCTTTTACCGGAGTGATCGTATACCGGCTTTCCGGCAGATAGACTGATAATTTGCCAAGCATATCCGTCTTTTTCTTTACTTCCTCAAACTGTCCTGTCTGATCCGTAATCGTTACTACAGTATCCGGCAGCAGATTACCATCTGTGTCAACCACAACCAGATTCAAACGATAACTTAAATGCGGACACTTCGTCAGACCATAATCATTATGATCAATGGAATAATAAAAATCAGCGATTTTCTTCGACTCCCCAATTAAATTTATATTATAGGAAATTTTACTCAGCATTTTCACGCCTGCTTTTAGCGTAAGCTCTGCATTAATTTTTCCCTCAATACATTTTTCACAGCTATGAATCGTCTTTTCCTGTTTTAGGATTTCTGGTTTCCATGATGCATTTAACTTAATGCCCGCTTTTCCTGTAAGGCTTGCAGAAGCAACGTTATTACTCAAAATTTTCACACGCGGTTCTAAAGAAAGCCCCCAGTAAAAACTTCCACTGATTTTTAGTTTAGGCGTACATTTTGGCATTGTGGTCAGGCTTGTAATTCCATTGTTATCTGCCTGAATGCCAAAAGTACCACTGATATCAGCGCCGACTGCACCATTAATTTCCCACTCATATATCATAGACGGCGTCAGTTCCACAATAATACCATAAAACATATATCCCACAGACGGTAGCGGTACAGTTGCTGTAAATTTTCCTTTTGCTGTAATATCAAGGCTGCCTTTATAATCCAGCTTTAATTCCACATAACACTTGGAAAATGTAAGATATAATTTTGCAGAACATGTAATCCGCATCCACAAACCGCCTGAAATACTGTAACTTCCATCAGAATCTTTTCCTGATTTATCCAATCTGAATTTCATTGTCTTTTTGACACTTCCACTGATGTCGGCTGCTTTATACTCACTGTTCTCCGGCTCATCCGAAAGTCCCTCATATGTGACACCATCCCCACAGGCAGACGGATCGATCGTTGCGTTTGCAAGATCATCTGATGCATCAATTTTGACATAGGAAAAAACATCCTCCATTTCGATGTCATCACCGGTAATCGTAACCGTTGTTCCATTTACATCAATCGATGCAACTTTCGTTATAATAAACTGACCATCTGCATATTCATAGGAAAAAATATCTCCTTCTTCCAAAGATGTCATGTCTGTATCTGCATTTTTGATCACATATGTATTTGTGGAATCATCTGCCGACACCACAATATTTTTTCCCGTTTCAGATGGAATAATAATGGTATCGTCTCCATAGACTGCAAAATTGTTCGTATCATCGTCATCCAGGTTCAGCACCTTTTCTTCGTCAAAATCATCTGTCGTCTTTGCTAAAAACTCCTGCATTTCCTGCGTATACATAGAGGATTCATATACTGTACAGATTGGACGAAGTGTCTCTGTTTCGATTAGATATCCACGCACCAGATAATATTGTGGAATCGTGCCGGAATTGATCGTTACTGTTGTTTCTGTCTCTGTATTTGTTACGTTCTTTTTCCCGGAAGCCAGCATCTGATTGCCGTTCTCATCATATACTGCAACGACAAGTGTTGCATCCTGTGTTGTTTCAAAAGAAACAGATGCCTGATTCCCGCTCATATCAATCGAAAACACATTGCATCCATTATTTTCAGTCTGCTCGGCTGCAACACCAGAAAATTCCTGTGCAAACATTGATCCGAAACTGTCTGTTCCTCTGACCGTCAATTCTGAGGTAACCCTGGCATCCGTTTTCTCTGTCTCCTGTAACTCCTCTGTCTGCTCTTCTGTTTCCGTCTCTTTAATTTCGACAGTCTCCTCAGTTTCTGTCATATCTGCTTCATTGTCCGTCTCTGTCTGTACGATTTCAGCCGCTTGTGTTTCGTCCGGTTCTGTTTCACCGTCTGATCCGGTCTTTTCTGTCAGAGTCTCTTCCGATTCTTCTGTTTCTTCGCTTTCCGTAACTTCACTGCTCTCTGTCCCGGTCTCTTCTTCCTTTATGACTGCGGTATCATCCTGCGCAGCAAATACACTGTCCGGAAATGAAATTCCCGTCATGGTCACTGTAACAGCAAGCAGACCTGCCAGTAATCTTTTGTACATAACCCATTCCTCCCTGCAATTTTCTTTTTTGATTACATTTTCTTTTAAACTTACCGGTACTTTATCTCCCTCCATATAAAAGTTTCCGCTCCCTTTCAATTAATATTCCTGCAATTATAAGATTTTATTTGTATTTTTTCTTATATAAATATAACACTTGTATTTCAAATTTGGGGTAAATGGCGAAATGCCGGATTATAGAACATCCCAAAAAGAACTCCAGACAGTCAAAAAGCCATATTCTGACGTTAATCAGAATACAGCCTCTTGAGTTGAACTGTTTACATTATAAACTAGTTCATGGATACAAACATAGTTT
>ENA-UPWS01001680-UPWS01001680.1-human-gut-metagenome-genome-assembly--contig:-NODE-1680-length-12185-cov-5.371655_pt1 | contig 12185 bp, 7 predicted proteins | sample MGYA00250054_ERZ773384 | MGnify/ENA primary metagenome ERZ773384 (study PRJEB29103, sample SAMN06111979) | human gut metagenome | biome: human gut; feature: ankylosing spondylitis patient; material... | reverse complement strand
TGTAATAACTCACACAATCATTACCAGGCTTTCAATAATTCTTTGATAAAATTGGAAAAACAACTATTTATTTAGTTTTTTCTGAGTTCTAGAAGATTCAAGTTATCAATATTTTAAATAAGTTCTCTTTCAACAGAGAGCACAAATTATTTATATATGAAAAAAAAGACTTCAATGCCATTTAGTATAAAAAAAGGAATACTACCTTTTTTAATCATCTTCTTCCTCTTTTATGCATGTGAAAATATCAATAATACAATGCCAGTTGATAATATAACAACAACTCGCTCTTACGATCATTATACTGATGAAGAATGGGAAATAGTGAAACTAATGCCCAATATAGAAAGCATAAAATGGGAAGAACCTGCCTTCAAAGAAGACACACCTAATATGATTATGGAAGTAAAACCTGCAAAAGCTTGCGGGGAATTTATGTCAAATGGCTGTAAATGTTATATTGAAGTAGGAATTTCAAACTATTTCAACCCGGATAATCTTTTATTAGAATATACACCTTGTTACCTAAGAGAATTGTATAGTTCTGAAGTAAGCAATGTAAATCAAACTACTATATTAACAATACCTGCAACAGAATTAGGAGAAGGTAATTATATCGCTGTACGTAGCATCTTTACAAAAAAAGGAGAACCTTACTATGGAGAGATTAAAACTGAGGAAATACTAAGTTTATGGAATCCCTATGCGACAATGATGGAATTCGACAAACGCTTTCCGAGACCTGCATACAATAATAATTTACCCATGCATATATTAATAGCAGTTGAATTCGAGCCTTCAAGCGAAGATCAATACTGTGAATTTTATATTGGAACAAACTCTACCCCTGTTGCATCAGCTTCATGTGAAGCTACTGAGCATCCAATAACCCAATATGTAACATTCGATTGTTACAATTCAAATAATATCGAATTAGCTTATCGGGTTCGAAACAGCCCTGTAACAGTGTTTTATACAATCCCTTATAAAGTAAATATCATTTCTCTAACATTTAGGGCACCTGTAGTTCATTCATATTTACATTAGGGTTTGATCAGTATATTTTAAAAGCGTGTATTACAAAACAACAATCCGCTTAATTACTTAAAATATGATATGTATAAATTCCAAAATTCCTTGTTTATGAAAACAAAACTTTTTATACTTATAACAGGAATACTATACTTTATTCCATCAATCCGGGCACAATTGAATGCAGACTCTACCTTTGCGAGTTATTTCACTTATGCCCAGACTTATGCTGATACATATCCACGCGAAAAAGCACATCTGCATTTTGACAATACAAGCTATTTTATAGGTGACACCATCTGGTATAAAGCTTATGTGACGACAGCGGAACAGAATCGACCAAGCAAACTAAGTAAACCTCTTTATGTGGAAATTTTGGATCAATTAGGGAACATAAAAGAACAACAAATCGTAGAACTCCAAAAGGGAGAAGGACATGGGCAGTTTATCTTGACTTCCGCTTTCCTTTCGGGATACTACGAAATACGCGCTTATACAAGATGGATGGTTTCCTTCGATGAAAAGCAATATTTTTCACGCACTTTTCCTGTCTACACCAAGAGGAAAAATGATATGGAAGAAGATCGGAATATTGTCACTTATCACATGGACGAATCAATGGAAAAACGCCCTCACGAAAAAGAAACGAAGAAGTTAGTACTTCGCTTCTACCCGGAAGGCGGTCAGTTGGTCCGCGGCATTCCTTCTGTTCTAGCTTTTGAAGCAATCAGCCGTGACAATGGACCTGTTGACATTCAAGGAGTCCTTTGCGAGGAAGATGGGAAGGAGACCACCCGGTTCTGTACGCTCCACAATGGTATGGGAGCATTCACCTGCACTCCCGGTTTACATCCGGCCGTAGCTAAAGTTGTTTATGAAGGAAAAGATTATTCCTTTACACTACCCGAAGCACTAGATTCCGGATATACCATTAATGCTACAGGAAAGGAAGCTACGATTAACGTACAGATATTCAGAAGTAGCCTCTCCCTCAATGATACGCTTGCTGTATTCGTATCCCACCAAGGTAGACCTCTGTCATACCAAGTCATAGACTTTGGTGATCAACTATCAAAACGTTTTACCATAGCGACAGAGAGTTTCCCGGAAGGGGTACTCCAACTGTCTCTCATGACTATCAAAGGAGCTACTTTGTGTGATCGTTTTTGCTACATTATGGCACCTGATTCTAAAGTACAACTTCAGGCATCATCTCCGACCTCTTTGTTTGCTCCCTATGAACCGATCCAATACAAGGTGTCTATGAAGGACAAAGACGGACAGCCTCTACAGGGGAAGTTTTCGATAGCCATCCGTTCGGCATTAAAATCCGATTATTCAGAATATGACAATACAATTTTCACGGACCTACTGTTGACATCTGATTTGAAAGGATATATTCACAAGCCCGGTTACTACTTTGCAGACCATTCTGTAGCCCGTAGAACAGCGTTGGATATCCTGTTGCTTATTCATGGATGGCGTAAGTATGACATGAGTCATATTATTGGCGCTACCACTTCTAAGATAGCTATCAAGCCTGAAACTGATTTAGTCCTGCATGGTCAAGTTCGTTCATTCGTTCGAGATAACATTTATGCGAACATGGGAGTCAGTATTATTGCCCGCCGGGATACATTGTCAATAGCCGGTTCTACTGTTACAGACTCCTTGGGAAGTTTTTCCATTCCCATGAGTGCATTTGAAGGCACATTAGACGCTGTCATACAGACACGTCGTAAAGAAAAAAAGCGCAATCGGCAAACCTCTATATTATTGGACCGTAATTTCAGCCCGGATCTGCGAAAATTCTGCTACGAAGAACTAAATCCGCAATGGAAGGACATAAGCAGTATGAAAGATTGGTCAAATCAGGCCGATTCACTATATATGGATTCTCTCATCGGACCTAATAAATATGTTCTTGATCAGGTAGTTGTCAAAGCGAACCGTCTCCGATTTAAAAAGATAAAAAAGTTCAAACGGACAGTAAAAGCATATTATGATATTCCCAGGGAAGTGGACCGATTACGAGATCAAGGAGAGGATATTAATTATTTTCCGGATTTGCTGATGAAACTGAATCCTAAATTATATTCAAAACCTGATAATAAAAGTATGCAGAACGGATACCTCCCTATCTATTATGGAATGCTACAAATGGAAATTATAGTTAATGGAAATCCTATGGCACCGATCTACATGGACAAGAGTGTTGATGCCATAAAATCGGTTATGTTCTGTATTGGTCCGAAACTTGACGCCGAAAAAGGAATTAATTTTGAAACAGGAAAACATCCTTATTCTACAGAATCGGTAAAAGAAAACTTAGATAACGTACGGGAATCTTATTTTGAAGAAAAAGCGCTGAATGCTTCCCTCTCCAGCTACAATGGTAATGTAACTACGGAAGCCGACCTGAGTTCAGTATTCTATTGCTATATAATCACAGTAGATGACTGGAGTCCGGATAAAGGATATCTATCGCATGGGATTCGCCGCACACGTATACAAGGTTATTCAAAGCCATTGGAATTTTACTCCCCATGTTACTCCGATATAAACAAGCGGAGCAGCGATTCACGCCGGACACTTTATTGGAATCCCGATGCAGAGACAAATGAAAAGGGCGAGGCGATTATCAAGTGTTACAACTCTGATTCTTCTGATTTTGTGACAACCAGTATTGAAGCTTTATATCAAGGGACAGCGGTAGCGTTCAACGCTCATTCCGCAAAATATTAATATTAAAATACTATTTATGAAAGATCCATGAAGTTAATTTCGTCCAAGGGAATGTAAATTGGTAGTTATTGCCCATCTTAAAGATAGCATACTATGGTACGGTAATTTTCCAAGAACTCATTCTCCGGGCTGTGGAACAGATTTCCACAAGGACGTAGTAGTAACCACGACAAGTGGCGAAGGTATTAAAACTGAAACCCGCAGTTACAAGACCTTTAGTAGTTCTTTGACAAAATTGAAAGAATGGTTATTATCCTGTCTCTAAAGAGAGATAATAACCAAACATATTTGTATCGACACAAGTACGTTCTTTCGTTTTGTCCGAACTCTAAAATTGAATTATCAACAATTTAACCAAGTTCCCTCCCAAAAGGGAGCGTAATCTATTGAGTGCATGAAAAAGAAAATCACACAAACGTTACTGCCAATCATTATAGGCTTACTTACAATGATGCAGTTTGCCTGTTCTGATGACAATAAATCAGGCGGAAGTGGCAATGGCCCTTTAAAATTAACTACTTTTTATCCGGATTCCGGGTACTTATCCTCTAAAATAATAATAGAAGGAGAAAATCTGGGAACAGATGCTTCCAAATTATCTGTTTACTTCAACAAAAAGAAAGGATTCGTTTCACAAGCAGCAGGAAATATCCTAATGGTCTATGCTCCCAAATTACCGGGAGACATTTGCGATATATCTGTAGTGAAAGGAACAGATTCTCTCACGTTTGACAATAAGTTCCGTTATATCTCCCGATTTACGGTAGAAAATATATGTGGTAAGGAAGGAAGTGGATTGAGCGTTGGAGGAGATCTTGCTAGCACTACTTTTGAGAATTGGAAATTAAAAGTAGGATGTTGTGATCCGGAAGGTAATTACTATGCCTGTTATTCTAATTTTGGTGGCAACACAGGTGGTCTGGCATTAATCAGCGAAAAAAACAACCTATCAAAGCACATCACAAAAATTATTGTAAATGATGTGTTATACCACAATGAAACTGGAAAAATATATGCCTTAGCCACAAAAAGAAATATTATCTATGAAATAGACCCGAATAATGACTGGAAAGCGAAAGCCCGCTATTTAAAACTACCTGACCCACCCGCAAAACAGGTCGATTATGACAGAGCTGCATGTATAGCTTATTGTCCTGCTAATGGTTACTTCTATGCCCGTACAGGAACCCAGCAGCTTTTTCGATTCAAGCTCGAAAACATGATATGCGAATATGTTAAAGATGATAAATACAATGGTGCCCAGACTTCAGAAGAAAATCATTTTATCCTCAGTATGATGTTTGATCCGACGGATCCAACCCAATTATATACTTCATACGGATCCGCCTCCTGCATCACTGTGCAGGATGTATCAAAGCCAGAGTCGGAAGAAGTAGTATATGCCGGCAACTTCAATGTGAGGGCTGATGGAGACGCTACTCAAGTAATCAACGGATATCGCACGGATTGTCTATTCTCTTGGAATAACCAGATGAGCATTGTTTCTGATGATAGCGGTCAGAAAATTATGTATGTTGCAGACTCCGGTACCCAGACCATACGAAAAATTGATATGATATCAGGAATGGTTACTATTGCTGTAGGAAGACAAAAAGTTCAAGGCAACCAAAGTGGCACCCCATTAGAAGCAACTTTCAACTGGCCGAAAGGAGTCGGTTTAACTCCCGAAGGAGATTTATACATTTCAGACAGTGGTTCAGGATGTATCCGTAAACTAAGTCTGCGTTAACTTTAATAATCATCTGAAAAGAATATACTAATGAAAAAATATATACTATTTTTATTCCTGTTTTTCTGTATAGCACCTACATTGATGGGACAAGAGAAGCAGTTTACCATATCAGGGCATGTATTTGACGAAATAAAAGAGCCAATACCGGGTGTCAGTGTATATCTGAAAGACCGTGCCGGAGTGGGTACCAGCACGGATATCGATGGAGCATTCAAACTAACTGCCCATGCGGGAGATGTTGTCACATTTTCATTTATCGGTTTTAAAAAGATCGAACATCTCGTATTAAAGGACGAACTTGATCTGAAAATCAACATGAAAAGTGATTCGCAACAAATGGACGAAGTCGTTATCACCGGTATGGGTACCAAAGAAAAGAAAGTCAATCTAACCGGAGCTGTCACTAATGTAGATATCTCACAAATCCAGACTCCTGCTACTTCCCTTACCAATATGCTCGGTGGCCGTGTCCCCGGTATTATCTCCGTACAGTCAAGCGGCGAACCGGGATCTAATATGTCGGAGTTTTGGATTCGTGGTATCGGCACATTTGGTGCAAGTTCAAGCGCACTCGTACTTATTGACGGTCTTGAAGGTAATCTGGACAGTATCGATCCTGCCGATATCGAAAGTTTCTCGGTACTTAAGGATGCTTCTGCAACAGCTGTATACGGTGTACGCGGTGCCAATGGAGTTGTTTTGGTCACCACCAAACGTGGATCAACCAACAAAATGCAAATAGATGTTCGTGCTAATGTGAAGATTTCATATCTTACCAAGCTTCCCGAATATCTACGTGCATACGATTACGCACAATTAGCTAATGAAGCAAGCGTATCCAGAGGTGCACAGCCCATATATGATGATATCGAGATGAAGGCAATCCAATACCACTTAGATCCCGACTTCTATCCAGATGTAGATTGGCAGAGTGAAATTCTGAAAAACACATCAATCCAACAGACATACTATGCCAGTGCCAGAGGTGGCGGTAGTATCGCCCGTTATTTTGTCAGCATGAATATGTCGAACGAATCGGCAATTTATAAACAAGACAAAGACAGTAAATATATTAAGGACGTACATTACAACACTTACGGAATGCGGTTAAATGTAGACTTTAATCTAACTAAAACAACCAACCTTTATTTTGGATCGGATATCTATCTGACCTCACAAAGCCTGCCCGGTCAGGGAGCTACAACCAAAGCATTGTGGAATGCTCAAGCCATGCTGACTCCGCTGACCATACCAGTCCGGTATTCTACAGGTCAAATCCCAACTTATAAATCCGGAGCAGCAGATGTGTTCTCACCATACGCTACGCTAAATTACACAGGTCTAAAAAATATAAACACCTATGCCGGCACCTATACAATTCGCCTGCAACAGGATCTCGATTTTCTTGTAAAAGATCTGAATCTTGATATCCAGGGAGCTTATAGCAATAGTTCCTATTTTGAAGAAACCCGTAGCGTCATGCCTGACATGTATTGGGCTGAACGCAGAGACGAAGACGGAAATCTTGAACTTGTACATACCATAAAGAAAAAAGGAACAACTTATACCAAAGACAGAGATAGTCAATACCGAAAATACTTCCTACAAGCTAATCTGACGTGGAAATGCATGTTGAATGAACAACACCGTATTTCTGCTCTGGCACATTACGAAATGAGCGATAGTAAAGAAACGAAAGATTTGAAATCAGATGGAATGGCTGCTATCCCACTTAGATATCAAGGACTATCCGGAAAAGTCAGTTACGGATTCAGGGATACTTATCTACTGGACTTTAACATGGGATACACCGGTTCAGAAAACTTCCAAAAAGGCAGACGTTTTGGGTTCTTCCCTGCAATTTCAGGCGGATGGGTTCCTACTCAATACGAATTTGTACAAAAGGCTCTGCCTTGGCTGAGTTTTCTTAAAATCAGAGCTTCATATGGTATTGTTGGTAATGATCGTATTTCAACCAAACGTTTCCCTTATCTGACCATCATCAACGAAAATGCCGAGGCGGGATGGGGATACAATAATAAAGGTATTTCTGAAAATCAAATGGGAGCCGACAATCTGAGATGGGAAAAAGCTAAAAAAATGGATATTGGTATTGAAGGCGAATTATTCAATAGTAAACTAAGTTTTGTTATCGATTTCTTCAAAGATACCCGTGATGGTATATTCCAACAACGCCGCCAAGTTCCGTCTTATGTCGGACTCATCAACATGCCGTTTGGTAACGTGGGCAGTATGAAAAGTTATGGTTCGGATGGTAACATCACCTACATTCAAGATTTTGGCAAAGATATGACATTGACATTCCGTGGCAACTTTACCCTCAGCAACAATAAGGTGAACTATTTTGAAGAAGAAGATAACAAATACGAATATAACTCGGCTACCGGACGTCCATACGGATATCAGAAAGGATTAATTGCATTAGGATTGTTTAAAGATGATGAAGATATCGCCAACAGCCCCAAACAAACTTTTGGCAGCTATATGCCTGGAGATATCAAATACAAAGATGTCAATGGGGATGGTCTTATCAATGGGGATGACCAAGTTCCACTATCATACAGCAGAACTCCTCGTTTCATGTATGGATTCGGTCTCGAATTCAGATATAAAAAACTATCCGTAGCCGTATTATTTAAAGGCACCGGAAATACTGATGTTTATCACGTAGGTGTACCAGACGAATATGGAGTTATATACGACGCAGGCTACATCCCATTCTATGACAAACAGATTGGTAATGTTTTGAGTATAGTAAAAGATCCAGCCAACCGATGGATTTCCCGCGAATATGCCGAGAAAATAGGTTTAGATCCATCTTTGGCAGAAAACCCAAATGCACGTTTCCCACGTCTATCCTATGGAAACTTAGCTAATAATTCTCAAGTATCGAGTTTTTGGAAAGATAATGCAAAATATCTGAGACTATCGGAAGTAAATATCAACTATAGTCTGAATGTACCCAAGGTAATAAAAAACCTAGGAATTAGCTCTATCGACCTTTCATTAGTAGGTACAAATCTCTGTGTATGGGATAAAATTAAAATCAGTGATCCGGAACAAGCACTCTATAACGGTCGAATCTATCCGATACCTGCAAATGTAACTTTACAAGCCTACATCAAATTCTAAATTTCAAAAACATAATTATATGAGAAAATTAATATTAAACTCAATACTATTGTTGATTATTATAAGTATCTCCTCTTGCAACTATCTGGATGTAGATAAATGGTTTGACGATACAATGAAATATGACACAATCTTTTCCCGTAAAGAGTATCTAGAGAGATATATGTGGAACATCGCTGCTCAGTTCCCTGCTGAAGACGCCCTTCTTGCTAGTCCATATACCCCCGGTCCTTTAGCTACCGACGAAGCGTTTGCACCGTTTGCTTCAGGTACATATCTAGGTACAGCAATGGTCATTGGAGAAATAAATGAAGAAAACATCAGTAGCAAATCAATCTATTCGTGGAATTCCATGTACAAAATAATCCGCAAAACTAACGTTATCCTGTCACGAATGGATGAAGTAAAGGACCTTACTAATTTGGACAAATCAGATATATGGGCATATACTTATTTTATGAGGGCATATGCATACTATCATCTCATCATGGATTTCGGACCAGCCATCCTCGTAGGTGATGAAGTATATCCATCCAATGAGCAACCTGAGGCTTACGCAAATATACGTTCGACGTATGACGAATGTATAGATTACGCTTGTGAACAGTTTGAAACAGCTGCTTCATATCTCCCGGAAACCCAGCCAACCAGTTCTTTCGGACGTCCTACAAAAGGAGCAGCTTACGGATTAATCGCACGACTAAGATTGATACAAGCCAGCCCATTGTTCAACGGTAAAGGGCAAACCTATTTTGGGAAATGGAAACGTACAAAAGACGGAGTATTTTACATTTCCCAACAATATGATGACCGTAAATGGGCAGTAGCTGCAGCAGCCTGTGAAAGAGTAATGGATATGGGACTTTATGAGCTACACACTGTACCGGCAGACAAAGACTCCTATATTCCTCCTACCAACGAGAATCAAACTTTCCCCAATGGAGTCGGAGGCATCGATCCATTTAAATCTTATAGTTATATGTTCAACGGTGAAACAGACGGTAGAAAAAACAAAGAGTATATATGGGGAAGAACTGCCAGAAATATTATGCTCCGGGAATCTTTTCCGCAATCAATGGATGGATATAACGGAATGGGTGTAACTCAGAAAATCATCAATATGTACTATATGAATGATGGAACTGATAATTGGCCGGAAGACGCAAAACCCTACAATGAAGATGGCAAATATAATGAAACTAACTTCAGCACAGAGGATGAAACCTTTTCCGAATATACTCTAAAATCCGGAGTCTTCAACATGTATCGGAATCGTGAGATGAGATTCTATGCCAGTATCGGCTTCTCCGGACGTTTCTGGAGGGCCAGATCATACAGCGGGACAGATGGTAAAAAAGAAAAGATGATCAAATATGACGCTTCCTCCATAACAGATGGCAAACACTCTTCCAGTGGTAACAAAAATGACTATCCTGCTACCGGTTATGTAATCACTAAATATATCCATGACGACGATTCATATTCTTCTCCTAGTGGAGTGATATCTGAGAAATTCTTCCCTATTATCCGCTATGCAGAAATCCTGTTAGCCTATAGCGAAGCACTTAATAATCTTCAAGGTTCTCATTCAATAGAACTGACAATGCCAAACGGAGAAACAAAAACATATACCGAAAACCGGGATCTGAATAAAATCAAAAGAGCATTTAACCAAATCAGATATCGTGTAGGTCTTCCTGGAGTAAAGGATAGCGACCTTTCCAGCGTGGATAATTTTAATAAAATTATTCAAAGAGAAAGAGCTATTGAATTCTTATATGAAAATCAAAGATACTATGACGTACGTCGATGGGGTATTTATGAAGAGAGTGAAAAAGAAGTAATCCAAGGAATGGACCTTAGCAAAGATGAAATGAACGGCTATTTTTACAGCGTAGCGGTAGACCATACATGGGTGAGACACAGAATAGTCGACCGTAAAATGATATTCCTACCAATCCATAAAGCGGAAATACGAAAAGTACAAGGTTTGGACCAGAACCCCGGTTGGGGCGACTAATGTAACAATCCCAAAATAAACGCTAATGTTGAATCAAACTAAATAATAAGAATGAAAACATATAAAATAAGCATCGTGTCAATTCTCATTCTGCTAGTTCTAGCCGGATGCAGTGACAGAAAGAAATACTTCGAAGATGAGCGATACGAAAAAATGGTATACATTGTAAGTGACAAGGACAATATACACAACCTTGTTTACGATTTGGATGGTAAAGATAATAACATACGTTATTTATCAATAGCTTGTAGCGGTACCAATCCTACAGAAGAAGAAGCAACTATAACGCTTACAGAAGACACTGTCCTTCTAGACGAATACAATTATACGAACTTCGTAGAGGATAAAAGCCGTTATGCTATCAAGATGAATGCAGAGGATTTTAAAATAGAAAGCAACAATATCAAATATTCGATAGGACAGCCATATACATTGGTCCCTATCAATATAGATATGTCAGTTATTGAAAGTCTGAATCCCGATAAAACCTACTTTATACCTATAGCCATAAAGGATGCAACTCCTTACCCTGTGGTAAAAAAGAAAGGAAATGTGCTACTGCAAATACATAGGAAAAACAAATATACCAGTACAGCAGACCCCGTCAGCTATAATGCGTCAGGTTATGAAGGCAATGGCTACTTTCTAATTTCTAAAACGATGGTTCCTCTAACTAAAAATCAAGTAAGAGTTAATATTGGGACCAAAAGACTCCCGGCAGAACCGGAGAATCAGCCGGACTTCATCAAGAAAAATACAGTGATTATCGAAGTAGCAGATGACAACTCCCTGACCGTGGAACCTTATGATCCTGAAGAAATGGAAGTGGAAACAGTGGATGTCAAAGTAGCCCATCCGGGTGATAACGCCTATGCACTCTACAACAACCGGCTCGACCCGACAACTACGACCTTCTGTGTATGCTATAAGTATAGACTCAAAACAGGTAGTTGGACCGAAGTACGGGAAGCAATACGCTTACCGGTGATTGTCATAGAGTAAACAAGCCAAATAAAGACCTATTAATATAAATCCGGAATAACCATCCGAATCAGAAGAAGTTATTGCAAAAGTCTGTAAGCTCTCCTCCCCCCTCTCCTTTTTTAAGGAGAAGGGAGAGCTGAAGACCCGAAGAGCAGATAAAGCACAAACCATTATTATATTCATCCTGCCAATACCTTTTTAACAATAAGGCAGAGAAATAAAAAGCAATTATGGAATAAACACAAAAAGTCCCTGCAAAGCATTACTTTACAGGGACTTACTATTCTTTTTTCAGCGGAGAGACAGGGTTTTGAACCTATAACTCTAACCGCTTATATTTCAGCTACTTTGCTTTCAAAATTTCAAATAGGTAACGAAACAGTAACGATTTTCAACCGTTAAGCCTGTCCAACTTTGACCGCTGTTTGTCTGCCTAACTTTCGGGTTCAAAGATACGGCATTCTTTTGAAACTCGCAAATATCTGATAATAAATATTT
>ENA-UPWS01001678-UPWS01001678.1-human-gut-metagenome-genome-assembly--contig:-NODE-1678-length-12204-cov-4.176961_pt1 | contig 12204 bp, 10 predicted proteins | sample MGYA00250054_ERZ773384 | MGnify/ENA primary metagenome ERZ773384 (study PRJEB29103, sample SAMN06111979) | human gut metagenome | biome: human gut; feature: ankylosing spondylitis patient; material... | reverse complement strand
CGGACTTGATCTTCGAGATATCCAAGATATCACCGATCAACTGCAACAAAAACTCATTGCTACTCTCTATGATCCTCAGATATTCCTTTTTTTCCTCCTCATCGTCACTCTCCGCCAATAAGGTAGAAAAGCCGACGATGGCATTTAAAGGGGTACGTATCTCATGGCTCATGTTAGCGATAAAAGCGGACTTCATCCGGTCGCTCTCTTCCGCCAAACGCTTGGCCTGCACATCCGCCTCGTGCCGTTTATCGACGGTCATATCCCGAAGGATTCCGATCGAGCGGATCGGTTTGCCGTCCGGATCGGCCTCATAGACCTCACCGATCTTCTCCAGCCATACATACTCATCCGAGAAATAACGACAAGGGAAACTGAATCGCATGGAATCGATCTCGCCCCGCATGAAAGCGGTTGTAATATTCTCATAGACCTTCCGGTAATCCGGATGGATCTTCTCCGTAAAACTAGCGTGGGTGATCTGCACATGCTTGATCTGGCCGTTTTCTTCCAAGGAAAGCTCCGCCGTACCGTTTACCAGATCCCAAAGCCACGGGTAGATCTTACCCGCTTGACATGCGAGCGCCAAGCGCTTATTATAGCTATGCAACTCCTCCTCGACCTGCCTTTGCTTTGTAATATCCCATGAAATCCCTACTAAATAAGGAGGCTTATCCTCACGGGGCGCTAGCAGTTTCATCGTATCCATAGTACGCAAGATACCTTTCGGATCGATCATTTGCTCCACGAAACGCTGCATCTTACCCGTTTTCACCACCTCCTCGTCCATATCCCTGAAAGATTGGGCGACGACCGGATCTAGAAATAGGTCAAAATCTGTTTTCCCGACCACATCATTATGATATCGTCCGTAAAGTTGGTTCATCAAAGGGCTGGAGTACACGTACCTGAAATTATCACCCGTATCCTTCACGAAAAAGTAGATGGGCAACGAGTCCACGATATTAGATAACAATCCTGCTAAATCCCTATAATCCTGTTCCAAAGTTTTGTTCTCCGTAGTATTAACTTCCATGTTGATTTTTTTAATCAAAGGCTTGAATATTCCGGCCGTAAAATTCTTGAAAATTAATGAAAGATACAAATAATAAGCCCAAGAAGTGAGCATCCCGACCGAAAATATAAGCAAAACCGTATATTTGTACTCCAATTCTAAGAAAACTAGATATGACAAACGTATTTCACACGCTTATAGCCCGTTTTCTACAAATTCCGGAAGGACAAGTGGAACGGACAATCGGGCTCTTGAACGAAGGCGCTACCATACCTTTTATAAGTCGTTACCGGAAAGAGGTGACCGGAGGATTAGACGAGGTGCAAATCGGTGCCATCAAAGATCAACTGGATAAACTGACGGAACTGAGCAAACGAAAGGAAACGATCCTCGCCACGATAGAAGAGCAAGAGAAACTTACTCCCGAGCTCCGGAAACGCATCGAGGAGTCTTGGGATAGCACCGAGATCGAGGATTTATATCTCCCTTACAAACCGAAACGGGTCACCAAGGCGGAGATCGCACGCCGGAAAGGACTGGAGCCCTTGGCTAAGATCGTTATGATGCAAAACGAGAATAACCTATCCGCACGCATCAAGAGTTTTATCAAGGGGGAAGTGAAAAACGCCGAAGAAGCCTTGCAAGGGGCACGGGACATTATCGCCGAATGGATCAACGAGAACGAATCGGCACGTAATACCGTACGTAACTCTTTCGCTCATACCGCCATGATCACATCCAAAGTGATCAAGGGGAAAGAAGAGGAAGGCGCTAAATACCGGGATTACTTTGATTTCAGCGAGCCTTTAAACTGGGCCAGTTCCCATCGCTTATTGGCTCTCCGACGGGGAGAGGCGGAAGGTATCCTTCGTGTAAGTATCTCTCCCGACGCGGAATCTTGTCTGGAGCGCTTGAACCGGCGTTTCGTAAAAGGTCGTGGAGAGGTTTCCGAGCAAGTGGCTACAGCTGTCGACGATTCTTTCAAACGCCTGCTGAAACCCTCTATCGAGACGGAGTTCTCCAACCAGAGCAAGGCGAAAGCCGATGAGGAGGCGATCCGGGTATTTGCCGAGAACCTCCGGCAATTGCTGCTCGCTCCTCCCTTGGGACAAAAACGGGTATTAGGCGTAGACCCCGGCTACCGTACCGGATGTAAGTTGGTCTGTCTGGATGCGCAGGGGAATTTACTGCATAACGAAGCGATCTTCCCGCATCCGCCCCAGAACGAGAAGGGCAAAGCCGCCGCTAAGGTCGCCCAGTTAGTAGCCACTTACGCCATAGATGCCATTGCCATCGGTAATGGTACCGCCAGTCGTGAGACTGAGCAGTTCATCACGAATATACGATACGACCGCAAGGTACAAGTGTTCGTAGTCAGCGAAAACGGAGCCTCTATCTACTCCGCGTCCAAGATCGCTAGGGAGGAGTTTCCCGAATACGACGTCACGGTACGCGGAGCTGTCAGCATCGGTCGCCGGCTGATGGACCCTTTGGCCGAGTTGGTCAAGATCGACCCGAAGAGTATCGGTGTCGGCCAATACCAGCATGACGTAGAGCAAAACGCCTTGAAAAAGAGTCTGGATCAAACCGTGGAGAGTTGCGTGAATCTGGTGGGTGTAAACGTGAATACGGCGAGCAAGCATTTGCTGACTTACATCTCGGGATTAGGCCCCACGCTAGCGCAAAACATCGTGAATTACCGGGCGGAGCACGGACCCTTCACTTCCCGGAAAGAACTGATGAAAGTCCCCCGTATGGGAGAGAAGGCTTTCGAACAAAGCGCCGGATTTCTACGGATACCCGACGGAAAGAACCCGTTGGATAACTCGGCCGTACACCCCGAGAGCTACCCGATCGTCGAACGGATGGCCAAGGACCTAAAATGCTCGGTAGCCGACCTGATCACCGACAAAGCGCTTAAAAAGAAACTAAAACTAACGGACTACCTTACGGATAAGGTCGGGATGCCTACCCTGCTTGATATCATGGAAGAACTGGATAAACCGGGCCGTGATCCCCGCCAAACGATCCAAGTATTTGCGTTCGATCCTACGGTGAAAACGATCGAGGATTTAAAAGAAGGGCAAGTATTGCCCGGTATCGTAACCAACATCACCAACTTCGGTTGTTTCGTCGATGTAGGGATCAAGGAAAACGGGCTTGTCCATATCTCCGAGCTGGCGGATCGTTTCGTAAGCGATCCTACCCAAGTGGTCTCCATCCATCAGCATGTCAAGGTGAAGGTTCTAAGCGTAGACCTATCCAGAAAACGTGTTCAATTATCCATGAAAGGGATCTAAACGATGAAAGAGAAGATTAATAAGACAAACGTGGCGCGCCTGCTGGACAAGGCTAAGATCGCCTACCAGCTCGTGCCTTATGAAGTAGACGAGAATGATCTGAGCGCTACGCATGTAGCGGAGCAGCTAGGGGAAGATATCGCCCAAGTATTCAAGACCTTGATCTTACATGGCGATAAGAGCGGTTATTTCGTATGCGTGATCCCCGGAGCGGACGAGGTGGACTTGAAAAAGGCGGCCAAGGTATCCGGGAACAAGAAATGTGAGATGATCCCCGTGAAAGAGTTGTTGCCGCTCACCGGTTATATCCGGGGAGGATGCTCGCCTATCGGCATGAAAAAGCATTTCCCTACATATATCCATCCTACGGCATCCGGCTTCGATAAGATCTATGTAAGCGCCGGACAACGAGGCTTGCAGATACAGATAGCCCCCGCCGATTTAATCAAGGTGGCACAAGCTATAGAAGCGGATTTGATCGCATGATCTAACATCGCTGAGAGTACTTCGTAAGAAGTACTCCAGTACTCCGCAAAGAGTATCGCAGTACTTCCTAGGGAGTACTGGAGTACTCCTTATGAGGGACTGAGATCAAACAGCACATGATATCTTAGAATTTCTTAAACGTATACGTTCTTCCTTCGCAGCTCATTACCAGATTCGTCACAGATGACTGCTCGATCGTGAAAGTTTGTTTAGGTGAGGTCCAATCCGTATAACGCATGAATTGTTCCAAAGGCGTACCTCCATAGTTGACCAACTCCAGATCCAGTTTCGTATCTCCCTCCAACGTCTTATAACCGAAATTCGTACGATATACGTCCTTTGCCGGGTCATATAATTGGTACTCGAACAAAGAGGTCTGGAAGTTATACCAAACCGTATCCACCGTCTGGACCACCCCATTCGCCTCTACGGTTTTCAATTGCCATTTCCCTTCCAGCTTATGTTCCACCTTATTACAAGACACCAACGCCACGACAAAACAAGTTATCGCTATCAAATTTTTCATCATAATCCTCGTACTTATATACCTATATTGATTTGAAACGTCAAAGAAAAGAATTAATTTCCAAAGGACAAAGTTTTTAAGGATATCCTAGCCACAAATACCCAGAACTTTTTCTTCCTTCCCTTTGTTAATTGGGTAATTACAATACAAATATTATCCAATATGAAAACATTTATTGATAAAATGGATTATGCGGTCAAGAATTGGTGGTTATCACTATTGGTCGGACTGCTTTACATCATCGTCGCTATTTATTTAATGTTCGCGCCATTGGCGAGCTACGTAGCGCTTAGTATCTTATTCAGCGTCTCTATGTTCGTAAGCGGCTTGTTCGAGATCGCTTTCGCCTTGGCGAACAAAAAGGGTATCAGCAGTTGGGGATGGTATTTGGCCGGAGGTATTATCGACTTGATCTTAGGTATATTCTTGATGGCAAGCCCGGGACTTAGCATGGAGGTGCTTCCGTTTGTCTTGGCATTCTGGCTTATGTTCAGAGGCTTCTCGGCTACCGGTTACTCGATGGACCTGAAACGATACGGTACACGGAACTGGGGTTGGTACATGGTCTTCGGTATCTTGGCTATCCTTTGCTCCATCGGTGTTATCTGGCAACCCGCCCTAGGGGCCTTCACGTTGGTTTACATGATCGCTTATGCCTTATTAATAATAGGTATATTCCGTGTCATGCTATCCTTCGAACTGAAAAGCTTGCATAAACGGAATAAGGAAGCACAAGCGGAATAAGTCTGATTCAAGGATTAATTGGTCTATTTTTAAATTAAGAAGTGAATCAACAGCACTTTTACTACTTTTGTGTTCGATCATTAATAAAATAACGGATGAACGCAAACTTACCACAATTAGATTTGCCCCGGGATTATGTCGTAGGAAACGACATTACCGAGGCAATCTTAAACTTTTACAAGCAGACTTGCCGGTTAAAAGCAGGTATTTTCGCTTTATGCGTTGAAGGAAATTTAAGGGCATCCATCAACTTGACAGAGTACACTTTGAAACCGAATGATTTCATCACCTTGATGCCGGGAAGCATTATTCAGTTCTGTGAGCAGAAAGAGAGTTTCCGCCTTTCCTTTATAGGATTCTCATCCGAGTTCATGGACTGCGTGAACATGATAAAGTCTACGATGAGCGCCTTACCTACTATCTACGAGAATCCGATCATATCACTGAGTGAGGACCGGGCGGACTTCATTAACGATTATTTCCATTTGCTAGAGCGGGTACAAGCGAAAGAGAAATCCATAAACAGGGAGATGGTGAAACATATCCTGCTTACCATGATCCATGGGATCAGCGATTTGTATCAAGGGAAATCATGGCCTAACAAGATAACGACCCGTAGCGACGAGATCCACAAGAAATTCATCCAACTGGTGATGAAGAATTATACCTCAAAGCGGCAAACGGCTTTTTATGCCAGCCAACTAAGTATTTCTCCCCAGCACCTCTGCATGATCATCAAGCAAAAGACAGGACGTTCCGTATCCGATATCATAGCCGATATGATAATCATGGACGCAAAATCGCAATTGATGGCTACGGACTTGACTATCCAAGAGATATCTTACTCCTTGAACTTCCCGAATGTATCCTTTTTCGGTAAGTACTTTAAACGGTACGTAGGCGTATCTCCACAGAAGTTCAGAAACAGTTAAGATAAAATTTAAATGTAACAGAAAAAAAATATCACTTTTTGCTTGTAGTTTCCAAAAAAGCGTTACTTTTGCTGCGTATTTAAAAACAAACAGACAATGAATCGATTTAGCTTTACATATTACTTTTATTACTTTTACTTTAGCAGAGTAAGGGCAGGAGTTTGTATGTAAAGCGTTGATGATTGAATATAAATATCAATAAAATATAAAGTCCTGCCGGTTTCGGTGGGACTTTTTTTGTTTGTAACAGTTTAGAGTAAAAATAGAGAAACAAGATGAAAAAGAAAGTAGCAATACAGGGAATAGCCGGTTCGTATCACGACATCGCCGCCCGTAATTATCATGAAGGTGAGGAAATAGAGATTATTCCTTGTAATACTTTTCGAGATGTAATCACGACAATCAAGAAAGATCCGGCGATCCTCGGTATGATGGCTATCGAAAACACGATAGCGGGAAGTCTTTTGCAAAATCATGAGTTGATCCGTGAAAGTGGACTGAGCGTGACAGGTGAGTACAAGCTACGTATCTCCCATTCCTTGGTAGCGCTTCCGGGAACCTCGATACACGAGGTAACAGAGGTCAACTCCCATCCGATAGCGTTGATGCAATGTACCGATTTCCTCGATACTCTGCCCAACGCCAAGGTGGTAGAGAAAGAAGATACCGCCATGAGTGCCCGGTGGATCTCGGAAAACCAACTGAAAGGACATGCGGCGATATGCGGGAAACTGGCTGCCCAGATCTACAAGATGGAAGTCCTTGCCGAGGGGATCGAAACTAACAAACGGAATTTCACCCGCTTCCTCGCTATAGCGGACCGCTGGACGGCGGATGAGATGCTTCGAGGAACCGATAAAAACAAATCCTCTCTCGTATTCGCTCTTCCCCACACCTCCGGCAGCCTTTCCAAAGTCCTCTCCGTTCTCTCTTTTTACGACATGAATCTTTCTAAAATACAGTCCTTGCCTATTATCGGGCGTGAATGGGAATACTTGTTCTACATCGACCTTACTTTCACGGATTTCACCCGTTACAAACAAGCGTTGGACGCTATCAGACCGTTAACAAAAGACTTAAAAATATTAGGCGAATATGCAGAAGGAAGACAAAGTGTGTAACATTACACCCGCTAACCGTGTAGGTAGCGTACAGGAATACTACTTCTCCAAGAAACTGAAGGAAGTAGCCGAGATGAACGCCGCAGGCAAGAACGTCATTAACCTTGGCGTAGGCAGCCCCGACCTTCCACCTTCGGAACAGACCATCGAGACGTTGTGTGAACATGCCCGCAGAGCGAACGAGCACGGTTATCAGCCGTACGTAGGCATACCGGAACTGCGTAAGGGATTCGCCGACTGGTACAAGACGTGGTACGACGTAGACTTGGACCCGAAAACAGAGATCCAACCGCTCATCGGCTCCAAAGAAGGTATCTTGCATATCTCGCTGGCATTCTTGAATCCGGGGGATGGCGTACTGGTTCCGAACCCGGGATATCCGACATATAGTTCCGTCAGCAAACTGGTAGAGGCCCGTTTGATCCCTTACGAGCTGAAAGAGGAACTGGGATGGCAACCGGATTTCGAGGAACTGGAGAAAATGGATCTCTCCAACGTAAAGCTGATGTGGACCAATTACCCGAATATGCCCACAGGGGCGAACGCTAGCGTAGAGCTATACGAGAAACTAGTGGCCTTCGGCCGGAAGCACGGTATTATTATATGTAATGATAACCCCTATAGCTTCATCTTGAATGAGCATCCGCTAAGTATCTTAAGCATACCGGGAGCCAAAGAGATCTGTATCGAGATGAACTCCATGAGTAAGGCTCATAATATGCCGGGTTGGCGTATGGCGATGCTGGCTTCCAACGCCCAATTCGTCCAATGGATACTGAAGGTAAAAAGCAATATCGACTCCGGGCAGTTCAAGCCGATGCAATATGCGGCGGTAGAGGCCCTAAGCGCAAAGAAAGAGTGGTACGACAATATGAACCGTGTCTATCGTAGCCGCCGGAACCTTGCCGGACAAATCATGCGTACCTTGGGATGCGAGTACGACGAGAACCAAGTAGGTATGTTCCTTTGGGGACGTATCCCCGACTCCGCCGAGAGCGGCGAGGCAATCGCCAACAAGGTGCTATACGAGGCAAACGTATTCCTTACGCCGGGATTTATCTTCGGTAGTCGTGGCGAGCGTTATATCCGTATATCCCTTTGCTGCAAGAACGAGACTTTAGAAGAAGCCTTGAGAAGAATCGAGAATTTATAATTGATAATTGAAAATTAAAATATAGATCACAAAGATGGAAATGAAGATTGAACCGTTAGCATTACCGGGAGTTGACACACAACGTCCTATCGTAATCGCAGGCCCTTGTAGCGCCGAGACAGAAGAGCAAGTGTTAGAAACAGCCCAAGGATTAGCCTCCAGAGGCGTTAAGATATTCCGTGCGGGTATTTGGAAGCCTCGTACGAAACCGGGTGGATTCGAGGGCATCGGAGCCGAGGGATTGGCTTGGTTGAAGAAAGTGAAAAAAGAGACCGGTATGCTGGTATCTACCGAGGTAGCGACTAAAGATCATGTATTCGAGGCATTGAAAGCCGGTATCGATATCCTTTGGATCGGAGCACGTACGACGGTAAATCCATTCGCTGTCCAAGAGATCGCCGACGCGTTAAAAGGGGTTGATGTACCTGTATTGATCAAGAACCCGGTTAACCCGGACTTGGAGTTATGGATCGGAGCGTTCGAGCGTTTGTACGGAGCGGGCATTCATCGTTTGGGTGCTATCCATAGAGGTTTCAGCTCATACGACAAGAAGATCTACCGTAACCTTCCGTTGTGGCATATTCCTATCGAGCTTCGCCGCCGTATGCCGGACCTGCCTATTTTCTGTGATCCTAGTCACATTGGTGGTAAGCGTGAGTTGGTAGCCCCACTTTGCCAGCAAGCGATGGACTTGAGTTTCGACGGCTTAATCGTAGAGTCTCATTGTAACCCGGATTGCGCTTGGAGCGACGCTTCCCAGCAAATCACCCCGGATGTATTGGATTACGTATTGAACCTATTGGTGATCCGTGACGTAAACCAGACTACCGAGAACCTGACCGCTCTTCGCCGCCAGATCGATGGTATCGACGAGCAATTATTGGAGCTTTTGGCTAAACGTATGCGTATCTCCAAGGAGATCGGCGTTTATAAGAAAGAGCACAATATGCCGATCTTACAGTCTCCCCGCTACAGCGAGATCTTAGAGAAACGCTCCAGCATGGGTGAACAAATGGACCTGAGCCCGGACTTTGTAAAGGAGATCTTGAAGGAGATCCATGAGGAATCCGTGCGCCAGCAAATGATTATCATGAACGAACAATAATTTATAAGATGAAAATATTGATTTTAGGCGCAGGAAAGATGGGTTCTTTCTTCACCGACCTGCTTAGTTTTGATCATGAGGTAGCCGTATTGGAGAAAGATCCGAAACGTATGCGTTTTATCTATAATGCCCTTCGCCTACAAAACCCGGAAGAGGTTAAGGATTTTAATCCCGAGTTGGTCATCAACTGCGTGACGTTAAGTTACACGATAGAGGCTTTCAAGGCCGTAATGCCTTACTTGCAACCGTATTGCATTATTTCCGATATCGCTTCCGTGAAGACTTATTTGAAGGAGTTTTATGAGACATGCGGTTTCCCGTATGTCTCCACTCACCCGATGTTCGGACCGACATTCGCTAATCTGGGACAACTGGAGAAAGAGAATACGATTATTATCTCCGAGGGCGATCATCTGGGCAAGATATTCTTCAAGGATATTTATTCCAGCCTCCGCCTGCATATCTGCGAATACACGTTCGAGGAGCACGATAAAGTGGTAGCCTACTCACTAGGTATCCCTTTCGCCTCCACTATGGTATTTGCCGCTACGATGAAGCATCAGGATGCTCCGGGTACGACGTTCAAACGCCATATGAAAATCGCCCGCGGCCTTCTGTCCGAGGACGATTATCTATTGACCGAGATCCTTTTCAACCCCCGTACCCCTCGCCAAATCGAACGGATACAAGAGGAATTGCATATCTTGCAAGAAATCATCAAGGATAAGGATTCCGAGAAGATGAAAGAGTATCTGACGAAGATACGGAAGAATATCGAATAAGAAATTAAGAGGGTTGTGCTGATTAATTTTTCAGCACGGCCTCTTTTAAAAGTTCTCTCCTTACCAACATAAAGGAGATAAATAACGTACACAACTCCGCCACCGGTACATTATACCAAATACTTTGGATGCCGAATAAAGAAGGATAAACGATAATACCAAAGGTTACGAATACCAAGCTACGCAGCATAGAGATAACAACCGACAGCTTAGCGTTGCCGATAGCCGTGAAATAACTGGAGGCCAATATATTCAGCCCACTCATCAAGAAGGTGAAGCAATAAATCGTTATGCCGTAATTAGCGATCGCCAAAGCGTCCAAAGCCTCTCCTCCCTTAAAGAAAAAGGACGTGATCTGTTGCCCGAAAAAGAATAAGATGGCGAATAACGTTATACCTATCATAAAATTAACACGCCCTGCTAATCTCAGCACTTTCTCGATCCGGTCCAATCTTCCCGCCCCGAAATTATAACTGATAATCGGTATAATTCCATCGGATATCCCTAAAAATACCGTGGTGGCGATAAACAGGATATAGTTAATCGCCGTAAAGGCGGCGACTCCATCCTCTCCTAAATATCGCATCATCGTTATATTGAACAAAAAAATCGTGATTCCGGCTGATAGCTCGGATATTCCTTCCGAAGAGCCATTGTATAACGCATTCCAGACCAAAGGCCAACGGAAACGTCCTCTTTGTACCGCTACGACTTGCCCTCGCTGGAACATCCGGGGAATATTGAACAGCCCTCCCAAGGTAAAGGCCAAGCCTGTAGCCAATCCCGCCCCCTTAATCCCTAAACCCATTACCGGGATAAACAAAAGATCCAGACCGATATTAATCAACACCGTACTTCCCATTACGATCATGGCATAAAGCGGATGCCCCATCGCCTTAATCATATAATCTCCTAAGAACATCAATGATAATAAAGGGAAAAACGGGACAAGGGAACGAATATAGTCCACGGCTCCCGTAACCAATACGTCATTCGCACCTAACATACGGGCGATATCTCCGGCGAATATATAAATCAACCCGCTAATCAAAACGGATATTCCTCCAAGAAACAAGAACGAAGTAGTTATAGCGTTATTCGCCTCTTGCCGATCCGAACGTCCGAGGTTTATACCGATCAAGGTCTGACACCCTACTCCTATCACGATAGACAAAGCCGTCATCAAACTATAGCAAGGTAAGATCAGATTCACGCTGGCCAAAGCGTTCGCCCCGACAAACCGCCCTAATATCACACCATCGATCACCGACTGAATCCCGAGGAATAATAGGCCGGCTACTCCCGGTATCGTATATTTCAGAAATAGTCTTGAAATCTTTTGGGTTAGTAAACCACGCTCCAACTCTTGGCGATGGATCGCCTTTTCTCCACTCATTTTCATATTATCCACTTCACGTTTTTAACGACGCAAAGATATGGCTATTGAAAACAAGAAAAATTACCCTATGATAAATAATGACTTTTCCCTATTTTTTTACAGAAGCACGGATACGGCTCAATGACTGTGGGGTTATCTGTAAATAAGAGGCGATATGTTTCAAGGGTAGTTTCAAGATCAAGTCCGGACGGGTTTTCAGCAATGACTCATATTGTTCACGAGCTTCCATCCAACTATCGTTTATAAAATAGTTCTCATATTCCCGAAGATAGTAATCTTGTATTTTCAACCCCCAATTGGCCAACTCAAGGGAGCTCCGGCATAGGTAATCCAATTTCGTTTTCGGTATTCTCAATAATGTCGTATTCTCCACCATTTGAACATTATAGGCGGAGATATCCCGATAAACAAAATTGATCACCTCGCTATCTGAGGCGAACCATAACGAGATATCTTTCCCCTCACGCTCCACGAAAGCCCGGACCAATCCGGTTTTCACGAACCAAACAAACGGATCTCTTTCTCCCTCCCGGATCGATAATTCTCCCTTAGCAAAAGAAACCTCTTAGATCGGAAGAGCACACGTCTGAACTCCAGTCACCAGATCATCTCGTATGCCGTCTTCTGCTTGAAAAAAAAGA
>ENA-UPWS01001639-UPWS01001639.1-human-gut-metagenome-genome-assembly--contig:-NODE-1639-length-12431-cov-4.471912_pt1 | contig 12431 bp, 11 predicted proteins | sample MGYA00250054_ERZ773384 | MGnify/ENA primary metagenome ERZ773384 (study PRJEB29103, sample SAMN06111979) | human gut metagenome | biome: human gut; feature: ankylosing spondylitis patient; material... | reverse complement strand
GAAATGTTTAGAGAAATACCGAGTTTAGGAAAAGCAATGTTGTTCATAATCATACCTCCTTCATAGTAAGTGAAATACGTTTTTTCGGTACGTCAACTTCAAGTACACGAACTTTCACAACGTCACCGACTGAAAGTACGTCGGTTGGGTGCTTGATGTATCGGTCACATATTTGCGATATGTGTACAAGTCCGTCTTGATGAACACCTATATCGACAAATGCACCGAAATCTATAACGTTTCTCACCGTTCCCGTCAGTACCATATCCGGTTTTAAGTCCTCCATTGAGAGAATGTCGCTTCTTAAAACGGGCTGCGGCAATTCTTCGCGCGGGTCGCGACCTTTCTTTATAATACTGTCGGCAATGTCTTTTAAAGTGATTTCACCTATTCCGAGTTCTTCGGCTAATTTATGTGTATTTTCTTTCGACAGACGTTGCTTTAAATCCGCAACTGTGCCGTCTTGAACGTCTTGTTCGGTATATCCCATATGTTTAAGCAGCTGCGCGGCGGCTTTGTAGCTTTCAGGGTGGACGGAGGTGTTGTCAAGGACGTTGTCACCGTCTGTTATACGCAAGAAACCTGCGCACTGCTCAAATGCTTTTGCACCGAGTTTTGGCACTTTCAAAAGTTCTTTTCTTGTATTGAATTTACCGTTTTCTTCGCGATATGTGATTATGTTTTTTGAAACGGTTTTGTTAATTCCGGCAACATATGAAAGCAGTGACGGAGAGGCGGTGTTAAGGTCAACACCGACACTGTTTACACAATTTTCAACCACTCCTCCGAGTGCCTCACCAAGTCGCTTTTGGTTCATATCGTGCTGATACTGTCCGACACCGATTGACTTAGGGTCAATTTTTACAAGCTCTGCAAGCGGGTCTTGCACACGTCTTGCTATTGAAACGGCACTTCTGAGTGCAACATCGTATTGCGGGAATTCTTCAGTTGCAAGTTTTGACGCACTGTAAACAGACGCACCTGCCTCGTTTGTCATAATGTAAAATACTTCTCGGTCAATTTCTTTTAAAAGGTCGGAAATAAATATTTCACTTTCCTTTGAGGCTGTTCCGTTACCGATTGAAATTAAGTTTACGTTGTTTCTTAAAATCATATCCGTAAGAATTTTCTTGGCCTTGTCTTTGTCGTGGTTAGGCAATGTGCAGTAAACAACATTGGTGTCAAGGACTTTGCCTGTTTCGTCCACAACCGCGACTTTGCACCCTGTTCTGTAACCCGGGTCAAAGCCCATAACGATTTTATCTTTAATAGGCGGTTGCAATAAAAGTCCGGAAAGATTTTGATTGAATACCTTTATTGATGCCTCCTCGGCATTTTCCGTAAGCATATTGCGTATTTCTGTTGATATGGACGGTGCAATAAGTCGTTTATAACTGTCCTCGGCGGCAAGTTTGACGTACTTTGTAGACGGTGATTCGTGTTTTGGAGTAAGTCGTCTGAAAAGATAGTTTGTGATTTTTTCTTCGTCAATATCAATTTTTACCGATAAAAATCCTTCTTTTTCGCCACGATTTATCGCAAGCAATCTGTGGTTTGCAAGTTTTTTTATTGGTTCGGCAAAATCATAGTAAAGACGGTATACACTGTCGTCTTCTGTTGACGCTTTTGAAACCAAAAGACCAAAGTCGATTGTTTTTTGACGAATATCTTTTCTGTATTCGGGGTTATCACTGATTTCTTCGGCGATTATATCCATAGCACCGGCTATTGCATCTTCACTGCTTTCAACATCTTTTTCGGCGTCGATAAAATCAAGCGAAATACTTTCTATATTATCATTCGGATTTTGTGCAAGGATAATTTCGGCAAGCGGTGCCAGTCCTTTCTCTTTTGCGATAGTCGCTCTTGTGCGGCGTTTTGGTCTAAACGGACGGTATATATCCTCAAGTTCCGATAATGTTACGGCATTTTCGATTGATTTTGCGATTTCAACGGTCAAATTTTCTTGCTCGTTAATCAAACGCAATATTTCTTCTTTTTTATCTTCAAGGTTACGTAAATATGAAAGTCTGTCGTAAAAATCTCGTAATATTTCATCACTTAGAGAGCCTGTTGCCTCTTTTCTGTAACGGGCAATGAAAGGAATTGTGTTTCCGTCATCAATCAGTTTTACAGTGTTTGTAACCTGTTCGGGGTGTAAGTTAAATTCAGACGTAAGCTGATTTATGATTTTTTCTTCTGATTTTTTCATTATGTATATCCTCCAAAAAATAATGTTTTGCTTTGAAATTATTCTGTAACAATTCTGCAAATGAATTTTAAAAATTCTATTCACAAACTGAAATATTTGTGATATAATAGTAACAACCACAATATATAGTGTGCAATTATGTAAACTCAACACCAAATATATATGTGATTAAAAATGCAGTTAAGCTAATTATATCCCATTTAGCTTAATTTTACAAGCAAAACAGTAAAATGAGTTAAAATGAGATGTACAAGCTGAAAAAAATACAAAAAACCTATTGCACTTTTGATTGATTTAGGGTAAAATGGAACTGATGGGAGTGAATTGGAGCGTTTGGGATGACAAACGGTCAAATTGGAGAGAGTAACCCATAAATCAATAAAAAGGCAGGTGACATTGAATATGGTAAATTTTGTTGACGAATATCCGCGTCAGCTTGACGAGCGCGGAAGAATTATCTTGCCTGCCAAAGTTAGAGAAAATATGTCCGAAACAGTGTACGTTACACGTTCAATGTCAGATAAATGCCTTCAATTATACACACAAGAGGAATGGGATAAGATTTCTGAAAAGATTAATCAACTCCCAACTGCCACAGACAGAAATGCTGCGGCTTTTGTACGTTTGTTTTTCGGTAAGGCTACTTCAGCCGTTATAGACAAGCAAGGCAGAGTGCCAATCGCAAAGCGTCTGATGGAATATGCTAACCTGAAAAAAGATGTTGTGCTTGTAGGTGCAAACACACGTCTTGAAATATGGGACAGTGAAGAATGGGATAGATACCAAGATGAACTTTCAGACGATATTATGATGGACGGAATATTAAATTACGGACTTAATATTTGATTTGAGGTTGTCGATAAAGTGTTGACGGTTCAAAAAATTAATTGAAAGGGAATCAAAATGGAATTTAAACATATTTCAGTATTGTTCGGGGAAAGCATTGACGCGCTGAATATCAAACCGAACGGTATATATGCAGACGGCACACTCGGCGGCGGCGGACATTCGCACGGTATTTTGTCAACAAACGATTCGTGCCGACTTATCGGTATAGACCAAGACAAAGAGGCTATTGCGGCGGCAAAGGAACGTCTTAAAGAATTTGACGGCAGAGTGACGTTCGTAAATCGCAATTTCAGCGAGATTAAGGATATTTTATCAGAACTTGATATTGATGAAATTGACGGTGCGGTACTTGATTTGGGCGTGAGTTCATATCAGCTCGACAATGCCGAAAGAGGTTTCAGCTATATGCACGATGCCGCTCTTGACATGAGAATGAATACGTCTTCGCCGAAATCGGCATATGACGTTGTAAATTCATATTCATGTGAGGATTTGATGCGTATTTTTTATGACTACGGCGAAGAAAAGTGGTCAAAGCGTATTGCGGAATTTATTTGTGAAAAACGTAAAACAAAGCCTGTTGAAACAACATTTGAACTTGTTGAAATCATAAAGGCGGCAATACCGAAAAAAGCACGTATGGAAGGCGGACATCCTGCAAAGAGAGTGTTCCAGGCGATAAGAATTGAAGTCAATAACGAACTTGGAATATTGGAAAATGCTATTAAAGACTTTGTGTCAAGCATAAAATCGGGCGGGAGATTGGCGATTATAACGTTCCATTCACTTGAGGACAGAATTGTCAAAAAAGCATTTCAGGATTTGGCAAGGGGGTGCACTTGTCCGAAAGAATTTCCGGTATGCGTATGCGGCAAGAAACCGGAAATTAAAATTATTTCAAGAAAACCGATTTTACCGTCGGAAGAAGAGCTTGAACATAATTCACGTTCAAAAAGTGCAAAATTGAGAATTGCCGAAAAATTATAGGATAGGCTAAAGGATAATTAAGGGAGAGAATTATTGTGGAATACGGAAATTTGGCATATAAATTGCCGGAACAGTATGATGAACCGATAAAAAAGAGAAAACCACAAAAGAGAAAAGAGAAAACAGTTAATACCACAGCAGTCAGTAACAAGAGGAATCATGAACAAATGCAGTATAAGAGAACAATTTTTCGTGGAATATGCGTGACAGTGCTTTTGGCTGTATCAGCAGGATTTATGATTTCAAAATTCGTTGCTGTGAATGAGATGAACCAGCAGGTTGCGTCACTTAAAAGTCAGCTTACAACGCTTGAATCAGCAACAAGTCAGATGGTTTTTGACCTTGAACAGAGTGTTGACCTTACAAAAATTGAAAAAGAGGCAACAACAAGATTGGGTATGCAAAGACCTGAAAAGTATCAGACAATATATGTAAACGTAAAGCAAGATGATATGACAGAGAAAACTGCCGGTGAAGTAGAGGGTTTTGGACACGGTATTGTGTCTGTATTGAAAAAGATTGGTGGTAATATTGTACAATTTTTCAGCATAAAATAAAAATGGACTTCTATAATTATAAAATTATGAAAAATGTACATTTATTAAAGTATTAAAAGGAATTGATAAATTAATGAAACCATCATTAAATGAAATTAAAAAGAAAACGATATTTATGGTGTGTATCGTTGCTGTACTGCTTGCATTGCTTGTTTTGCGAGTGGCATATTGGCAGATAATAAGAGGTGACGAGCTTTCGAGCAAGGCAAAGGCACAACAGCAGGGCAGCAGTATTGTTACAGCCTCAAGAGGAGATATTTACGACCGTAACGGTAAGGTGCTTGCGGAAAGTGCAACGGTAAACACACTTATTTGCAATCCTAAGGATATTGAGGCGGACGGTGACAGTGAAGTAATCGCCGCAAGATTGGCTCCTGTTTTGAATATGGATCAAAACGAAATCCTTAAGATTATAACAAAAAATTCAAGATACCAAGTTATAAAAAAACGTCTTACGAACGAACAGACCGAGGCGGTAAAGAAATTAAGAGATTCAGATGTTGACGCAACGATTGCAAAAGCATTTAAAGGGGTATATTTTGAAAATGATTCAAAGAGATATTATCCGTTCAACGTTGCACCGCATATTTTGGGATTTACGGGATATGACAATAACGGTTTGCAGGGAATTGAACTTACTTTCGACGATGAGCTTATGGGGCGTAACGGAAGTATAGAAACTAATCAGTCGGCAAAGGGTACAACACTTAAAGACCAACAAAATGAGTATTTGAACAGTTCTCAAAACGGTGATGACGTTGTGCTTACGATTGATGAAACAATCCAGCATTTCCTTGAAAAGCACCTTGAAGAAGCGGTTACGGAAAACAAGCTTAAAGAGGGTGCGGCAGGTATTATTATGAACCCGAAAACGGGCGAAATACTTGCCATGGCAACTAAGCCTGATTTTGACGTAAATAATCCGTATGATATTGACCAGTTTGAAAAATATGCGATAGATTTGGGATATGATACATCAGATGACACAAGTGACGATCCCGATGCAACACCGAAACCGACAGAAGATCCGAATAATTTAAGTGACGAGGCCATTGCGAAAATAAGAAATAAAATGTGGAGAAACAAGGTTATTTCGGATACATATGAACCGGGCTCGACATTTAAGATTATTACTGCGGCGGCGGCTTTGGAAGAACACGTTGTAGACCTTAATTCAACATTCTATTGTCCGGGATTTAAGATTGTTGCCGACAGAAAAATCGGTTGTGCAAACAAGAGCGGTCACGGCGCTCAAACATTTGTAGAGGGTGTAAGAAACTCTTGTAACCCTGTATTTATGGAATTGGGCGAAAGACTTGGATATGAGAAATTTATGGAATATTTCACTGCATTCGGTCTTACCGAAAAGACAAACGTCGAACTTGTCGGTGAGGCGTCAAGTATTTATTACCATAATAAAATGAGTGAAGTCGATATTGCGACAAGTTCATTCGGTCAAGGTTTCCAAATAACACCGATACAGCTTGTAACAGCCGTTTCGGCGGTTATCAACGGCGGTGAAAGAATGAAACCGCAGATTGTAAAGGAAATCAGAAACTCAAACGGAATTTTGAAAACGTATGAGCCGGAGGTTATAAGCCGAGTTATTTCGGAAGAAACATCTCAGCAAATGAGAGAAATTCTTGAATCGGTTGTATCGTTGCCGACATCAACAGGTAAAAATGCGTATGTAAAAGGCTGCCGTATCGGAGGTAAAACAGGTACTTCGGAAAAAGGTAACCGTGACGAAGAAAAACGTATTGCGTCATTTATCGGTTTTGCTCCTGCAAACGATCCGGAAATAGTATGTCTTATAATGCTTGACGAACCGCAGGTTGATAACAAGTACGGCGGTACAATAGCCGCACCTTTGGCAGGTGAAGTTATTGAAGATGTACTAAACTATCTCGGTGTTGAAAAGCAGTACACAGAAAATGAAGAACCTGACGTTACGCAGGAAATACCTGACGTTAGAACAATGGATTTGACAGAGGCGAAGAAAACCATTGTTGACAAAAAGTTGAATGTTCAAGTGAGAGGTGACGGTGATACGGTAGTTGACCAGCTTCCGAAACCGGGTACAATGCTTAACGAAGATTCAACGGTAATATTATATACAGAAGAAATTGACAAAACACATACAGTAACAGTACCTAATCTTAAAGGAATGTCCGTGGATAATGCGAAATATACTCTTGAAATGAGCGGACTGAACTTTGAGATTGTCGGTGCGGGACACAGTGAAGTGTCGAGTGCGTATGCGGTAAATCAGAGCATAGCGGCAGGCGAGGAGGTTACACCTGCGACAGTAATAGGCGTGGAATTCCGCCAAGTAACTTCAGACTAATAGGACAGGGGGAAATATCAAATGTTAGCAAGTGAATTATTAGGCAGTAAATGGCTTGATGAGCATGAAGATATAGATATAACCGGAATAGCGTACGATTCAAGAAACGTACTTCCGGGAAACATTTTTGTATGTATCAAAGGCTTTGAAACAGACGGACATAAATATGCAGAAATGGCAGTTAAAAACGGTGCGTCACTAATCGTTGCCGAAGATAAAATAGATGTAGATGTACCTGTTTGGTATGTTGAAAATTCGAGAGTTGAAATTGCGGAAATGGCTTGTAAGTATTACGGTAATCCGTCAAGCAAATTCAAACTTATCGGTATCACAGGCACAAACGGTAAGACTACAATAACATATTTAATAAAGAGTATAATCGAAACAGCCGGTATGAGAATCGGTGTTATCGGTACAAATCAAAATATTATCGGTGACAAGGTGCTTGTTACGCAAAGTACAACACCTACAACACCGAACGCACTTGAACTTCAACAGCTATTTGCGGAAATGGTTGACAGTGATGCGGAATGTGTTGTAATGGAAGTTTCGAGTCACGCACTTGAACTTGAAAGAGTACACGGTTGTCACTTTGACGTGGGTGTGTTCACAAATCTTACGCGTGACCATCTTGATTTCCATAAGACTATGGAAAATTACTTAAATGCAAAGGCTAAGCTGTTTAAAATCAGCAATAAGGGTGTTGTTAATTTCGACGACGACGGCGGTAAGAAGATTGTTGCAAACAATGACTGCGATATATTAAAAGTCGGTCTTTCGGACGGTTGCGACCTTAAAGCAAAAAATATTGAAATTTCATCATCGGGTGCTGATTTTGATGTTGAATATGACGGTAAGACATATCGTGTTCATATAGTAATTCCGGGCAAGTTCAGCGTGTATAATGCAATATGCGCCATGGGTGCGGCATTGCAGATGGGTATTGATATGGATACCATTATCAAAGGTCTTGAAAATGCAACAGGAGTTGTCGGACGTGTTGAGGTTGTTCCTACAAATACCGATTATACGGTTATAATCGACTATGCACATACACCGGACGGTCTTGAAAATATAATTAAAACCGTTAAAGATTTTGCAAAGGGTGAGGTTATAACATTGTTCGGCTGCGGCGGTGACAGAGATAATACGAAGCGACCGATTATGGGTGAAATCGCCGGAAAACTTTCGGATTACAGTATTATAACGTCAGACAATCCGCGTACGGAAGACCCTGTTTCTATTATAGAACAGATAGAAGTCGGAATGAAACGCACAGACGGAAAATATAAAGTAATAGTCGACAGACGAGAGGCTATCGCATATGCTCTTGACCACGCAAAGAAAGATGATGTAATCATTCTTGCGGGTAAGGGACAGGAAACATATCAGATAATTGGTAAAGAGAAACACGACTTTGACGAACGTGTTGTTGTATATAAACACCTTAATAAATAATTGAAAAGGGCGGCTGAAAAACTACCGCCCTTATTTTTGAGCATAGGACAAAAAGAGAGAAAGGATTTAATTTATTATGCAGGCAATGACGATTGAAGATGTATTAAAAGCAACTGGGGGAACACTTTTAAGCGGTGACATACACCAAACTTTTAACGATGTAATCAGTGATTCGAGAAAGGTTACGGCAGGTGTGCTTTTTGTTCCGCTTGTCGGTGAAAAGTTTGACGGTCACGAATTTATAAAGGCGGCTTTCGACCTTGGTGCTTCGGCTGTTTTGACACAGAGAGATACCGAGCTTTTAGTAGATAAGACAATCGTAAAGGTTGAAGATACATTAAAAGCATTCGGCGACATTGCAAAGTATTACAAGCAAAAGTATAATGTTCCGACTGTTTCCGTTACGGGCAGTGTGGGAAAAACCACTACTAAAGATATGCTTGCATCAGTCCTTTCACAGAAGTATAATACACTTAAGACAATGGGCAACTTCAATAATGAAATAGGTTTGCCTATTACGATTTTCGGACTTGAAAAAGAACATGAGGCGGCTGTTCTTGAAATGGGAATGAACCATTTCGGTGAAATCGAACATCTTGCTGATATAGGCAGACCTGATGTTGCGGTTATAACAAACATCGGTCAGTCGCATATTGAAAATCTCGGCTCACGCGAAGGCATTTTCAAGGCGAAAATGGAAATGACAAAGCTGTTTACAAAGGATAATACACTTATAGTAAATGGTGATGACGATTACCTTTCAAAAACAAAGGGTATGGGTGAATACAAGGTAGTATATTACGGTATAACAAATCCCGAAAATGATGTTTACGCAAAGGACATTGAAAATAACGGACTTAACGGAATTAAATTCACCGCAGTTGTTGACGGCGGCGAATATCCTATTGAAGTAAATGTTCCGGGTAAACATAATGTGTACAATGCACTTGCGGCAATATGCGTAGGACGTGAATTTGATGTGCCTATGGATAAGATTGCAGAGGGAATACGCAGTTTTGAACTTACAAAAATGAGATTGGCTGTTGAAGAATATAACGGTATTACGATAATCAATGACTGTTATAATGCGTCACCGGATTCGATTAAAGCGGCACTCGGAGTGCTTGCGGATACAGATAAAAACAGAAAAGTCGCAATTTTGGGCGACGTGCTTGAAATGGGCGATTTTGCAAAAGACGCACATTACAATCTCGGTAAGGTTGTCAAGGAAAGCGGAGTGGACTTGCTTATAACAGCCGGTGAAAATATGAAATATCTTGCACAAGGTGCAAAGGATAACGGTGTAGAAAATATAGTGTCATTTGATAAAACTCTTGAAGTGTGCAACTATGTCAAAGACGAAATCAAGAGCGGTGACGCGGTGCTTATAAAGGCGTCAAGAGGAATGCACTTTGAAGAAGTATATAACACAATTAAAAATAAATAACGAGAGGAAAAGGATTAAAAAATGGAATTGATAAAAGAAATGTTAATGTCATCATTGCTTACACTTGTCGTTGCACTTGTTGTAACGCTTGTGTTCGGACCTGTGTTTATTCCGTGGCTCAGAAAACTTAAATTCGGTCAGGAAATAAGAGAAGAAGGTCCGAAGTGGCACCAGAAAAAATCGGGTACACCGACAATGGGCGGTATTATGTTCATAGTTGCAATGGCGATTGCGATACTTGTAACAACCGTCATTTTTGCAATGAACGGTAATTTTAACACAACATACGCAAGATGTATTGTATTGTTTCTTGTCCTTTTTTTCCCAGCCTTCAGCCATTGTTTGTAATCTCACTCGGTTTCGGTGTTATCGGTTTTGTGGACGATTACATTAAAGTAGTAAAAAAACGTAATCTCGGACTTACAGCACCGCAGAAATTCATAATGCAAGTTGTGCTTGCGGCAATTTATATTGCAGTGCTTTACTTCATAGGCGAGCTTGATACGGCGATTAAAATACCGTTTACAAGTATTGAATGGACAATGCCGATATGGCTTTACATACCATTCGTAATGTTCGTTGTCGTAGGTGTTGTAAATGCTGTAAATCTTACAGACGGACTTGACGGTTTGGCATCAAGTATAACGACAATAGTTGGAATATTCTTTATGCTTGTGTCATATATCGTATTTAAAGAGTATGGCGTGACTGTATTTTCAGCGGCATTAATCGGCGGTTTGATAGGATTTTTGTGGTATAATAAATATCCTGCAAAGGTGTTTATGGGTGATACAGGCTCACTTTTCTTGGGTGCGTCGGTTGCACTTATGGCGATTGACCTAAAAATGCCTATACACCTTATATTGATAGGTTTTGTATACTTTATGGAAACACTTTCTGTAATTATGCAGACTGCATATTTCAAATATACAAAGAAGAAATACGGTGAGGGAAGAAGAATATTCAAGATGAGCCCTATTCACCACCATTTTGAAATGTGCGGTTGGAAAGAAAAGAAAATCGTTGCGGTATTTACATTGGTAACGGTAATTACTTGTGCCGTTGCATATTTTGCAATTTAAGACGAATTAATCGGAAGGAGATTTAGATATGGCAGGGACTGCATATCCTAAAAGAGCTATAAAACAGAATAGACGAACAACTCGTGCTAAAATAGGAAAACCGGTTAAGCTTGCACGAATGGGAGAGATAGACTATACATTTTTGTTTATAGTAATATTGTTGCTTTCATTCGGTTTGGTAATGCTGCTCTCGGCGTCTGCACCTGCCGGAAATACTTTACATAACAATTCGTACTACTTCTTTAATAAACAATTCCTTTGTGCAATATTGGGACTTATCGGAATGTGGGTTATTTCAAGAATTGATTACAATAAATATAAAAATACCGTTCCGAAGTTTATGATTGTATGTACAATACTTTTGGTCTGCGTTCTTATACCGGGTTTGGGTGTAAAATTGAACGGTTCGAGAAGATGGCTTAATACTCCGTTTCTTCAGCTTCAACCGTCGGAATTTATGAAACCCGTTATAGCAATGTATTTTGCACGACTTGTCGATTCGGGAAAATATAATTTGAAACATCTTAAGGGTAATTTGCCGTATATAGGAGTTATGCTTATAGTTGTCGGACTGATGCTTATGGAAACACACCTTAGCGGTGCGATAGTTATTGCCGGTATCGGTGTAAGCGTTATGATTGCAGGAGGTACACCGATTAAACCCGTACTTATCGGAGCACTTATTCTTTTGCCAATCGGCTTAATCGGCGTCCGCGCACTCAGCGGTGTAAGATGGGCACGCGTAACAAGTTTTATGAATCCGTTTGCGGATATTCGTGACGAAAGTTATCAGGTTGTGCAAGGACTTTATGCGATTGGCTCGGGCGGTATTTTCGGACTTGGCTTGGGACAGAGTGTACAGAAATATTCGTATTTGCCTGAACCGTATAATGACTTTATATTTGCGATTGTTTGTGAGGAACTTGGTCTTATCGGTGCGGCTGTTGTAATTTTGCTTTTTGCGGCGCTTATTATAAGAGCAATAAGAATTGCTATGAATGCACCCGATACATACGGCTCACTTGTTGCGGTGGGTATTGCGGCTCAGCTTGCTATTCAGACGATACTTAATATCGCCGTTGCAACATCGAGCGTACCGAATACAGGTGTAGCATTGCCGTTTTTCAGTTACGGCGGTACGGCGATAATAACGCTTTTATGTGAAATGGGAGTATTGCTTAATATATCAAGACATTCCGTAAAAGATTAATGTGGAGGAAGATTTATGAGAGTATTATTTGCGGGCGGAGGAACAGGCGGACATATTAATCCGGCTATTTCAATCGCCGATTATGCAGCTAAACAGGATAAGGATTTTAAGGCTTTGTTTGTCGGTACAAAATCGGGACTTGAAACAAAACTTGTACCGAAAGCAGGATATGATATTGAAAGCGCTGCGCAGACTTTGCTTTCATACTATGAATAAAATGGAGGAGATATCATGCCGACAATCAGTGTGATCGTACCGGTTTATAAAGTTGAACCATATATA
>ENA-UPWS01001633-UPWS01001633.1-human-gut-metagenome-genome-assembly--contig:-NODE-1633-length-12498-cov-5.096208_pt1 | contig 12498 bp, 6 predicted proteins | sample MGYA00250054_ERZ773384 | MGnify/ENA primary metagenome ERZ773384 (study PRJEB29103, sample SAMN06111979) | human gut metagenome | biome: human gut; feature: ankylosing spondylitis patient; material... | reverse complement strand
GCAGTTTCAATTTCTTCCTGAAAATATTTTCCCATTGTTTCATTCCTTTCTGTCGCTCAAGTATAGTAATATAATTTTACAACATATAACGCTTTAAAGCAATAAAGTACAAAAAACAAAATTAACAAAAATAGACATAAATAAATAGTAAAAATACATAAAAAAAATCAACCAAAAAAATTTTTACAAGCAAAGATGTGCTTTTTATGGGGCAAAAAGCCTAAAAAATTGCACAAAAGGGGGGACAAAAACGCCCTTAATAAAAACGTTTTTCCTCCCATAAAATCTAGCAATTGCAAAAATTATATGATATAGTGATTTTTAGTATAAAACATGAAAAATGAAAAAAAATATAGGCTATATGAGAATAAGAGGAGGAGAAACCAATGGACAACAATTTAAGGGGGGTACCTGTTGAGGGGTTTGCTGACAAAAGTCGCGAAGCGGCCGTCGAGGGAATAGTATTATTAAAGAATGAAAACAACACACTCCCATTAACAGAACAGGATAAGGTTTCAGTTTTTGGAAGACCAATGATTGAGTACTACAGAAGCGGAACAGGTTCAGGAGGAGCTGTAAACGTTGAATACACAACAAATATTTTGGACGGATTTGAAAACAGCAACCTTAACTTTAATAAGACTATAGTTGAAGACTATAAGGAATGGTTAAAAGACCATCCATTTGATAACGGTGGCGGTGGATGGGCATGCGAGCCATGGTTCCAGAAAGATATGGAAATCACAGCAGATTATGCAAAGAAACAGGCAGAATCAACTAACAAGGCTGTATACATTATCGGACGTACAGCAGGAGAAGATAAGGACAACGCCAACTGGGTAGGAAGCTATCTTCTTACAGATGAAGAAAAAGAAAACCTTAAGAACATAACAGAAGCTTTCGAAGATGTTTGTGTAGTTCTTAACGTTTCAAATATTATCGACCTTAAGTGGATTGATGAAGAACAGTTTAAGGGACACATCAAATCAGTAATTATTGTATGGCAGGGCGGTATGGAAGGTGGAAACGCAGTAGCTGAAGCACTTTCAGGCAAGGCTACACCAAGCGGTAAATTACCTGACACAGTAGCTTATGATATTGAAGACTATCCTGCTAATGACAACTTTGGCAACGAACTTACAAACCTTTACAAAGAAGACATTTATGTAGGATATCGTTATTTTGAAACATTTGCACCTGAAAAAGTTCAATTTGAATTTGGTTTCGGACTTTCATACACAACATTTGAGATTGAAACAGTATCAGCCGATGCAGATGATGAAAAAATCACATTAGAAGTTAAGGTAACTAACACAGGTGATAAGTTCTCAGGAAAAGAAGTTGTTCAGGTATACTACGAAGCACCACAGGGAGCTTTGGGACAGCCTGCAAGACAGCTTTGTGCATACGAGAAAACAGAAAATCTTGCACCGGGTCAGAGCCAGACATTAAAGATTGCTTTCGATATTAACGGAATTGCATCATATGATGACTCAGGCGTTACAGGCAACAAGTCGTGCTACGTATTAGAAGCAGGAGATTACAACTTCTACGTAGGTAACAGCGTAAAAAATAATAAACGAGCTTATACATATAAAATTGAAGAGCTTAAAGTAACAGAACAGCTTTCAGAAGCTGCTTGCCCAAATGATGATAATCTTACATTAATGAAGCCGGGCAAAAGAAAAGAAGATGGAACATATGAAATAACATATGTACCATCACAGAAGCCAACAGTAGACATGGCTAAGAGAATTGAAGAAAATCTTCCAAAGGATATGGAAATTACAGGTGATGTAGGAATTACATTACAGGATGTAAAAGCAGGTAAAAACACTATTGAAGAGTTCGTTGCACAGCTTACAGTTGCAGAATTAGCACAGATTGTAAGAGGTGAAGGAATGAGTAACCCTAGAGTTACAAAAGGAACAGCTTCAGCTTTTGGTGGATTAAGCGATACATTGTTTGCTTACGGAATCCCTGCAGCATGTTGTGCTGACGGTCCTAGTGGACTTAGAATGGAAGGAAAAGCTACACAGCTTCCTATTGGAACAGCACTTTCAGCATCATGGAATCCTAAGCTTGTAAGAGAACTTTACACAATGGAAGGTCAGGAATTATACGGAAATCAGGTAGATACATTACTTGGACCCGGAGTAAACATTCACAGACATCCTTTAAACGGACGTAACTTTGAATATTATTCAGAAGATCCATACCTTTCAGGTACAATTGCAGTTGCTTCAACAGGCGGTATTAAAGACGGTGGAGCATGGGGCACAATTAAGCATTTTGCATTAAACGGTCAGGAATCACATAGATTTAAGATTGATGCAGTATGCTCAGAAAGAGCAATTAGACAGATTTATCTTAAAACATTTGAAATGGCAGTAAAAGCCGGAACAGTTAAGGCATTAATGACAGCCTATAATCCTATTAACGGACATTGGGCAGCTTCAAATTACGATCTTTGTACAACAATTCTTAGAAATGAATGGGGATATGACGGTATCGTCATGACTGACTGGTGGGCTAAGATGAACGACGTTGTAGAAGGTGGAGAAGAATCAAATCAGGATACAAGAGACATGGTTCGCTCACAGAATGACTTATATATGGTTGTAAATAACAACGGAGCAGAAGTTAATTCAAACAATGATAATACTGAAGAGTCAGTTAAGGAGGGAAAGCTTACTGTTGGAGAACTTCAGAGAGCAGCAATTAATATTTGTAACTTTATTCTTTCAGCACCTGTTATTGAAAGAGAATTAGTTGATACTGATATTGCAAAACATTTTGATTCAATTCCAAACGACCAGGCTAAGTATCAGGTATTCAATGTTGGAAAAGATGATAAGGTAATGTTTAACAGTGGAACGGAAGCTACATTGGAAGTTGAAGAAGAAGGAGAATATACAATTATTGTAAATATCGCATTTGACAAGTCCAACTTATCACAGTCAACAGTAAACGTTAATGCTAACGGCACAACAATGGTAGTAATCCAGACTAACGGAACAGATGGCAACTGGATTACACAGAAGCTTTGCAAGGTTAAACTTGACAAGGGTGTATACAACTTAAAACTTGAAGAAGTACTAGCAGGAATCAAAGTTAAATATATTCAGTTTAAGAAGATTCCTAAGAAAAATAAATAAATGTAAAAAGCATACAGTCTATTATGATTGGTTAGTCAAAGCATAGCATATGACAATTGAAAAAGGTCTGCTGGAGATATTGTTCCAGTGGACTTTTTCTTTACTCCTTTAGAGGGGTACCTTAATGTTTGGCATATAACAGAGAAAAAAATGATGAAATTGTGCAAAATCACAAGAAGAATAAAAACGGTTTTATAGTGAAAACGTTATAACACCAAATAATTGTATAAAATGCACAAAAAGAAGCAGACAAAATGCGCAAAAAGCATAAGGAAAATGCATAAAGAACAGGTTGATTTATGGGAAATGAATAAAAAGTGTATAACATAACCCATGGGTAGTTGAAAAAAACATTTTAATTTGGTAGAATTGTCTAATAAGGGATAAATAATCGAAGGGATTCGACAAGATCTTGGATGAAAGGAGAAAAAACATGAATATTTCAAAAAGGAAACAAGGAATACTCGCAATAATATGTACTATTGCGATGATTGTAACATCAATTACGGTGTACAATCCAAGGGAGGTAAAGGCTGGCCAAAGCGATGCGGCATCTTATGATTATTCAACTACTGCGTGGTTAGGAGATGGAGCTGGAGGTGGTAAGTATAACAATAAATACAAGTTGGCTCCATTAAGAGGTGTTAGTAATATTGCTAATATACAGAAACCGCCGTTTGCTACAGCAGACGGAATTTATATGGCCTTAGCCACTGATGACGTAAAAAAAGTAACAGTTAATGGTACTGAAACATCTGAATATGATATGCAAGGGGCTGGAATGTTATTACATTTAGCAGCTATGACAGAAAAATATAATGATATTTTGATTTATAATTCAAAGGGAGAAGCATTTGCTGAATTATATGGACTTTATGCAGACGGAACAGATTCAGGAACAGTTGAACCAGTAGAGAAACCTGCAGCACCAGCAGACTTGAAGGTTTCATTTAACGAAGAAGAGAAAACATGCACAATTTCATTTGGTGAAGTTGAAGGAATTACAACATACAATTTTTATGTTGGAGGGGAAAAAATAGGGACAGTTCCAGAAAATAAGACATTTAATATATCAGATTTAAATGTAGAAGAAGGAAAGGAATATATTTTTGGAGTTACTTCAGTAAATGCTAAAAATGTTGAATCCAACAAAGCAACAACAAAAGCTACAACACCTGTATTTAGCGCACCTTCAGCACCAACTCAGATTTATGCAAATATTAATCCTGCCCAGACAGATTATACTGTTGGTGTTGTTCAGGCAGTTACAGGTGCCAAAGGTTATAGATTTTATATAAATGGAGAATTTGCTAAAGAAATAGCTAAAGATCAAGTTATTACAATCGCAGAAATGGAAGAAAAGTATGGACTTAAGCGCGGAGAAGATAACACATTTGGTATTTCAGCTTTTAATGATAAGGGAGAGTCAGCTAGAACAGAAATAAAAGTTAGTGTTCCAGCTGGAGAAACTTTTGAAAATGGAAAAGAATTAATTCCGAATGATAGAAAAAGTTATAGTGGAAAAGTTGGAGAGATTGTAGGTGGTAATCCAAATGATGTTCAGAATGTTATTAAAAAAATAAAATTTGAACAGAACAAATGGTATGTGGTGAAATTCTCAGCAACTTGTGATGTTAATAAAAAGATTCAGGTAAGAGTTCAGGAAGATATTACATGGCATAATGAGGCAGGAGGGCATTACAATGTTGCTCTTAATGCAGGAGAAAGTACAGATGTAATAATCAAATTCAAGGCTAATAAGTCAACTGATGAGGGAATGTTAAACTTCTGTATGGGATATGTGGAAAATACAGTTTCGGAAGAAGCAAATATGAATATTTCTAATATTAGTTTGATTGGATACAATGATGAACCACAGATTGAGAATATGTCTGAAATAAAAGTAGACGGTAACAGCGTTGCATATGTAAGTAATGTAACTGCAGCTTGTATTACAAATTATTCAAACAAAAATGGTTATGGTTATTTTAATGCAGTTGATAAGAAAGCATATTATACAGGAGAAGATAAAGCTATTCCTGTAAGTGATAAAGGATTAGACTTAAAGAGCATTGCATTAAATGTAACAATGACACCGGGAGCAAGTATTAGATTAGCAGCTCCAACAGGTTTAAGATTCCAGACAACTGTTGAATCAGGAAATGATATTGCCGTAGATGATATTTTAGATTTAAAAACAGGAACAGTAACAACAGGTACTCTTATTACAACACGACGTTTGTACGAAGCGAATGACAATACACTTACAAGGGATAGTGATTATAAATTCCTCGATATTGAAAATGATGGATGGTTTAATGATGGAACAAAGACAACAACAGGAAAGTTCTGTGGTTCAATTGTTAGAATTAAAGACGGAAACTATGATAGAGAATTTATCGCTGTAGGATATGCAACTATTAATTATTCAAATGGTGATCCAAAGACTGTATATGCAGAAGTTACTGTAAACAACGCTAAATCAATTCAGTACGTTGCTAATAAAGTAAAAGCCAGCGAGAAATTTAGTGGTTACACTGCTGAACAGAAGAACATCATTGAAAAGTACATTGCTAATAGAAAGGAGATATTAGAATAATGGAAAGAAGATATATAAGCCCAGAGATGGATATAATAGAATTTGACACAAATGATGTAATAACTACAAGTGGTGAGCTCGGTGGTGAAAAGCCTGGATTAACAGATGTAATTGATGTAAACACAATGAAAAATTGGTCAGATTTCTTTGAATAAAAAATAAACAACTTAATAATAAAACAAGCTGTGCTTTAACTCAACATTAAAGCACAGCTTATTTTTTGTCCTCATTACTATCATCTTCCCCTAAAGGTCTATAACAATGTTCAATAAATGCAGAAGGTTAAAAATCAGACAAACCAGCCGGATTGTCGACTTATTGTATGGGTGTATTACTTGATTTGAAGGGCAAAAAAATGTATACTAGTAGTTATCAGTATGAAATGGATTATAACCCCGAAGGGTACGCATTTAACCTGATAAGTTACGAAAACATAGGAGGCAAAAATGATAACATTAAGTAAAGGCGGAGCATACCTTATTGGTGGCACAGAAGTTGTAGAAACAGGTGCAGGCTCAGAAGAATTACTAAAGAACACGTTAGGGGATAAATACCTTACAAAAGAAGATGCTGCAAAGAATACTATGGCATATGGTATTTTGAACGAACACAACACATCAGGCAACATGGACAAGCTTCAGATTAAGTTTGATAAGCTTACTTCCCATGATATTACATTTGTTGGAATCATTCAGACAGCAAGAGCTTCAGGATTAGAGAAATTCCCAATTCCTTATGTGCTTACAAACTGTCATAACAGTTTATGTGCTGTTGGTGGAACAATTAACGAAGATGACCATATGTTTGGACTTACTTGTGCTAAGAAATATGGCGGAATTTATGTACCACCTCACCAGGCAGTTATTCATCAGTTTGCCAGAGAGATGTTAGCAGGTGGCGGAAAGATGATTCTTGGTTCTGATTCACATACACGTTATGGTGCTCTTGGTACTATGGCTATGGGTGAAGGCGGACCTGAATTGGTTAAGCAGTTACTTTCACAGACATATGACATTAATATGCCTGAAGTAATCGGTATCTACATGACAGGAGAACCTGCTAAGGGTGTAGGACCTCAGGACGTTGCACTTGCAATTATCGGAGAAGTATTTGACAAGGGTTATGTTAAGAATAAAGTTATGGAATTTGTAGGACCTGGTGTTTCTAACTTAAGCGCAGATTTCAGAATCGGTGTTGACGTTATGACAACAGAAACAACTTGTCTTTCATCTATTTGGCGTACAGATGAGAAGATTAAGGAATTCTATGACATCCATGGAAGAGTAGATGAGTATAAAGAATTAAATCCTGGCGAAGTTACATACTATGATGGAATTGTTTATGTTGATTTATCTAAGATTAAACCTATGATTGCAATGCCATTCCATCCAAGTAACACATATACTATTGAAGAATTAAATGCTAACTTGGAAGATATTCTCCACGATGTTGAAAAGAAAGCTTTAGTTTCATTAGATGGACAGGTTGATTATAAACTTACAAACAAGATTCGTGATGGAAAACTTTATGTTGACCAGGGAATCATTGCAGGTTGTGCAGGTGGTGGATTTGAAAACATTTGTGCAGCAGCAGATATATTAAAGGGACATAGCATTGGAGCTGACGAATTTACACTTAGTGTATATCCTGCTTCTATGCCAGTATATATGGAATTAATCAAAAACGGATGCGCAGCAGATATTATGGCTGCCGGCGGTGTTATGAAGACAGCATTCTGTGGACCTTGTTTCGGTGCAGGTGATACACCGGCTAACAATGCCTTCAGTATCAGACATTCAACACGTAACTTCCCTAACAGAGAAGGAAGTAAGTTACAGAATGGACAGATTTCTTCAGTTGCACTTATGGATGCCAGATCTATTGCAGCAACAGCAGCTAACAAGGGTTATCTTACAGCAGCTACAGATGTTGATGTTGAGTTTAAGGGACGTAAGTATCATTTTGACAAGAGTATTTATGAAAACAGAGTATTTGACTCACACGGAATAGCAGATCCTGATACAGAAATCCAGTTTGGACCAAACATCAAAGACTGGCCGGAAATGGTTGCACTTACAGACAATCTTCTTCTTAAAGTTGTTTCAGAGATTCATGATCCGGTTACAACAACAGATGAATTAATACCATCAGGTGAAACATCATCTTATCGTTCTAACCCACTTGGACTTGCAGAGTTTGCACTTTCAAGAAAGGATCCTGAATATGTAGGAAAGGCTAAAGAAGTACAGAAAGCAGAAAAAGCAAGAGAAGCAGGACAGAATCCTGTAGATGCACTTCCGGAAGTTGGAGGAGTATTTGAAGCGTTAAAGAGCAATCTTCCTCAGTACAAGATTGACAATGATACAGTAGGTATCGGAAGCACTATTTTTGCAGTAAAACCGGGTGACGGTTCAGCAAGAGAACAGGCTGCTTCATGTCAGAAGGTATTAGGCGGATGGGCTAATATTGCCTGTGAATATGCAACAAAGAGATATCGTTCAAACCTTATTAACTGGGGTATGCTTCCATTCATTTATGAATCAGAAGAATTGCCATTTAAGAACGGTGACTATATTTTTGTACCGGAAATAGTTGAAGCTGTTAAGAACAAAGCTACAGACGTACAGGCTTACGTTGTAGATGATGACAAGAATGTTAAACCATTTACATTAAAGCTTGGCGAAATGACTGACGACGAACGTGACATTATATTAAAAGGCTGCCTGATTAATTACAACAGAAAATAAATAATTAAAACAGGGAGGAGACCATATGGGAAACAAGAATGTCATAACAAAAGATGACTGTTATTTGTTTGGAAAAGGTACTCATTATGAAATATATGAGAAACTGGGTGCGCATGTTACAACAATTGATGGTGTAAAAGGAACATATTTCGCAGTTTGGGCACCCCATGCAGTTAACGTTGCCGTTATAGGTGATTTTAATGACTGGTTGGGATTTAACCATAACATGAAGATGGAAAATGATTCAGGCATCTGGGAACTTTTCATACCGGAGGTTGAAGAAGGTGCAATGTACAAGTATGTTATTTCTACACAAAGTGGGGATACATTGTACAAAGCTGATCCTTATGGTTTTTGGGCTGAGAAAAGACCCGGAAATGCTTCAAGGGTAGCAAATATTGATAATTACAAATGGAAAGATGCTAAATGGATATCAGAGAAGGCAAAGGAGAATCACTATGAACTTCCAATGTCAATCTATGAGGTTCATCCGGGTTCATGGAAAAAGGATTTTAAAGGTCCTGATGATGAAGACGGATTCTATGATTACAAGCGTATGGCTAAAGAACTTGTAGCATATGTTAAGGATATGGGATATACTCATGTAGAACTTATGGGTATATTGGAACATCCTTTTGATGGTTCATGGGGATATCAGGTTGTGGGATATTATGCACCTACATCAAGATATGGAACACCTCAGGATTTTATGTATTTGGTAGATGCTTTCCACAAAGCAGGAATCGGGGTTATTTTGGATTGGGTACCTGCCCACTTCCCAAAAGATGCTCACGGACTTGCAATGTTTGACGGAACACCGTTGTATGAATATGCAGATCCAAGATTGGGAGAACATCCTGACTGGGGTACTAAGGTTTTCGACTATTCTAAGACAGAAGTTGTTAATTTCCTTATTGCAAATGCTTTATTCTGGGTTGAAAAATATCACATAGACGGACTTCGAGTTGACGCAGTTGCTTCTATGTTATATTTGGATTACGGAAGAGAAGACGGACAGTGGGTTCCTAATAAGTATGGCGGTAATGAGAACTTGGAAGCTATTGAGTTCTTTAAACATTTAAGTAGTGTTATGAATTACAGAAATCCAAGAGCATATATTATTGCTGAGGAGTCAACAGCATGGCCTAAGGTTACTATGTCACCTAAGGATGGAGGACTTGGTTTCTCTTACAAGTGGAACATGGGCTGGATGCATGATTTCTTAGAGTATACTAAGCTTGATCCTTTGTTTAAGAAGGGTAATCATAATAAGATGACTTTCGGATTAACTTATGCATTTAGTGAGAATTTTATTTTAGTATTATCTCACGATGAAGTTGTTCATTTGAAATGTTCAATGATTAATAAGATGCCGGGTTATCCACAGGATAAGTTTAAGAACTTAAAGACAGCATATACATTTATGTTGGGACATCCGGGCAGAAAGCTGTTATTTATGGGACAGGAATTTGCCCAGTTACAGGAATGGTCAGAGGCTAGAAGCCTTGACTGGTATCTGCTTGATGAACCTGAACATAAGGACATGCAGGAATATGTAAAGAAATTACTTCACTTATATAAGGAATATCCGGCACTTTACACTGAAACAAAGGGCTATGGAGCTTTTGAGTGGATTAATGCCAATGACTGTGAAAGAAGTATTTTCAGTTTCATAAGAAAGACAACAGAAGCTGATTATAAGAACTCTATCGGTTTCGTGTGTAACTTTACACCAATGGAAAGACCTGATTATGTTGTAGGAGTTCCAAAAGCCGGAACTTACAAGAGATTGGTTACAACAGAAACAGGTGAGAAACAGGTTGTAAGCTACAGAGCAAAGAAAGGCGAGTGCGATGGAAGACCATACAGATTGGAAATTCCACTTAGACCATACGAATCAGTAGTTTTCGAATTTCCAAAAACAAGAAAAAAGAAAGCTACACCAAAGAAGAAAACAAAATAAAAAATAAAATTGTCTGTGGTACAAAAAAATAGTGCCACAGACATTTTTTTGTGCTATGATTAGGATTGATTAAATATAAGGATTGAATGGGTGATGAAATGAAAAAGAAAGTTATAGCAGTTGTTGCAATTGTGCTGATTTTTGCAATTGCGGTGGTTATAGGAATAAATTTTAACAAGAAGCAGTCTAAGAATAACAAGCAGAGCAATAGCGGTCAGGCAACGTCTACATATAATGGTAAGTTGCCGGGGATTGATTTATATTATGGAAGTCAGAAGGTTGGAAGTCTTAACGGCTACACAATGGATATGGAAGAAGAACATATGCGTGATGTTATTGTCCCTGTTAATACAGACAGAACGGTTCCAATTACAATATCAACTAATGGCAATAAGGTTTCAGAGATTTCTTACGAAATGAAGAGTACTGAGGACAACCGTTTGATAGATAATGGAACCCTTGCCGGCTGGAAACAGAAGGACGGCAAGATTACTTTGAATTATCAGGCCAGTGCCATTATGGAACAGGGAACAGAGTATTTCTGGGAAATAATTATCAAAACAGATAAGTATGAGCAGATTAATTATTACGCAAGGGTAATGGTTACGGATAAGGAGTTTGTTACTGAACAGATTAAGTTTGCGAAGAATTTTGCACAGACTGCTTTAAAGGGCGAGGGAGCTTCAAAGCTTGCTCAGTATATTGAGCCTGATAGTAGCCTTCCTAATGATAACCTTGGTCAGACTACTATTAAGTCAAGTTACAATAGCCTTATTTGGACTTCACTTAAGCCTGAGCTTATATCTGATATAACAATAACAGCAAAAGAGTTTTGCATAAAGGACACCGGGGAAGCCGGAACTTATACAATGAATTATCAGATTAGAACAACTAATGCTGAGAAGGTTAAAGAGAAATATAATGTTTCTGAAACAATCACAATATGGAGTTGTGCAGGAAGAATTTATGTTTTGGCATATGACAGGGAAGTAAATCAGATTTGGACAGCAGACAAGAATAACGTAGGCGGAAGTTTTATTGACTTAGGTATTCAGAAAGAAACAAAGGCTGATTTTGTTGAAAGTTCAAATCAGCAGTTTATGGCGTTTCAGGTTAACGGCGATGTTTACGTAATGGATTTGAATGAAAGAAAAATCAAACAGGTTTACAATCTTAATGGCAAGAATGCTGAACAGCTTAACAATACTAAGGCAAGGGTAATTACCGTGAATGACAAGGGCAATGTTGACTATATGATTTATGGTTATAGTAAGGCTAAGGAGCATGTAGGCGAAAACGGAATTTCTATTTTAAGATATAATTATGAGTCTAACAGTTCCAAAGAGGCGGCTTTTGTACCTTGCAAAGTGCCTGCTTACAACTTGGAGAAGCAGTTGTCACAGCTTTGTTACGTAGGCGACGGAACTCTTTATATTATGATGAACAACACTATTTACTATGCAAACCTTAAAACTAAGGAGTGGGGAGCGTTGGTAGAAAATGTGGAAGACGGAAGTTTTGCAATTAACAGCGACGGAAGTATGTTGGCTTACAATACAAGTGGTAAGGCTTATGATACGGAAAACATTACAATTGTTAACTTAAAGAATGGTGAAAAGAAGACTATTGAGGCGGGAGCTGACAATATTATTACCGTATATGGTTACACGGGAACGAACCTGATTTATGGAATAGGTTCTCAGAGTGACGTGTCAAAGAAGAGTTTTGTACCTGTTAGCAAGTTGGTAATTGTTGATAAGGATTATAAAGAAGTTAAGTCATATTCACAGAATAAGGTTTATATTACAGGTGTTGAAATAACAGACAATATTATTAATATTAAGCGGTACAAGGGCAAGAGCCAGATTTCAGATGACCAGCTTTTGGATAATACTGAGACTAAGAAACCTGTTGCAAAAACAAGCTATTATGTGGATGATGTAAAGCAAAAGGAATTAGCTTTGGCATTTACTAATGCACTTGATGGAACTAAGCAGCTTTCAGTTGAAAAGATTGGCAAGGTAACTTTTG
>ENA-UPWS01001629-UPWS01001629.1-human-gut-metagenome-genome-assembly--contig:-NODE-1629-length-12554-cov-5.641901_pt1 | contig 12554 bp, 8 predicted proteins | sample MGYA00250054_ERZ773384 | MGnify/ENA primary metagenome ERZ773384 (study PRJEB29103, sample SAMN06111979) | human gut metagenome | biome: human gut; feature: ankylosing spondylitis patient; material... | reverse complement strand
ATTGCTGATAAAGGCAAGGAGAGTGCTTAAATCTTTTATCAAAATTAAAAAAGACAAACAATAGCGAGCCGTCAAGCGTGACGTGCCTTGTCCTATTAACATTTCCAAGGGATTGAAAAACAGCGGATAGGAGCGTTTATCCTCCTGTTGTCTCTTTCTGCGTAAGAAAGAGACAACGTGATTCAAGCAAAAAAATGTGAAATGTAGTAGTGAAAAAGCACGTGCAGGTATGGAGGAAATGGGTGTAAAATTACAAAAAGCAGTATTGATGATGATGTCAATAGTATGGGTGTTAGGAATGTCAAGTTGTGAGGATCGTCTCGATTCACCCTGCCCGTCTACGGGTGAGGGCAAGACGGTGGAGGTATCGCTATGCGTGGGATTGGCAGACTGGGAAGATGCGGCGGCATTGAGTACGAGATCTATCCACACGGAGGCTAATGAAGGCTTTGGCTTTGATGTGCGTCTGTTCTCCGGTCAAAACATGGGCACGAAGGCTATAACGGTTCCTGAAGATCCCTTGGCTACGGCCAAACCCGATAAGTTATATGGTTTGGAGATCTGGCAATACGACCGGGCGGGAAATTGCATCAATAACAGCACGCAAAACCTGGGTAATAAATCCATAGGGGAATCCTTCACCGTGCCTTTGGTAGATCTTGCGACACTGTCAACCCCCGAGACCGAATGCCAATTGCTGATCGTCGCCCGTGGATATAATGGCTCGAAAAACACGATTGAGTCCCTTAAGGGCAAGAGGCTGTCGGATATTCAGGACATGATGCTGGATTCTTCGGTAATAAACTCGATAACGACAAAGGATCAAATAAAAGTGATGCCCTATCTCTTGCTTCTCCCTCATGTCTGTATAGTGAAGGAGGGCGAGACGTATAGGATACAGAACCCGGAGGGACAGGATATCCGCGTCTTATTACGCCGTTTGGCTTCCCGGCTGACGATCACATGGGAAAACGTCTCGAAAAACACGGGATATGTCTTGAAACAAGTTATGCTTCAATCCATACCTGCCAATTACCGATTATTGCGTCATCCGGAGGACAAGGCGACATATCCCTCTTTACTGGATCAATACTCTACCTTGCAGGTTCCCGATGTAGAGGAGTCGGGCAGCTATACTTGCTGGATCCCCAGTGTGCTACGAGGCGAAAGCCCGAATGCCACGTCCCTCTATTATCGCACGAAAGTGAACGCTCCGAAAGGTAGTGTTTACATTACGCTGGTATCACAAGATCCTGTGAATATCAAGAAAAAATTGAGTTACCGTGTCTATTTGGGAGGAAGTTCAAGTCATGATTTCAATCTGTACGACAATACGAACTATGTTTACGGGATTAAGATGTCACACTCGGAGCTTCCGGTGGATGACAAACGTATTACCATCGTGAATCCGATCGGGGCTTCCGAGAATAACAATAACTTGGTTCCCACGGCCAACTGTTTCATGATTGTTCCGGGAGGCGCCTTTTGTTTCGATCCCTATAAATATACGGTCGATGGGACGGCGGATTAAGAGAATTCCACACTGAAAGGGTGGGCTGACACGGAGGGGGGTATCACTTCCGTGGAACTTTTATGGCAGACCTTGGAAAGCGGAGATTTGGGAGATCCGGTAATGGGTATCGTAAATACCGAAGAGGATCATACGAATATTGTGGACATAAAGAGAGACGACGGTCAGGATATAACGAAGAACCCCTTGTCTGGCCAGGGGCAAGGACGGATCTATTGCCGTGTCGCCCCTAACACGACCGGAGGTAGCGGCTTGATAGCGGCGAGAAACGACAAAGGCGATATTCTCTGGAGTTGGCACGTATGGGTGACAGATTATCATCCGGACGCTACCGGGGATGCCTCGGTAGACGAGCCGGAGACAAAACGTAAGCAAAAATATACGTATGGGAATCATCCGAATCAATATCCTATCATGGATCGTAATCTGGGCGCTTTAGCCGGATATACCACGATACCCGCGGAAGAGGAGGATAGGTCGAAGGCACATGGTTTCCATTATCAATGGGGTAGAAAGGACCCTTTCCCCAGTAGTTATACTACAAAGTACGTGTCCAAAATAGAGCGTATAGATTTGACTAAACCCGTGAAAAATATATTGAATTTATATAGGCCGGATGGTGTTACTTATTATTCACGTAAGATAGTACCTTCTGCCACGACTTTTAGGGAAGCCTATAAAGACCCGTCATCTATTTATAAGCCAAGTGGCAATAACGCTGATAATCTTTCCTGGATCACGAATCTAAATGATGTAAAACAAGCTTGGGGTGGTAGTTCGGTGAAGACCGTTCACGACCCATGCCCGGCCGGCTGGCGGGTGACAAAAGTGGAGAACTATTATCCCTTATTCAATGATGTCAACCATAGCGCTACAGGTCCTAGCCTGTATTTGATGAATATGCAAAACAATGGCGAAAAGACAGATGGGGGTATCGTTGTCTATTTTGATAAAGAGCAGAGGAGGACGACCTATATCCGATATACCGGTTATTGGTATTTAAGCGATCAGTATCTTGGGATTGGTGAGAACACGCTGCTTTGGTGCCGAAACGACGTTGCAAGCAAAGCTGGCGCTAAACATTTCAGAAGGGATTATAATCTGACTGCTAAATATGGAACCTTGCCCACTTCCGGACATTTACGTGAGGCCATACCTCTTCGTTGCATCCAGGAACGGGCGAATTGATACGACGAACCATAAAGGCTCCCCCCCCTCGTGCCTTGCCGTAAACGCTTGGGGAAACGTTCTTTGACATGATGAGATTAATAAGGAAAAGTGATAATCGCTGTTGTCATATAAATTGTTATATTTGTATTCACAACTCAAAATAGGGATACTTATGGAAACGAGAAGACTACCGATCGGCATCAGCGATTACAAGAAAATGATAGATGAGGGCTATTACTATGTGGATAAGACCGATTTTATCCGTCAGATAATAGAAGAAGGCGCTTTGATCACGTTGTTGCCCCGTCCGCGTCGCTTCGGCAAGACGCTGAACCTTTCGATGCTGCGGTACTTCTTCGAGAAGACGGATGGTAACGTGTTCCGCCCGTTGTTCGACGGCAAGCGTATCCGGGAGTGGAAGGATTTCGATAAGCATCAAGGTCAATACCCTGTGATCATGTTGACGTTGAAGGACTGCAAGGCGGATACGTTCGAGGACACGTTGGTCAGGATAGGCTATGAGTTGAAAAACGAGTTTACTCGCCATGCTTACTTGCTCGATTCTCCCAAGATGCGGCCTAATTACTTGGATGACTTTATGGCACTTTATGAGGGCAAGGCTTCCCGGGGGCAATTAGAGGGTTCCATTAGCTTGCTATCCGAACTGTTGACGCTTCATTGGGGTATGCCCCCTCTGGTATTGCTCGATGAGTATGACACCCCCATTCATGTGGCTTTCGACAAGGGCTTTTATGATCGGATGATCGTCTTCATGCGCAATTTTATGTCGATGGTTTTCAAGGACAATACGTCTATCTTCCGCGGTGTAATCACGGGTATCCTCCGTGTAAGCAAGGAGTCGATCTTTAGCGGGCTGAACAATATCGACGTGGATACCTTGCTGGATCGTCCGATGTGTACGGCGTTTGGCTTCACGCAAGTGGATGTCGACACGCTGCTCGACTCATACTCGTTGGGTGATCAGAAGTCAGAGGTCAAGCACTGGTATAACGGTTACCTGTTCGGGAATGAGGTGGTCTATAATCCATGGTCTGTATTGAACTATATAAATAAAGGTGGTGTCTTTGCCCCTTACTGGGTGAACACGGGCTCAGACGTGTTGCTTCGTCATTTGATAGCGGAGGGCCCCTCCCAAGTACGGAAGGGGATCGAGACGCTTGTCCAAGGCGGTAGCCTGTGTAGCGTGATCAACGACAAGCTGGCTTTCCCGGACTTGTTGTCTAGCGCGTCCAACATCTGGTCTTTCATGCTGTTCAGCGGCTATCTGAAAGCGTCGGAGGGGAGAATGACCCCGGATCACTTGATGTCGTACACCTTGGGGGTGCCGAACACGGAGGTTTCCACGGTTTTTTCTACGATCATCCGGGGCTGGATCAACGACGGCCCCGTGAAGAACGACCGCTTGGAGATGATGCTGCAGGCTTTGGACGAGAACGAGATGAATATCTTCCAGCGGCTATTGAATGACTTCGTCGTGAATACGCTCTCCTATTACGACACAAACGGCCGTGAGCCGGAAAAGGTCTATCAGGCGTTCTTGTTGGGAATGCTGGTTAGCAACGGCGCGTACGAGGTGAGCAGTAACCGTGAGTCGGGTTTGGGCCGTTACGACATCCTTCTTCGTCCCCGTGACCTTGGTGGCAGGGGTTTTATCATGGAGTTGAAAGTGTACGACCCTATGTTTGACGAGTCTGTGGACAAGGTGCTTGATTCCGCCTTGGCGCAGATCGAGAAGAAGCAATACGCCGCCACGCTCCATGCGGCTGGGGTGCGAGACATTCTCAAAATGGCGATCACGTTCGATGGCAAACGTGTGTGGGTGAAGACCACCGAGTAAAATAACACTCCTTATCCTTATTAATCCCGTCATGCGATGATATAATTGTTGTCGCATGCGTGAAGTTACACGGTACCCCCGTCGGGTATCGTGCGGTTTCGTGCGTGCCTTTCCGGACAGTAAGTCCGAAATGTTAAATGAGTAGTGATTTGTAAAGAGACAAAAAGCGAAATGCATGAAAATGTAAAAAAGGAAATAAAATGGAAGATATTGAGAATGAAGAGATGAAAGAAAAAAGTTGTCTCTTTCTTACGCAGAAAGAGACAACTTTCAGAATGACGGATAAATATCCGTTTGCGGACGTAAAAGTAGCTCAAATTGCTGATAAAGGCAAGGTGAGTGCTTAAATCTTTTGTCAAAATTAAAAAAGACAAACAATAGCGAGCCGTCAAGCGTGACATGCCTTGTCCTATTAACATTTCCAAGGGCTTGAAAAACAGCGGATAGGAGCGTTTATTCTCCTGTTGTCTCTTTCTGCGTAAGAAAGAGACAGCGTGATTCAAGTAAAAAAATGTAAAATGTAGTAGTGAAAAAGCACGTGCAGGTATGGAGGAAATAGGTGTAAAATTACAAAAAGCAGTATTGATCATGATGTCAATAGTATCGATGTTAGGAATGTCAAGTTGTGAGAATCGTCTCGATTCACCCTGCCCATCTACGGGTGAGGGCAAGGCGGTGGAGGTATCGCTCTGCGTGGGTATCGCCGACGAGGTGGATGCCGCATCGCTTGCCGGCGGCACGTCCGGTACGAAAGCGGGGGAGGGCGTTGGTTCCGGCTCCGGTCTCAATGTGCGGCTGCAATCCTCTGCCAAGACCAAGGCTGCCGTAGAAGACCCGTTGGCCACCGCCAAGCCGGATAAGCTTTACGGCTTGGAGATCTGGCAATACGATGCGGGCGGTAATTTTAAAACCGGCAAAGGAGTGAGTTATACGAGCGCCGTTGAGATTGGTTCCTCCTTCACGGTCACGCTGGAGGCTTTGGACAATTGCCAGCTGGTGATAATCGCCCGGGGATATAACGGTTCCGCCTACACGGTGGGTTCCCTTAGCGGGAAAAGCCTTTCCGCCGTGCAAAGCACGACAGCCACGGCATCCATGATCGAGGGGATCAAGAATGAGGGGGATATAAAGGCCATGCCCTATATCCTTCACCTGCCTAAGGTGAACGTAACCTCGGCAGGCGAGATCCAAAGCCCTGACGGTACGGATGTCCGCATCCTCCTGCGCCGCTTGGCTACCCGCCTGACGCTGTCTTGGAAAAACGAATCGGAGAAAACCGGCTATACTCTAGAGCAAGTCCTGCTGCAATCCATCCCCGTAGACTACAGGTTGTTGAAACCCGTCAATGACGATACCTACCCGTCCCTGTTGGATCAATATACCACCATACAGGTGGCAAGCGTCTCGGACGAGGGAAGCTATACCTGCTGGATTCCCTCCGTCGTACGCGGGGAGAGCGCCTACGCCTCCTCCGCTTATTACCGCACGAAGGCGAACGCCCCGAAGGGCAGCGCCTACGCTACCTTCATCTCTCGCCACAAGAGCGACGGCGGCAACGAAACGGATAGCCGGAAGAAACTGAACTACCGCATCTATCTGGGTGGCAGCACCAGCAAGGAGTTCGACTTATACGATAACACGAACTATATATATAATGTAGAGATGTCGCACAATACGCTTCCAGTTGACGACCGTCGCATAACCATCATCGACCCAATCCCTGCCTCGCAGAACAACAACAACATAGTCCCCACAGCGAACTGCTTTATGGTAAAACCGGGTGGAGCGTTCTGCTTCAACCCATACAACTACACTATAAAGGGAGTAGCCGGAGGCAATACGATATTGCGAGACTGGTGCGGCCTTTCGGGCACTACCTTCTCCACCCCGATAAAATCTGTGAAAGTATTGTGGCAGACGCTGGAGGATGGCGACTTGGGCGACCCCGCACTGGGAGTCGTTAACAAATACGCCCCGCAGGTACCGGCCGAAGATGATCACACGAACATCGTGGAGCTAAAGAACGGCGACAGCCTCACGGATGCCCGTATCTACTGCCGTGTCGCTCCGAACACCACGGGAGGCAGTGGCCTTATCGCCGCCTACGATGGCGAGAACGGAACGGGCAATATCCTTTGGAGCTGGCATGTGTGGGTAACGGATTATAGTCCCTCGGCAACAACCGACGCTACCATTCTCTTGCCGGACAACCAGCGCATCTTGAAATTGCAGAACGGGGCGACCTCATATAAGCCCATCATGGATCGTTGCCTAGGCGCCTACGATGGCTATGTGTCCGTCCCCTCCGATATCCTCGATATGTCGCGTGCCAACGGTTTTCATTACCAGAGGGCACGTAAAGACCCTTTCCCCGGAAGCTATACGGCGGAAAAAATAGCGAATCAATATAAATTCACCATCAATGCCGCCCTACCTCCCAAGCATTGCCTGAACAGGTATAAGGCGGACGGAATCACATGGGTGATGCCGACAGGTCTTAATTTCAGCTCGGTTCATCATGCCTATCAGCATCCCGAGGCTTTTGGGCAGCCCCAAAATCAGGAATGGTCATCCAATCCCAGTTCGGATGCGAACGGCAGGTCCACTTGGAGTGACAGCAAAACCGTGCATGATCCATGTCCTGCCGGTTGGCGGGTTCCGACACAGAATGAACTTCAAGTACTAATAAGCCGTAATTCCTCTGACTGGAATACGATACTATCTAATTCTGAAAAAAATGGTGGAGTCCTTTTGAAATACGATAATACGGCAAACGGCACGTACCTGCGATTCTCCGGTTATCCGGCGGATTTGACCACATTAAATAATGTGGGATACACGACTTTCTTGGCTATTACAGCCTCCAATGCCAAAATGAGTAGCGTATTTGTCGCCAGTCGTAGCGGTGGGATCGTAGAAGGGGGAGGAGGACTTAAGTTCGTCGGCAAAGATAACCGTGATGCCCAAAACATCCGCTGTATCCAAGAATAAGATCATGACATAACATATAATTAAACGGATTACTAACAATTAAAAACAAACCAATCATGGCAAACGAGTATTACTGGAAAGTATGGCTTCGGCCGAATTTGTTAACCAAGGATGACGACAACGACTACATCGCGGAGGTATTGACCCAAAAAGACACCCTGCACAACGAGAATATAGCCAACGCCATCATCAAGGAAGGTTCCGAGATCAAGTACGACACCTTGCTCTCTATCATCAAGCAACGCGACCGCATCGTGCGGGAGCACCTCATGATGGGCTACAGCCTACTCACCGAGGTGTGCCAGTACACGCCCCGTATCACGGGCCCTTGGGGAGGCGAGACGGCGAAGTTCGATCCCGCTATCCATAAGCTGACGCTCGATATCGTGCCCTCCGCCGAGATGCGTGACGCGTTGAGCAAGGTGGGCGTGGAGGTTCTCGGAGCCAAGTCTGAGGTAGGGCGCATCGGCATGGTGACCGATACCTTCACGGGATTGTCCAACGGCTCTATCACCCCGAACGAGGACATACTGATCGAGGGCGACCGTATCCGTATTAACGGGGCGGACAGCTCGGTAGGTATCTTTTTCGTGTCGGAAGACGGCGAGAAGGTTACGCCCGTGACCCGCCGCCTCACGCAAAACGACCCCAGCCGTATCATCGCCCGCGTACCGGCCTTGACCGACGGCAAGTACAGGCTGCGCATCGTGACGCAGTTCTCGAAAGGCGTCACCTTGCTCAAGTCTCCCCGCACGATCGAGTACAAGCTGCCGCTCACCGTGGGCGCCGGGGGAGGCGACTCCGAGAGCCCGGATGAGATTTGATCCGGGGGAGGCATCATCCCTAGCACAGGGGAGACATCATCCCTAACACTAGGGAGGCATTGTCCCTAACGCTAGGGAGACACCCTCCCCGACGGCAGGGAACCGGCCCGTACAGAGGGAAAGGAAAAACTATAGATAAACTAGTATATGAGATTAAGACATTTATCGAAAAAAACAGCTTTTTTATTACTCGGCTTCCTCGTCTTGGGAGCTTGCGGTAAGGACGATCCGGAACCACCCGTTCCCGGTTCCGGCGAGGGATTGTTGCGGGTATCCGTGCGACATACGGGCGATACTCCCTTGGCCGTTTTCGCTTATAAGGCGGATGGTTCCAGCGTGGCGGGGAAGGAAGAGCCCGCCGGAACGCCGTCTACGTGGTCGTGGAGCGAGCGGCTCGTGGTGGGGGAGTACGCACTGCTGGTCGCGGGCGCCAACCCCGCCGAAGTCCGGTTGAGCGATACGGAGAATCTGGGGAAAGCCTATGCCGCCGCCCTTCCCTCGGGAAGCGACAGCCTGCTGGTATCGCTGGATAGCCCTCTTTACGTGGAGAGCGTGACGGGGATTAAAGTGACCGATGGCGATGAGACCGCGATCTCATCGACCCCCAAGGATATCCGCCGGATCTTGCGCCTTACCATCGACGCGGGGAAAGGCTTCGGCGGGGCGAAGGTGGAGGGCCGTTTGGACGGGATAGCCTCGTCGGTGCGCCTGTCTGACCGGATAGCGACAGGAGTGGGTGTGCTCGACCTTGATTTCCGTGCCTCGGCTGCGGGCGTGGCGGGCGTTTACCAAGCCGTGGCGGGTATCTTGGGTACGGTGACGCTGGACGGCTCGGACCGGAGCAACGTCTGCACGCTCTCGTTCGAGACCGCCGGCGGCGAGCGTTTCAGCTACAAGGAGAACCTGACCGCGAGCCTGCATGAGGCCATGTCCTCGGGCCGTGATACGCTGGATCTCTCCTTGAAGGTAAGCCCCGCCGTCCCGATCCGCCTTTACACCGGCATCCAGACCCGTGCCGCCGTGGACGTTTTCGACTCCACGCCCGTATCCATCGCCGTAGGCACTTCCGCCGGCGATTACACGGAGCATTGGACGGGGACGGCCACGGAGGGCGATATCCTCTTGGACCCGGAGCGCTACTATCCCACGGACGGCTCCGCGCTTTTCATCCGCAGCTATCACCCCGCCGCCCCCCACGTGAACGGCGAGGTACGGTACGAGCTGACGGGGCAGGAAGACTTGATGCTGACCGATGAGCGGAGCGGTTCCCTGTCCCGCCGTTTCGACGCTACGGAAACGTCCTTGATCCATAAGCACCTGCTGACGCAACTCAGCTTCCGCCTACGTGTCAAAGGAGCGCCGGACGGGTATAGCGTACATGCCGTCAAGCTGAACGGGCTAGCCTCGGTAGCTAAGGTGTCCTTGTCGGATGGAGAGGTGGTCCCGGTCGGGGAGACCAGCTCGGTGATCATCTATTCTTCCGATGACGGGAATGGTATCCCCGTGGTGGATGGCGTAGTGACGCTCCCCGGATTCGTGCTGGTGCAGCCCAAGGCCTCCTTGACGCTTGACATGACGCTCGCGCCGGAAGGTGATCCCGCCTCCGGGCAGGATTTCAAGGATCTCCCCGTCTCGTTCGGTGGCGAGGGCAACGAGAGTGGAGGGGCTTACGATATTGAGATCTCGCTTGAGATACCCGTTGATCCGGAGGAACCGGACGATCCCGATACTCCCGAGGAACCCAAGGAGCCGGATCCCTTCGAGGAGTACCAAGTAAAGATAACGGCAACCGTCACCCCGTGGAAACCGGGCAATGGCGGCAACGCCGATTTATAGACAAGATTATTTAATTCATATTTTTTATTAATACTTTAAAATTACAAGACAAATGAAAAAGATTTTGACAATGGCGGCTGTGGCCCTGTTAGCGGCAAGCTGCTCGAACGACAAGGATGTGATCACTCCCGATTTGGGTACGGCGAACGCTCCGGTAGCGATCAAATTGACACAAAGCGTGGAAGGTATCACGACTAAAGCCCCGATCACGAGCGGATCGCAGGTGGAAGGTATCGTGGTGATGGTGGACGTGACTTCCGGACACGAGCATGATTGGGGTAGCTTTAATCCGGTTTACAAGAATGAGATCGATGGAGCTACAAAGGAATTGAAAACTCGTGCCAACGTAGCCGGCGCTGTATTTACGGCTGGGACAGAGACGGATATTACCTTGACTCCCACCTTGTATTATGATAATGCGCAGGCGAGTCCTAAAAACTCCCATATTACGGCGGTCGTTCCTTCCGGAACAATCGAGTCCTCAAAAGTGGTTTTCGGCAAGGTGGACGGCTTGCAGGATGTCATGACGATCGGTGCGGATCAAGATGCCGGAACTGCAGCGTCACCAAATCAGGATGGATGTAAGTTGACGTTTTCACACAAGACCACCCAATTGGTTTTCGCCGCTAGTTACACTAGTGTGGCTGATAACAAAGGAGAATGGGCCGGAAAGGACGTATCCATCAAGAGCATCAAGGTTTTGGGCACGCAATTGCCCCAATCCGTGAACCTGACAAATGGTGACGTGAATTGGGCTACTGCCTCCGATTTCTCTGTTCCCAATATCACGACAACCACCCTTTCCACGACAGCTTCTACGATTAGCCCGGCGGTAATGGTCGCTCCGTCTAACGATATCAAGCTGAACGTAACGATCAACGTAGGCGGTACGGATCGTACCTTCTTGAATGTCCCGGTGATGGACTCAAAGAATGCAGGTGAAAAGTTGAATGCCCAAGAAGGCTATGCCCATACGGTTACGTTGAACATTACCGAGCCAGACAAACCTACAGGAGATAATGTGAAGGCACTGGAAGTGAAAGCCACTGTCAACGAATGGAAACAGGGTAACGGCGGAACCGTTGACTTGAAATAATCCCAAATATCCCTCAACCATCATGAGACAACTCTCTACATACATATTGTCGATGATAGTCATGGGATCGTTGGCCGCTTGCTCGGACAATGGATCGACGGGAGGTGAGATACCTTCCGCCGATCCTCCGATCGAGCTTCGGGCGACGTACCCGGACACGTCCATAAGCACGAAAGCGGAAGTGGGAGAGGCGGAGGCGTTCAAGACCACCCTCTTTTGCGTGACCCGTCTCGACGCCATCACAGGTGTTCCCGACTATACGAGTCTTGCCGATCGTTTCTCCACCCCCGTATCCGACGTGACCACAAGTTGGGCCGATGCCGTATTCTACGAGGAATGGGTAGAGCGGACGGCTGATGTGGCGGTAGGCGGGAGTATCTCATGGGATGCCTCTCGTAAGCACCATTATCCCCGCATGGGAGCGAACGTGTATCTGGTCGGCGTATCTCCCGTGGCGGGCGATAACTCGTACGATGCCGCCGAGGGTACCGTAAGCTATACCCTTGACGGGCATATGGACTTGATGTACGCCGGTCCCTTGGCGGGTAATAAGTGGGATGGTAACCGGTTTACGGGCAATACCGTCGCCGGGGTCGAGGCGAATCGCTCATTGAATTACGCCCACCTGCTTACCCAGCTGGTATTCAAGGCAAAGAAGCATGATGCCGGAGGACTGGAGGTGAAGGTGAACAAGATTATCGTGAAAAGCATACCTACGGCGGTAAATGTTCCGCTGGCTACGGGCGAGGCTGTCTTCTCCGGTTCCTCGGAAGTGATCCTTGAGCCTGCCGGCAACGCCACGGTAGGGGCATCAAATGTCGGTCCCATCGATCTGGGCTGCTTGTATCTGCCGCCTACACCCGATCCGGGCAATGTAAAAATAACGGTCGAGACTTCGATCGGTACCTTTACCGACGTATCCGTAAAGATGGGTGATGAAATATCTGAGGATAATTTCAAGCCCGGTTTCTCTCACGTGATCACGTTGGATATCTACGATGCCTCTTTAGGTATCTCCTCCGTGGAGGTAGCCGAATGGACTCCCTCGTATGTCGATGGCAACCTAGACTTGATCCACTGACTGACTAAACGAATTGAACAATTAATAGAACGAATCAAAAAAAGTAATCATGAGAAAACTGATAAACTATAAACTACTCTTTCTTTCTCCCTTCTTCTTGGCTGCCTGTAGCAACGAGGACAATATCCCCTCCATCCTCCCTTCCAACCAGCCGGATGCCGTAGAGC
>ENA-UPWS01001598-UPWS01001598.1-human-gut-metagenome-genome-assembly--contig:-NODE-1598-length-12745-cov-13.034733_pt1 | contig 12745 bp, 8 predicted proteins | sample MGYA00250054_ERZ773384 | MGnify/ENA primary metagenome ERZ773384 (study PRJEB29103, sample SAMN06111979) | human gut metagenome | biome: human gut; feature: ankylosing spondylitis patient; material... | reverse complement strand
TACAAAAATAACGAATCTATTCTTTTCCCTCAAAATAGTTACGGAAAAAAACAAATTTAAAAATATTTGGCTATTTTTGCACGGAGATGGTGAAAAACAACTTATTGAAATGCTGTTGAAAACAAGAATAATTATAAGTTGCTGTTTTATAAGCTTGTTAGCTTTCTTTGAAGAAGATTGTTATGCTTCACGGCCGGGGTCGAAAGAATGTGTGAAAGTCTCCTCTGCCAGTTTTACGGTAAGGGGGCGGGTCATCGATACCTATGGTGAACCACTTATCGGAGCGACAATCAGAGAGAAAGGCGGAGCGAATGGAACAGTGACAGATGTGGAGGGGAATTTCTTTTTATCCGTTCCGGATAGTGCTGTTCTGCAAATTTCTTTCGTAGGTTACGAGTCTCAGGAAGTCAGTGTAAAGGGTAGGTCAATGCTTGAAATATGTCTGAAAGAAAATATTCTGCTGCTTGACCACGTGATTGTAACTGCTTTGGGACTTGAAAAGAAAGAATCCTCTTTGGCCTATGCCGTGCAAAAGGTGAGGGGAGAAGAACTGAATCGTGTGAAAGAAGTGAATATGATCACGGCTTTGGCAGGAAAGGCAGCCGGTGTGCAGGTCAGCAAGAACTCTTCCGGCATGGGCGGATCGGCGAAAGTCAGTATCCGTGGGGTACGATCGGTGGTCGGTGATAATCAGCCTCTGTACGTGATAGATGGTGTCCCCATGCTAAATTCTACTTCGGAACAGGCTTATTCGGCTATCGGCGGTACGGCAAATGCCGGTAACCGGGATGGGGGAGACGGAATCTCGAATCTGAATCCGGAGGATGTGGAAAGTATCAGCATCCTGAAAGGAGCTCCTGCCGCAGCCTTGTATGGTAGCCAGGCGGCCAACGGAGTCATTCTTATTACTACAAAGAAAGGAAATACCGTAGGACGGAGGGATATTCATTTCTCTACCGGACTGACTTTTGAAAAGGCTTTCTCTCTGCCCGAAATGCAGAACAGCTACGGAGTAAGTGATGTAACAGACAGTTGGGGAGAAAAAGAAAATCTGACGGTTTACGATAATTTGGGTGACTTTTTCCGTACCGGACTGACGTCGATCACTTCTGTATCCGTCAACTCAGGAAATGACAAGCTACAAACATATTTCTCCTATGCCAACACCACCGGTCGCGGTATTCTGAATGAAAATAAACTCTCCAAACACAATATCAATCTGAGAGAGACCGCCGTCCTCTTCAACAGCAGGCTGAAATTGGACGGTAACGTGAATGTCATGAAGCAGACAGTGAAGAATAAACCCGTATCGGGAGGCTTTTATATGAATCCGCTGGTAGGTCTATACCGCTTTCCTCGTGGCGAGGACTTGGCTTATTATAAAGATAACTATGAGCGTTATGACGAGGACAGAAAGCTGAATACACAAAACTGGCATACTTTTACCGAAGACTTTGAACAGAATCCGTATTGGATACAAAACCGCATACAGAGTAAGGATGCACGTATCCGCCTGCTTCTTTCCCTTTCTGCCAATTTGAAAGTCACTGATTGGCTGACACTTCAGGCTCGTGGCAATCTGGATTACTCAGCCGATAAACTGCGTCAGAAATTTTATGCCTCCACCGCTACGGCACTCTGTGGGATGAACGGGCGCTATATTGAAATGGATTATCAGGAAACGCAGATGTACGGAGACGTGATGGCGATGGTCAAGAAGCAACTGAATGACTTCACATTGGATGTAGCCATTGGTGGCAGTATCAATGACAGAATCACTAACTCTACTCGCATTGATTCGAAGAATGCTTCGTTGAAATATGCCAATGTGTTTAATCTTGCCAATATCGTGATGAGCAGTTCTGCCAGTATCGATCAGAAAATAGATGCCCATTACCAACTGCAATCGGTCTTTGCGACGGCACAGATTGGCTATAAAGAAGGAGTCTTCCTTGACCTGACCGCACGTAACGACTGGTCGTCTACGCTGGCTTACACGAAATATGAGAAGAAAGGATTCTTTTATCCTTCCGTCGGTGTCTCTTTCCTTCCGGATAAGTGGGTAAAGATGCCCGAATGGGTTTCGTTCTCGAAGTTGCGCGGTGCTTATAGTATCGTTGGCAATGGGGTGCCTCCCTTTATCACCTATCCTGTTTCGTATGTGACTGCCGGTGGAGAGATACTGGCAAGCGATGCGGCCCCTTTCGCCGAGATGAAACCGGAAATGACGCATTCCGTCGAATTGGGCATGGAATGGAAGTTCTTGCAGCACCGCCTCGGATTAAATCTGACCTATTACCGTACCGACACGTATGAGCAGTTTTTCAAACTGCCTGCGCTTGCGGGCGATAAGTATGCCTATCGATACGTCAACGCCGGAGATATCCGGAATCAGGGATGGGAGATAACGCTGGATGCCACTCCGGTACTGACCCCCGACTTCACGTGGAAGACCTCTCTCAACTTCTCTGCCAATAAGAACAAGATTGTAGAACTCCATGAAGAACTGAAAGAATTTGTTTACGGACCTACCAGCTTCTCGTCCAGTTATGCGATGAAACTGGTGAAAGGCGGCTCTATCGGCGATATTTACGGTAAAGCCTTTATACGTGATGAAGAAGGGCACATCGTTTATGGAACGGACGGAGACTATAAAGGACTTCCGTTGGTAGAAGGCGATGGAAATACCGTAAAGGTGGGCAATGCCAATCCGGTCTTTATGTTGGGGTGGAATCATTCCTTCTCCTACAAAGGTTTCAGCCTTTACTTCCTGCTTGACTGGCGCTATGGAGGTGAAGTCCTTTCGCAGACCCAGGCGGAGATGGACCTCTATGGAGTATCGAAAGCGACGGCGCAAGCCCGTGATAAAGGATATGTTTCGCTGGAAGGCCGGCAAATAAGTGATGTCAAAGGATTCTATAAAAATGTAGTGGGCGGACGCGCCGGCGTGACGGAATACTATATGTATGACGCTACCAACCTCCGTCTGCGGGAAGTATCGCTGAGTTATAGCTTCCCCCGAAAATGGGTACAGAAAACGAATTGTCTGAAAGACCTGCAACTTTCTTTTGTAGCCCGCAACCTTTGTTTTCTGTACAAGAAAGCGCCTTTCGATCCCGATCTGGTACTTTCTACAGGCAATGACAATCAGGGAATTGAAGTGTTCGGTATGCCTACCACCCGCAGTCTGGGCTTTACTTTGACATGTGAATTTTAAGAGTAGGAGGGAAGACGATGAAGAAAAAACATATTTATATATACTTGCTGGGGATGCTGCTGCTTTCTGTTGGCTGTACAGGGAAATTCCGTGAATTTAATACCGACCAGTCGGGAGTTACGGACGATGATTTGCTGATTGACGACAATGGTTACGGTATTCGTCTGGGGATTATCCAGCAAGGCATCTACTTTAACTACGATTTCGGTAAAGGCAAGAACTGGCCTTTCCAGTTGATACAGAATCTGAACGCGGATATGTTCTCCGGTTATATGCACGACGGAAAACCCTTGAACGGAGGTACGCATAACTCGGATTATAATATGCAGGATGGCTGGAACAGCGCCATGTGGACACATATGTATTCGTATATCTTTCCACAAATCTACCAGTCGGAGAATGCCACCCGTGATACGGAACCTGCCTTGTTCGGCATTACCAAAGTGCTGAAAGTGGAAGTCATGCACCGTGTGACAGATTATTACGGCCCTGTTATTTATAAGAATTTCGCGAATGCCCAGAATCAATATCGCCCTGATACGCAGAAAGAAGTCTACTATGAGTTCTTTAATGAACTCGATTCGGCTGTTGTCTCTCTTACCGATTATATAGACAAGAAGCCCGACTCCAATGGATTCACCCGCTTTGATATCTTGCTGGATGGTCAATATTCCTCCTGGATCAAGTTTGCCAATTCGTTGCGTATGCGTCTGGCAATGCGTATTTCTGCGGTTGATCCGGATAAGGCACGCGCCGAGTTCCGGAAGGGACTGGAAAATGAATTTGGTGTCTTTGAAGCGGAAGCTGAACGGGTAGCAGTCTCTACGAAATCCGGATTCACGAACCCGTTGGGAGAGCTCAACCGGGTATGGAATGAAACTTATATGAGCGCTGCAATGGAATCTATTCTGACAGGCTACGATGATCCCCGACTGAAAGTTTACTTTGAAACCTGTACCGACAAAGCGTATGCAGGAGAGTACCGCGGCATCCGTCAGGGAACCTGCTTTGCGCACAATCATTATGCAGGCTTATCCAAATTGTCCGTCGACCAGAGTACGGATGCCCCATTGATGAGTTCCGCTGAAATCTGGTTTCTCCGTGCCGAAGCTGCTTTGCGCGGATGGATACCGGAGGATGAAGAAGAATGTTATCAAAACGGAATAAAGGCGTCTCTTCATCAACGCGGCATTTATCAGATGGACGACTATCTGAACAGTGAGCGGACAGCTGCCGATTTCATCGACACACAAGACCCCGAAAATAACATTCCTGCCCGTTGCCTGGTTTCTCCTAAATGGAATCCCGCAGACGACAAGGAAATAAAGCTGGAAAAGATCATTACGCAGAAATGGATAGCCTTATTCCCGGAAGGTTGCGAGGCATGGGCGGAACAGCGTCGCACGGGATATCCCCGCCTGTTTCCGGTACGCTTCAACCATAGCAGGAACGGATGTATCGACACGGAGACAATGGTACGTCGCCTCAACTTCCCCGGCACGCTGCAAACCGAAGACAGAGAGCAATACCTGGCTCTTGTGGAGGCTCTGGGCGGACCCGATCATGGAGGTACCCGATTGTGGTGGGATACAGGAAATAATAGTCTGGATTAAAATTTTAGTGTCGGAATGTGAATATATGTATAGGTTTAACTATTTTTGCACCTTCATTTAAACACATTTGTCATGAAAAAGATCATTTCTGCTCTTTTCCTATGTATGCTGCTTTCTGCCGTACCGGAATTGCAGGCACAAAACATTCAGTTACATTATGATTTCGGACGTTCCCTGTATGATAAAGACTTGAAAGGACGCCCGCTGTTGACCTCCACTGTCGAGAAGTTCCATCCCGACAACTGGGGAAGTACCTACTTCTTTATCGATATGGACTATACGTCCGAAGGGGTCGCTTCCGCTTACTGGGAGATAGCCCGTGAACTGAAATTCTGGAAAGGTCCTTTCTCCGCCCATCTCGAATACAATGGCGGACTGGCGAAAGGATTTTCCTACAACAACGCTTACCTGGCGGGAGCCACCTATACCTATAATAACGCTTCTTTCTCCAGAGGCTTCACATTGACAGCGATGTACAAATATATACAGAAGCACCCATCCCCGAATAACTTCCAGTTGACAGGAACATGGTACATGAACTTTTGCAAGGATTTGCTCACCTTCTCCGGTTTTGCCGACTGGTGGCGTGAAGAAACCAAGTATGGAAAAACCATCTTCCTCTCCGAACCGCAATTTTGGGTAAACCTGAACCGCATCAAGGGAGTGAATAAAAACTTTAACCTGAGTGTCGGTTCCGAAGTGGAACTGAGCAATAATTTCGGTGGTCGTGACGGCTTCTATGTAATTCCGACACTGGCTTTGAAGTGGACGCTGAACTAAACTTCGAAGTACAAAATTCCCCAACGGATATACATCAATTATTGAATAAAAATATCGAATGAAAACAGATTTGATCTATGGCGTAGAAGACCGCCCCCCATTTAAAGATGCCCTGTTTGCTGCCTTGCAACATCTGTTGGCTATCTTTGTAGCCATCATTACACCTCCTCTTATCATTGCGAGCGCACTGAAGCTGGATGTTGAAAAAACAAGCTTTCTGGTATCTATGTCCCTTTTTGCTTCGGGGGTATCTACGTTTATACAATGCCGTCGTATCGGTCCGATAGGAGCGAAGCTGCTCTGCATCCAAGGTACCAGCTTCTCCTTTATCGGTCCTATCATAGCGACCGGATTAGTAGGCGGACTTCCGCTGATATTCGGCTCCTGTATAGCTGCCGCACCTATTGAAATGGTCGTCAGCCGTACCTTCAAGTATCTTCGCAATATCATCACCCCGCTAGTGTCCGGCATTGTCGTACTACTGATCGGATTGAGTCTGATCAAAGTCGGTATCGTTTCCTGTGGCGGCGGATATAGTGCGATGGACGACGGCTCCTTCGGTTCGTGGGAAAATCTGTCCATTGCGGCACTCGTACTGTTGAGCGTCTTGTTTTTCAATCGCTGCAAAAACAAATACCTGCGCATGAGTTCCATCGTGTTCGGTCTTTGCCTGGGTTATGGACTGGCTTTCGCCCTGGGAAAAGTAAATATGAGCGCACTAAATGTCGAGATGCTGATGAGTTTCAACATCCCGCAACCTTTTAAATACGGTATTGATTTTAATATCTCTTCATTTATCGCCATTGGCCTGGTCTATCTGATCACTGCCATTGAAGCCACAGGTGATGTGACAGCCAACTCCATGATTTCCGGACTTCCGATTGAAGGTGATTCTTATCTGAAACGTGTTTCCGGCGGTGTGATGGCAGATGGCTTCAACTCTCTTTTAGCAGGTATATTCAACTCCTTCCCGAACTCCATCTTCGCACAGAATAACGGTATCATCCAATTAACAGGAGTTGCCAGCCGCTATGTAGGCTATTATATTGCCGCTATGCTCGTTCTGCTGGGATTATTCCCCATTGTAGGAGCTATATTCTCTCTGATGCCCGATCCGGTACTGGGAGGCGCCACCTTATTAATGTTCGGTACAGTAGCGGCAGCAGGTATCCGCATCGTTTCCTCACAGGAAATAGGCCGCAAAGAAACCCTAGTCTTAGCAGTCAGCCTATCTTTAGGTTTGGGTGTGGAACTAATGCCGGACGTATTAAAACAAGCTCCAGAGGCGATTCGAAGTATTTTCTCTTCAGGAATCACCACCGGAGGTTTAACTGCAATTGTTGCTAATATGGTAATTAGAGTGAAGTAATAGGTAATAAATAATAGGTAATAAGTAATATGCCATGCGGGTAAAGCTACCGGCAGCTACGATTATTACCTATTACCTAATACCTATTATTTATTTCTAAATTACTCATTTTATCTGTAATCCGAAAGGGGAAATCTGGATACTCGTAGAGGCTGAAACGAGGTTCGGTTTCCCCTTTTGTATAGCTCCAGATAGAAGCGTAGTCTTCCGGGTCTTCCCCCATCTTGCTGAGTTGGCGTAGATAAGCTGCCAGTGATTTATTCTCTACGATATAGATTTGTCCCATCTGATCGATAATAGGGCTATGGTGACGGGTACCGTCATGTTCGAAGCGAAGAATTCGTTTGCCTTCCTCAGTCAATCCTACCAATTGGAAAGTCATACTCTTGCCGATAGCAGGCAGATTCAGTACACTGCGGTCGGTAGCAAGGAAAGGCAGATGATGCTTTCTCATGAACCGTCTTATTTGTTTGGCGGTGTCAGCATCTTCTTTCGGTTTTTCTTCATTTATACCTGCACTGACTTTGGTTTCCAGTATTTTATACAGTTCTTCCGCCTGTTCCGGAGTCATCTGTCCGTAAATCTTTTCTTCCTGCTGTTCCTGCATTGAGCGACTGTTGGGTGCAAACACCGCATAATTCTCATTAAATCCCTTCACCGAGAACGTATAATAACATACCACTCCCAGTGAATTGAGTACCTGGCGAAGCCGCGTAGTATGTCCTCTGCGTGAGGCAGCCACCGTATATACCAACTGGTTCGTAATAATCCATCCGGCAGAAAGAATTTTCCGAATCGCCTCTTTTGCTTCGGGCGTCACCTCCAGCGGTGTCTGAAAATGGGTCTGAATGATAAACTGCTTGACGCCAACAGCTGAAGCCTTTTCCTTAAACTCCCGCAATATGTCAACCAACTCGTCATTAATACGCATCGGCAAATAAGCCAATAAACGAGAACCCAGTCTCACCCGTTGCAATTCCGCATATTTCTCACCTTCCGGACGTTCAAGATTCGCTCTTTGCTTGCGTACCGCCATACGATACACTGCTTCTAATATATTTCTCAACGTCTTATTCTGACTCATCAGCGCATCGCCTCCCGTAATCAGAATATCGCGTAACTGTGTATCCTGTTCAAAATAGGTCATCAACCGTCGCAACTTACTGTCCCACGACTCCTTCGGTCGTAACGTCTCAAATTCAAAATTCAGCCGTTCACTCTGAAAGTCATACATACGCTGGCAAGATGCACAAAGCCCTCCACAAGCCCGTCCCATCGTATCAGGAATAAGGATAGCCACCTCCGGATACCGTCGGTGAATATTATGTCCGTCCGGCAAGAGCCATCCGGCAGCATTCGGCTTTCCTGCCTCCACAATATCTTCCTTCTCCCATGCACGAATATTGCCATACGTCTCCACTAATCGTGGCGAATAAAGTATATAACTCCGAATCGCTTCATCATTATACCCATACCCCGTCACATTCAGCAACGACAAATAATAAGGCGTAGCAAAGAACGGCATTCCCTTTTTACGTGCCCGATTCAGCAAATACATCGTCTCCGACGAAAGTGAATTTCCTAAAAAGCGATTCAACTCAGCCGGACTTTTCACAGCCATCGACAAATGAAAGCGGAAATCTCCCCACCATTTGCTTACCAACTGATACTTCTCCTCATAACTCATCCCTTCCTCAAAATGAAACCGCACCGAAGGCTTCGACTTCCGGTTCTCAATCTTCTGAATCAGCAGATGCAGCATCCGTTCCTTATTCTCATCACGCATCTCCCGCACTTCCTCATCCAATCCGGTATCCCACCGGTCATTCCGGCTCTTGATGCGCTGCGGAGACGGCAAAGGAACACTTTCCCCTTGCAAACGTTTGAACAACTGGAACAATTCTAGAAACAAATCCGTCGGCATCTCTATATTCTCCAACTTCTCTGTCAGAAACTGATAAAGCAACCGTATCGTCTGTACCGAAATATCCTGTCCCGTAGACAGTTCATGAACATCCTGTCCATCATACTGGAGTAAGAGTCGAATTTGCTCCCTTGCCTCTTCCGCAACCTCATTAACCATCCCGCAACTATCCAGATGTTTTAGCAGACCAGCCTTAAAGTCCTCCACTGTCGGACTCACCGCCGCCATCTCCACCAACTCCGGCATCTCCTGCGTGTAGATTTGTTTCAACTGCGAAAAAGTAAGTACAAGCATTTTCTTTTGTTTCATAAGCATCCTCTATATTATTATATTATTTATTGATTAGTAACGACCTATCCCTCCGCAAGGTTCCCCCGGCCTCGACTGCCCGGCGTCAAGCGCAGGTCTTATTTACGGCGTTAAAAAGGGCAGACTGTTTGAGCGAAGCGAGTTTCTGCCCTTTAGCCGGAAATAAGACCGGAGTAGCCGGGCAGGCGCAGCCTTGATTTTTTCTTTTTGGTACTTTTTCTTTTGCATCAAGGCAAAAGAAAAAGTACATAAAGATAATAAAAAAAGCGGAAGTATGCCACTCCCGCTTTTCCTGCTATGCTATTCTTTACGATTTTCTAACATTTACGCGACCTTATTTTTTCGTTTCCGTGTCGTCGTTCTTTCTTTTCGGTTCCTTTTTGGCAAGGAGCACTATATTATATACATAGTCCGTCATCCACTGTTCCGAATAGCCCAGACGTTCCTTGTACTGGCGGACAGTCGCCGCAGTCTTGTGCACATCATCAGCCTTCCACACCGTCTTCGTACAAACATCGTGTACCGTCTTCTGCGTCATCCCGTAAAGCGCCTTCTTGAATATAGACGGCATACGGAACTTCCATTGCATCAGATTTCCCATCAGCATCATCAAATCGTTGGAAAACCCTTGATACATAAACAGATACGACTGAATATCATTCTGCGTACGGCAATTACGCTTCACGGAGCTGTCGATCTCCTTAAAGAAACTTTCATTCAGTCCGTAGTCCTGCATCAGCATTTTGCGTGAAGCCGACTTTTCTGCCAGTCCCAGCTTACCTCCCTGCGTAGGAATCTTGAACAAACGTTTGAAGTTAGCCACATCCGGTAAAAAGCGGATGTTGGTAATACCTAAGTTAGTAGCGATGACTGACTGGAAATAAACCCGGGTCAGTGATATGAAATCTTCTACATTGCCGACTTTTGTTTCATCGGATTTCTTTTTGAATAAACCAAATAAGCCCATCGTTATATTTACTATTTTATAATTTACAATTTACAAATCGTGTGTGGAGATTTTAATGAGCCGCAAAGGTACGAAAAAGTGTTGGTTTTCACCAACATTCCAAGTCCTTTTCGATGTCCGGCATGGTCTCTTTCCTGAAAACAGGACTTTGGATGCCCGCTTTCTTCTGGGCACGATAGTCCGAGAGCAGGCGGATGGCATACTTTCCGAGAAAGATAATGGCGATCAGGTTGCAGACAGCCATCAGAGCCATCGTGATGTCCGCCAGACTCCATACCAAATCGAGTGTGGCGACAGACCCGAAAAGTACCATGCCGCTGACCAATATCCGGTAGGTGTGGAGCACCCATTTCTTTGCGGTGATGAAACGGATATTCGCTTCGCCGTAATAATAATTTCCCAAGATACTGCTGAATGCGAAGAAGAACAGCGCTACGGCAACAAAGATGCTTCCGGAAGCACCGATCTCATTCGTGAGCGCCTGTTGGGTCAGTTGCACCCCATTGGAGGAACCGTCCAAAGGAGCACCGCTGAAAAGAATGATAAATGCCGTACAGGTGCAAATTAATAAAGTATCAGTAAATACTGCCAGCGTCTGTATCAACCCCTGTTTGACAGGATGAGTGACGTTGGCCGTCGCTGCTGCATTCGGAGCCGAACCCATACCGGCCTCATTGCTGAATAATCCGCGCTTGATACCCTGCATCAGCGCCATGCCGACACCTCCGCCCAATGCCTGTTCCCAGCCGAAGGCATGGCTGATGATGAGAGATATCACTTCCGGCAGATGCGTGATATTAAGTAATACGATGACCAGTGCCAGTCCTACATATCCTAATGCCATAACCGGGACGATAATGCTGCTTACATGCGCTATCCGGCGGATACCACCGAAGATGATGACAAGAGTCAGAGCGGTAAGCACTCCTCCCAACACCGTATGATTGAATCCGAACGCATGTTCGGCAGCAGCACAAATCGTATTGCTCTGTACCGAATTGAAAGCAAAACCGAAAGTAATGCTGATGAGCACAGCGAAAAGCATCCCCATCCACGGCTGTTTCAATCCCTTCTTCATATAATAAGCCGGGCCTCCGACAAAAGAGTCCTTCCCGCGTATCTTATATAACTGTGCCAGGGTAGATTCGATAAAAGCGCTCGAAGCTCCCAGCAGGGCGATCACCCACATCCAGAAAACAGCTCCCGGTCCGCCGATGGCGATGGCGGTGGCCACCCCTGCCAAGTTGCCCGTACCCACACGGCTGGCAATCGTAATAGCGAATGCCTGAAAAGATGAAACATGTTTCTCGCCCTGTTTTCCTTTTCCGGCGGACTCGCTGAGTAATATAATCATTTCGCGAAGCATACGGAACTGTACGAACCGCGTTCGGATGCTGAACCAGACGGCACAGCCCAGTAACATGATAATCAGGATGTATGTCCAGAGTATATCATTTATTTCATTGATAAAGTTCATAGTTAGGTTTTTGAAAAGAGTAAATCGTAATATATCACTCGTTTTTCATTCGGAAATAAAATTTATGATTTTCGAATACGGGCTCTACTATATCATACCGAACAAATTTGGCAAGCAGATGTTCGGCGGCACGTCGGGAAATACCGGTCTGCCGGCAATACCGGTTGAGCGAAAGCAGCGTTCCCTGTTCCAACAGGTCGAGCAGGAGTTGTTCGCGTTCCGTATAGCGGATCAGTTCTCCCCGCGGGCTGTCGCTTTGTTGCCATACACGCAGGTGGATAGGGGTAGCCAGTATATTCTCATCCTTGATGCGGAGATAGGCGAGAGGCTTTCCGTTTTCGTCTTTCGCATAGACAGGCTTGTGCGGATTCTCTTCGATGGTGGCTACTAATACCTGTTTGCCTTCCACGATATATGTTTGTAAAGTATAATCTATCTCCGGGATGCAATAAAGTTGTGCGGCCGCTTCGATCATATATTTTTCCTCTTCGGATCGTACGCCGGCTATTCGTCCATTGTCTTTCACGCCGATTAATAGCCGCCCTCCGTCGGTATTGGCAAAAGCCGACAGCGTTTTGGCAATCTTGCGTGCGTCGGAAATTTCGAATTTGAAGTCCTGTTGCTGATGCTCTCCTTCAGCTATCAAAGTATGTATGTGATCCGTATCAGTAAGCGTTTTCATGGCTACAAAGGTAGGGAAAAATGGTGAAAAGCCCTTTTTTTAGCTTATTTTCGCAGATAAATTCAAAAAAAATATTGTTTTTATGCGTTTATTTCGGGAAACAGTGTATTTTTGCGACACATTATTAACGAAAAAAATAAAAGGATTATGAAAGAATTGGTAGAAAAAGTAGCAGCTCTGTATGCTGACTTCTCAAAAGATGCTAACGCTCAGATTGAAAACGGTAACAAAGCAGCAGGAACTCGTGCTCGTAAGGCTTCTTTGGAAATCGAAAAAGCAATGAAAGAATTCCGCAAAGCATCTTTGGAAGCTTCTAAAAACTAAGAAATAAACCGAAGGGGCGACTATTCTGTTATCATTAAATGTGAAAATCCTATAATACAGTATTCAGCAGATATGGATGCTTA
>ENA-UPWS01001589-UPWS01001589.1-human-gut-metagenome-genome-assembly--contig:-NODE-1589-length-12784-cov-5.430393_pt1 | contig 12784 bp, 8 predicted proteins | sample MGYA00250054_ERZ773384 | MGnify/ENA primary metagenome ERZ773384 (study PRJEB29103, sample SAMN06111979) | human gut metagenome | biome: human gut; feature: ankylosing spondylitis patient; material... | reverse complement strand
AAACACTGTCCCCCGCCTATGCCAGGCAATCGCCAACGACGGCGGACAGACTACCAAATCCCTCCTGATCCGCCGCAAAGTTCGGGAGTTCTCATACCGCAGCCAGCACCGCTTTATCCTCCTTTCCACGGTGCTGGCTGCTTTTGTTTTTACCTGAATGCAAGAGAACGATTGGGAATAGCCGCCGCGTGCGCTTTGGCTGTTTTAGCGGAAATTCTATTATAAATTAGTTGAGCCTCGGAAAAATCTGCGGATTTTTCCGAGGCTCTTTTTCACGAATAGAATCGAAGCGATATACTTCATCTGAATGTAAAAAGCAAAGCGAGAACGAGTGCGAGACGAAATTGGTTTATACAGTTCGTTTTACTTCACTGCGTTTCGCCCATTTGTTGCTGATCTTATCTGCCAGCAGGGAGCCGCAGGCCCCCAATGCAAGGCCCAGTGCCACGCCGCCCAGAATGTCGGTGGGGAAATGCACATACAGGTACATCCGCGTGAAGCCGATGAACCCGGCCAGCGCAAGAGCCGGGGCGCCGAGCCTGCGGTTCTGCAGCCAGAGCGCAAAGGCAGCGGCAAAGGCGGAGGATGTGTGTCCGGAAGGAAACGACCAGCCATGGGGCCGGGCCACCAGCGTGAGCATCTCCGGCCGGAGGTCGCAGGGGCGCGGGCGTGCGAACAGCGGCTTTAAGGCGCAGTGGCCCGCCAGCATATAAAGGCCCAGCGCCAGCGCCATGGCCAGCCCGGCCCGGCGGGTGCGCCGGAACGCCAGCAGCACCGCCGTGAAGGCGATCCAGATCTCGCCGCGGGCACCGGCCTGATCGAAAAACACCGCCAGTGCATCCAGCACCGGACAGCGCAGAGCCTGCAAGGCATCCAGAAGGGTAAATTCAAAGGGCATGGATAAAGCCTCCCTGCTTGTTGTTCTTGCCCTTATGGTAACATGGAACCGGGCAGAGAATAAGAACAAGGCTTGTACAAAGGATAAACAAATCTTAAACCGGCAGAAAAAATGTCGGAAACAGGACAAAATTGGAATATAGCGACGCAATACTACAAATTGTAAATAAATAAGAAGTCCTGCGGTGCTGGACGCGGGGCTTTTTGCATCCGTTACTGCATCTGGTCAAGGGTGGGGTAGCTGTCGATGGCACCATTCGTCTGCACGCTGATGCCGCAGAACTGGTTGGAAAAGGCAAGGTATTCGTTCAGCTTTGTTTTGCTGAGCTTTGCCAGTTTTTCCAGTGTCACGCCGTCACGTTCCAGCTGCCACAAAAACGAGCCGATGAAGCCGTCGCCTGCGCCGGTGGTGTCCACAGCCCGGACTTTCCGGCAGGGGGCAAAGCCGTGGGCGGTGCGGGTATAGGCGTGGGCACCGCTGCTGCCGCAGGTGTAGACCACCAGCTGCACATCACCCACGAACAGCTGCGGCAGGGCGGCTTCGATGTCCGCAGTGCCGGTGAGAAATTCCAGCTCTTCGTCCGAAATTTTGAGGATGTTGGAAAGCGGCAGGAACTGCAGCACGGTCCCGCGCAGAATGTCGCGGTCCGGCCAGAGGGGGAAGCGCAGGTTCGGGTCAAAGCTGACGATAGCACCAGCTTCGCGTGCGGCGGAGATGGCCGCAAGGTGGGCGTAGCGCATGGGGCTGTCCACCAGCGAGACACTGCAGAAATGCAGGGCAAAGGCATCGGCGAACCATGCCGGGTCGATCTGCTCCGGAGAATAGAGCAGGTCCGCCGAGGGCTTGCGGTAGAAGCTGAAGGTACGGCTGCCGTCCTCTTCCAGACTGACGAAGGCAAGGGCCGTGTTGGCCTTATCGGTAAAGGCCAGATGGGAGAGGTCGATGCCGCAGGCTTCCAATTCCCGGGCGATCTTGTGGCCGAAGGGGTCGTCGCCCAGCTGGCTCAGAAAAGCACTTTTGCCGCCCAGCCGGGCAAAGGCCGCGCACACGTTGGCCGGTGCGCCGCCAGTGCGCGGGCTGAACGAGGGAACCTCGTCAAAAGAACAGCCCACCCTGGACGGGATCATATCGATGAGTGCTTCGCCAATGGAAAACAGTGTGCTGCCGGACATAGAGAACCTCCCAAATTAAGATGCTGGTAATAAAAGACTTCCCCCGGCGAGGGAGATGATTTTGTGCCCGCTCCCAGTGTAAGGGCAAGAGCCCGGGCTGTCAATGCTTTTTTGCACGGTACAGGGCGTTTTTGTGTTGACTTGCATTTTGAGATGTGCTAAAATATGCCGGTATGCGTAAAAAATGCCATGAAAGGGAACTTGGATGAACCTGACAAAACAGTTCTTTAAATATGTATCACAGAATATCTTCGGCCTGCTGGGCACCTCGTGCTACATTCTGGCCGATACCTATTTCATCTCGCAGGCGGCGGGTACCGACGGCGTGACCCTGCTCAACCTCTGCCTGCCGGTCTACAACTTCATCTTTGCCGTCGGCTCCATGGTCGGCCTTGGCGCGGCCACCCGCTATGCCATCCTCAAGGCGCAGGGAGACGAGCGCTGCCAGCGCTATTTTTCCAATGCCATCTTCTGCGCCTGTGTGCTCAGCGTGCCGTTCCTGCTGGTGGGCATTTTTGCGCCCGGCGGCCTTCTGCGGCTGATGGGCGGTGACGCGGGGATCATGGCGCTGGGCATCCCGTATGCCCGTATCTTCCTTATGTTCACGCCCTTCTTCATGTGCAACTATATCGTGTCGGCCTTTGTGCGCAACGACGGCGACCCCTCCCTTGCCATGGTGGCTACCCTGAGCAGCAGCCTGTTCAATGTGGTGTTCGACTATATTTTCATGTTTCCCATGGGTCTGGGGCTGGCCGGTGCGGCGCTGGCCACCGCCGTGTCTCCCATCATCAGCATTTCCATCTGCAGCCGCCACTTCTTTAAAAAGGAGAACAGCGTGCAGTTCGTGCGCCAGCGCCCCTCGGCAAGGCTGCTGGGCCAGAGCTGCCAGCTTGGCATCTCCGGCTTTGTGGGTGAGATGTCCTCCGGCGTTACCACCACCGTGTTCAACCTTCTGCTGCTGGGTCTGGCGGGCAATGTGGCGGTGGCGGCCTATGGCGTGGTGGCGAACTTTGCGCTGGTGGCAACGGCCATCTTCAACGGCGTAGCACAGGGTGCACAGCCGCTGGTGAGCGAGTGCTACGGCAAAAGCGACAAGGCCGGTGCCAGAAAGCTGCTCATCCTGGGCAGCTGCACCGCACTGGTGCTGGCAGCGGTGCTGTACGGCATCATCTTTGGTGCTACCGATGCACTGGTGGGCGTGTTCAACAGCGAAAGCTCCGCCCGGATGGCCCAGTTTGCCCACATGGGCATGCGGCTGTACTTTGTGGGCTACTTCTTTGCCGGTTTCAACATCGTGGCGGCGGGCTATCTGAGCGCGACCAACCGCCCGGTGGAAGCCTCCGTCACCTCCATCTGCCGCGGCATGGTGGCCATCGTGGCCTGCTCGCTGGTGCTGAGCCGCCTGTTTGGCATGAATGGTGTGTGGGCAGCGTTCCCGGCATCGGAACTGCTCACCGCAGTGCTGACCCTGTTTTTGCTGCTGCGCGGTAAAAAGCAGACCGCATAGCCCTTAAATATAAAGCTCCTGTTCGCGCAGAGATTCCTCGGGCGAAAGCCCACTCTGCGCGGCGTGACCGGCCATTGCCCGCCACTGTGCGGGGGATTGGCCGGTTTCTTTTTTGAACACCCGGCACAGGTAGTTGGCACCGGAAAAGCCGCACAGGCTGGCTACCACGTCCAGTGTGTACTCCCGGTGGAGCAGCAGCCGCTGGGCTGCTTCAACGCGCACCGTGGTGAGGTATTTGCCCGGCGGCACGCCAATGGCTGCGGTAAAGGTGCGCACCAGATGGCTCTTGGACACGCCCAGCCGTTCGCTCAGCTCCTCCACGCCGTAAAGGCCCGCGTAGTTTGCGCGGATGTCCTCGATGGCGGCCTGCACCAGCGGCGGCAGGGCGGACGCGGCACTGTCGGCATCGGCCAGCTCACACAACAGTGCGTAGGCCAACTGGCTGCGGGCACGGCTGTGGGCGGCCTTTTCCTCAGCAAGGCGGTCCATCAGTTCGGCAGCGGCCGGGCAGGAACCGCCCTTGGCAAGGAAGGGCAGTTCGTGCAGCCCGGCCAGAAACTGGGAAGCCGCCTGCCCGGTAAGCTGGACGCAGAGCAGATGGCAAATGCTTTCCGGCACAAGGGCCAGCGGGGCACGGCTCAGGATCAGGTGCCCGGCAGGCACGGACTGCGGCGGCAAAATGAGCGCTGCACCCAGCGGCAGCGGCCCGGCAGCAGGTACGGATGCAGAGCACTGGCCGCTGGACACAAGGCACACCCACAGTCCTTCGCCGGAGAGGGTGAGGGGGGCAGACAGCTGCAGATCCTGCACTGAAGCGGGAAAAGCGATGGTGTTCCAGTCAAAAAGCAATATCTGACACCTCTAATCAATAAAATGCTATTTTATATCACAAAATTATCTGTTATTATAGTACCAACGAATGAACACGCCGTCAAGAGCGTGAGAACCTTAAAAATTATGGAGGCAAACGACTATGGCTTCGATCAGCTGCCAGCACATCTATAAGATCTATCCGGGTGCTACCGCTCCCGCTGTTACCGACTTTAACCTGGAGATCCAGGATAAGGAATTCATCATCTTCGTCGGCCCCTCTGGCTGCGGCAAGTCCACCACCCTGCGCATGATCGCCGGTCTGGAGGAGATCTCCAAGGGCGAAATGTACATCGGCGGCCGTCTGATCAACGACGTTCCCCCGAAGGATCGTGATATCGCAATGGTGTTCCAGAGCTACGCTCTGTACCCCCACATGACCGTTTACAAGAACATCGCTTTCGGTCTGGAACTGCGCAAGACCCCGAAGGACGAGATCGATAAGCGCGTGCACGAGGCTGCTAAGATCCTGGAGATCGAGCACCTGCTGGACCGCAAGCCCAAGGCTCTGTCCGGTGGTCAGCGTCAGCGTGTTGCTCTGGGCCGTGCAATGGTTCGTAACCCGGCAGTCTTCCTGCTGGACGAGCCTCTGTCCAACCTGGATGCTAAGCTGCGTACCTCCATGCGTACCGAGATCATCAAGCTGCACAAGAAGCTGGCTACCACCTTCATCTACGTTACCCACGACCAGACCGAGGCTATGACCATGGGTGATCGTATCGTCGTTATGAAGGACGGCATGATTCAGCAGGTCGATACCCCGCAGAACCTGTACGATTATCCCTGCAACATCTTTGTTGCCGGCTTTATCGGCAGCCCGCAGATGAACTTCCTGGACGGCACCCTGAAGAAGACCGGCGATCAGTTCGTCGTTGATCTGTCCGGCACCGAGGTTCCGCTGCCCAAGGAGAAGACCGCTGACGGCAAGCTGGACGCTTACGTCGGCAAGACCCTGAAGGTCGGCATCCGTCCCGAGGACATCAAGGACGACGAGGAGTTCCTGGAAAAGCATCCCAACAGCCACCTGAGCGCTGAGGTTGAGGTTTCCGAGCTGATGGGCGCTGAGATCTATCTGTACCTGACCTACCAGGGCCAGAACCTGATGGCTCGCGTTGCTCCCACCTCCAAGTCTCGCCGCGGCGACAAGATCACTGTCGCTATGGATACCAACAAGATCCACCTGTTCGATCCCGAGACGGAGAAGACCCTGCTCAACTAATTTTTACAGCATTCATAGCGGTTCCGTTGCGGCGGAACCGCTTTTTTAGTAATACTGCGCCGCAAAAGCCGCGCTGCATCGACAGCTGACGGAGCACAGCGGCACCAAACGGAGGCTCAAACCATGCGCATCGCCAACTACCTGCGGCCTGACTGCGTCGCACTGCGCCAACGGGCAGACTCGCTCACCGGTGCAGTGCAGCAGATGATTACACTGCTGGACGGGACTGACAATCTGACTGACACCGCTGTGTTCGCGGCAGACGTCCGCGCCCGGCTGGCGCTGGGCGGCGTCTGTGTGGGCAACGGCCTGGCCATCCCGCACGCCAAAAGCACCGCCGTCAGGCAGCTGCAGCTGGCTGCGCTGACGCTGGACCCGCCGCTGCCCTGCGACACACCGGACGGCAAGCCGCTGGACCTGCTGGTGATGATCGCCGCCCCTGCCGAAGCCAACGACCTGCACGTACAGGTGCTGGCCGAGCTGGCGACGCTCTTTCTGGACACCGATTTCTGCGCCCGCCTGCGGGAGAGTGAGACCCCCGAGGCATTCTGCCGCGCCATCTCCGCGCGGGAGGAGCAGGACGCGCAGGAGCCGCCGTCTGCCCCGTCTGACGCAGCGCCGGGCACCGCCGAGTCCGGCTATCAGCTGCTGGCCGTGACGGCCTGCCCCACCGGCATCGCGCACACCTATCTGGCGGCGGAGGCGCTCCAGCAGGCCGCGCAGGCCCGCGGCCTGACGCTCAAGGTCGAGACGAACGGCGCTGCCGGTGTCAACGACGAGCTGACCGATGATGAGATCCAGGCCGCAGAGTGCGTGATCGTGGCGGTGGATCGCTCGATCCCGCTGGCACGGTTCGTTGGCAAGCGGCTGGTCTATGCCTCGGCGGGGGATGCCGTGCGCGACGCGGACAGACTGCTGGAAAAGGCCGTTTCCGGCAAGGCTCCCGTCTACCGCGGCGGGCACGCCTTCCGCACCAGCGACTGGAAGGAGCTGGGCCGCGAATACTACGGCCACCTGATGAGCGGCATCTCCCACATGCTGCCGTTTGTTGTGGCGGGCGGCGTGATGCTGGCGCTTTCCCTGCTGCTGCAGCACCTTTTTGGTCGCAGCGACATCACCACCATGATGACGAACGTCGGCAACGCTGCGTTCAGGATGATGTACCCCGTGCTGGCTGCGTTCATCGCTTACAGCATTGCGGACCGCCCCGGCTTTATGCCCGGCCTGATGGGCGGCTACCTGGCACAGCTCGGCACAACCACCGCTCCCCGGTTGGGCTGGATCTCCAGCGGGTTCTGGGGGGCCATTGTCGCGGGCTTTGCTGCCGGTCTGGCTGTGCGGCTTCTGAATTACCTGTTCCGCCGCATTCCGCAGGAGCTGGATCACATCAAAACCGGGCTGCTGGTCCCGCTGTTGAGTCTGCTGTTTGTCGGTGCCCTGATGGTCATGGCCATCAATCCACCGCTCGGGCGTTTCAATGCCTGGCTTTCCATCCAGCTGGATGGGATGCAGGGCGGCAGCCGTCTGGTGCTGGGCACGCTGCTGGGCGGCATGATGGCCACCGACTACGGCGGGCCGATCAACAAGGCCGCCTACGTCAGCGGCACGCTGGCACTGGTAGACCAGCAGTATGACCTGATGGCCGCTGTCATGGCGGGCGGCATGATTCCGCCGCTGGGCATTGGGCTGGCCTGCCTGCTGTTCCCGACGCGGTTCACCAGCACCGAGTGCTGCTCTGCGCCGCAGACCCTGCTGATGGGCGCGACCTTCGTGACCGAGGGGGCGCTGCCGTTTGCACTGCGCGATCCGCTGCGGGTCAGCCTCGCCTGCATCGCGGGCAGTGCGCTGGCCGGGTTCATAACGATTTTGCTGGGCTGCGGGTGTCCCGCGCCGCACGGCGGGTTGTTTTTGCTGCCGGTCATGGAAAACCCGCCGGGCTTTCTGATTGCGCTGGCTGTCGGCACCCTGACCACGGCCCTGCTGCTGGGTATGCTGAAAAAGCCGCTGAAGCATTGATTTTCGCTTTACTTTTCGTATTTTTCAGTAGTCTTATACAAATTGTATTTACATAAAGCCCCGCTGTGCGTTGCGTACAGCGGGGCTTTATGCTATAATTTAGTATATATGTGATTTTTGTGGAGGAGGGCCCCGTCCCTATGGAACAGGTCAAATCATTTTGTCGGCGGTACCGTCGGCTTCTGTTGGCTGCGGCCTATCTGGCTATTTTTGCCGTGGGCGTGCTGTATCTGCGCGTCACGGTCAACATCCCGCCGGAGGGCGACGATAAGCTGACGCTGAACCTCTGGCTGTATGACTTCCAGCGGATGCCGTTCTGGCAGTATGCTCTGCAGGACCTGCAGGGGCGGCTGCGGTACTTTACGCTGCAGGAGGTCCGTTTTTTCCCGTTCCATTACCCGAACGCCGTCGACCTGCTGTTTTACACCAGCCTGACGCACTACCGGCTTTACATCATCGCCTGGACCGGCGCGGCGGCCTTCGCTGTCAGCCGCGTGGCGGCCAGACTGGGCAGCGGGGATGCGCTGGCGCTGGGCGGCTTTGCGCTGGCGCTGGCCGCGGCCCCCATCTGGAACGAGGGCATGTACAGCTACTACGCCGTACCGCAGCGGGCGTTGTTCTGGGCTATGACGGCCTGGCTCTGCCTGTTTGCGTGGCAGGGGACACGGCACCGCCGCTGGGCTGTGCTGGGCGCGGTGCTGTCCTTTATCGCCTGCGGCACCTATGAGATTGGCTATGTCTTTGCGCTGCTGGCGCTCGTCGTCTGGCTGCTGCGCCGACGCAGCGTCAAAAACGCCCTGCTGGACACGGCTCCCGCGCTGGGCGGCATGGGCGCGGCGCTTGTGTTCCACGTTCTGTGCGGGCGCAACGGCGGCACCGGCAACGAGCTTTCTCTGGATATTCCCGCCGTGCTGCGCGTCACCGTGCAGCAGATGGCCGCGTCGCTCCCTGGGCTGAACTCCCGCCTTTTGCAGGAGGACGCCGGGGTCATCACAAACGGGGATCGGCTGTGGCCGCTGGCGCTGGGTGTGCTGGCCGGACTGTTGATCTTCTTCGGCGTTCCGTTTAAAAAGCTGCGCGGCAGAACGCTGGGCGCACTGGCCGGGTTCGGTCTGGCCGTCTGGGCACTGCCCGCGCTCCTGCTGGCTTTGTCCGCCCGCTATCAGCAGCCCGAGGCCATTACCTGGCAGTGGGGCTACATTCCCGCGGCAGCCAGTTCTATCGGCTTTACGCTGCTCGTCGCGGCGCTGCTGGCACTGCTGGCGGGGCTGTGCTGTAAGCTGCCGAAGGTTCTCTCCGTGGTATCACGACTGGCCCTGACGGCGGCGCTGGCGGCGGGTCTCTGCCTGAACGGCGGCTACCTGCGCGGTGTCGTGCGCACCCATCATGCCGAGAACCTCGCTGCCTATCAGTTCTTTGTCCGCACGATTGAGGCCGGTCTTGCCGATGCCGTACAATCCGACGACCTGATTCTCTGCAACGAGAACGTCTGGGACAGCAACGCGGAGGCCGAGTCCGCCTTCTTCAGCCGGTTCACCGGGCGCGCCCTGCACGCACAGGTCCTTTGGACCGAGAACCCCGCCACCGACGGCGACGCCTACGCCTACCAGACCTACCGCAATTACGGCGGCTACGATCTGGCGTGGTGCGGCAGACTGCAAAGCGCCGACAGTGACCTGATGGACGGAGTACAGGTCTATGTGCAGAGCGCCTATGTCCCCGACAACGCTGTCATCAAGTACAAGGTCCGTCTGGCCGACGGCACCGAGGAAGCCCGCGCCATCTGCCTGCTGGACTGCACCCAGACCCCGCGGGACCGGAACGGCGACTATCTGGCCACTGTTGAGGACACGTCCATCGTGAACGCCAAGCTCATGATCTGGGACGGCTGATAAACTGTGAGGGAGCCCCGGATGAAACACTTTTTTGCCTTTTGCCGCCGCAACCGGCTGTTTGCGGCGCTGCTGGCCGCCGAGCTGGCCGTTGTCTGCGCGCTGGCAGCCGGGCTGTTCGGCGCGCCGTATAAGCTGACGCTGACACCCGGCGACTTTACAAACACCCTGCCCGACATTGCCGCCGCGGACGACGACGGCTTAAAAATCTGGAACCAGATCGGCTATCACAGCGAAGACCCGATGACCTTCTCGGCAGACAATATTGCTTTGCCTTCCGGTGCGTATGAGGTCACAGTCCGTTATTTTTCCTGCCAGACACCCGACGCGCCCACCTTTAATATGCTCAACGCTGCCGGGTCGCTGACCTTTGCCAGTGAACGCAGCCCCGCCGCCGTGACCTTTGACGCGCTGCGGCTGGACGACTGCCATCGCAGCCTGACGACCCGGCTTTGGGTCGGCTTCGGTGCGCGGATGCAGGACCTGACCGCCACCGTCACCTACGACCAGGGCCAGCTGTACATTTACAGCATCACCCTGACCGAGCAGCCCATCTACCGCGCGGCGCGGCTGCTCTGCTTCCTTGTGCTGTTTGCCGCCGCAGACGCCGCACTGCTGCTCCTGTTTGCCCATGTGGGGGAGCGGGGCGCTGCCCGCCGCCGTGCGCTGCGTCTGCCGCTGGCGCTGGCGGGCATCACGCTGCTGGCCTGCCTGCCGCTGTTCAGCAACTATCTGTACTTCGGCCATGATCTGGAATTTCACATGCAGCGCATCACCGCCATGGCTGCGGAGCTGTCCTACGGGCAGTTCCCGGTGCGGCTGACCACGACCACGCTGAACGGTTATGGCTACGCCAGCCCGCTTTGCTACTGTGAGCTGTTTTTGCTGCTGCCCGCGCTGCTCTACAACCTGTGGCTGCCGCTGCGCACCTGCTACCAGGTCTACCTCTTTGCGGTCACGCTGGCGACCTGCCTGATCGCCTATTTCAGCTTTGCCAAAATCACGGCCAGCCGTCGGCTGGGTCTGCTGGGGGCGCTGCTCTACACGCTGTCCGCCTATCGGCTGACCTGCGTCTACACCCGCGCCGCCGTCGGCGAGTTCACGGCCATGGCGTTTTTCCCGCTCGTGCTGCTGGGTCTGTACGGCATCTACACCAGCGACAGGCCCCGCTTCGGGGATTGGCTGCCAATGGCGCTGGGCATGGCGGCCATGGTGCAGAGCCATCTGCTCTCCTGTGAGCTGACGGCGCTGCTGCTGATTTTGTTTTGTCTTTTGCGCCTGCGGGAGACTCTCCGCCCCGCGCGGCTGCTGGCCTGGGTCAAGGCCGCGCTGCTGGCCGTGGGGCTGAGCGCGTGGTATCTTTTCCCGTTTTTTATTTCCACCCGCTCCATCCCGTTCCTTGTCAACCGCAGTGATCTGGTCGGTAAGCTGCAGAAGCACGGTCTGTACGCCGTGCAGCTGTTCAGCTTCTTCGGCACGGCGGGCGGCTCCTCCGCCGAGGGCACGACCCACGACATGGCGCTGACCCCCGGTCTGCCGCTGCTGCTGGCGCTTGCGCTGGCGTTTTACTGCCTGTGGCGCGCCCAGGCCCGCGGGGACACACGCCCCGCCGCAAAGCACCTGTACACTGCCACCGGCTTTGCCGTGCTGACGCTCGTGCTCTCGCTCCACGCTTTCCCGTGGGATTTTGTCGAGGGCTGGTTCGGCCCCGCCGTCGGCAAGGTCGTGGGAATGTTCCAGTTCCCGTTCCGCTTTCTCTCGCTGGGCACGCTGCTGCTCTGCGCCGCTGCGCTGTTTGCGTTGCAGCTGCTGCCGGAGCGCCGCGCCGCACTGGCCGCCGCGGGGCTTGTCTGCGCCGCGCTGCTGACCGCCAGCATCACCGAGACGAACATCATGAGCGCCCAGGGCGAAAGCTCCTACGCGACCTACAACCAGAACACCACCATCAACTCCGTCGGCACGGCGGAATACCTCATCGACGGCGCCAGCTCCTATGAGGCCATCTGGGCGCAGCCCAAGCCCGCCAGCGGCGACCTGCACCTTATCAGCTATGAAAAGCGTGAGGGCGTCGCCTATGTCAGCGTCGAGAACGACGGCGGCGAGGCGGCCATCTCGCTGCCCATCTACAACTACGGCAATTATTATGCCGACGACGAGAGCGGTGCGCCGTTTGCCATCACCAGCGGCGAGAATATGCGCATCGTACTGACGATCCCCGCGGGCTACACCGGCACGATCCATGTCCGCTACCACGCCCCCGGGTATTGGCGCGCGTTTGAGGCGCTCTCCGCCGTCAGCCTGCTGGGGGTCATCGGCTGCGGCGCTTTTGCCCGCCGCAAGCGCCGCACCCCTGCCACTGTGTAAACGAGGTCACTACCCATGCCCAACCGCATCAACTATCAGCTTGAAATGGAAAAGGTCCTGCGCACGCTGGACGGCACCCGCCCGAAGCTGCTGCTGCACGCCTGCTGTGCGCCGTGCTCGAGCGCAACACTGGAGCGCCTGTCCGCGCACTTTGACCTGACCATTCTTTACTACAATCCCAACATCTACCCGCCGGAGGAATACCACCGCCGCGAGGCCGAGCTGGATGAATATGAGCAGCTCCTGTTCAGTGAGGATTTCAGCCATGAGGAACCTGCGGCGGAAGAAACCGCCGCAGCGGACGAGGCGGATGACGCCGAGGATGACATCGCGTTTTAAGCGCGGACACTCCGCAGCATCTGAAACAGAAAAACGCCGGAACGGTCTGCGGGCCGTTCCGGCGTTTCAATTTGTCAAAAAACTTTGCTTTTCCGCCCAACTGCTTTACGAACGGAGCCTCACGCGCCTGCGGGCGCAGTCGTCACCCCATTCTTCCGGAATACTCTTTCACTTATGCCTCGTTCAACGCAGCGAAACGCCTCCTCAGCCTGCACGCATCCGGCGGCATATGCTCTGTCCTATTCGACAAAGGAATGGGATAAAATATAAAATTCCTCCTGCGAGGGCTGCCATTTTTTCTCCAGCTTTTCCAAAGTATCGTCATACCTTTGGGCTTCTTCCTCTGAAAACGCCATCACAGGGCTATCGCGATAGACCCATTTGCGCCCATCCAGCGCGCCGGGAACAAGCTCCTTCACCAGCATGGCCGCGGGGTAACGTCCGTTATCCACGCAGACGTTGAACTTTTTGCAGCTTTTAAAGCCTCGGGCCACATAGTTCGCCGGA
>ENA-UPWS01001583-UPWS01001583.1-human-gut-metagenome-genome-assembly--contig:-NODE-1583-length-12805-cov-4.219909_pt1 | contig 12805 bp, 5 predicted proteins | sample MGYA00250054_ERZ773384 | MGnify/ENA primary metagenome ERZ773384 (study PRJEB29103, sample SAMN06111979) | human gut metagenome | biome: human gut; feature: ankylosing spondylitis patient; material... | reverse complement strand
GTAGATAAGTCTCATCCAAGCCCCGGAAATTCGAAGCGTCACGGATCAAGATTCCGTAATTATCTAAAAGGAATTGCTTTAAATCAGCGGCTGTACCCTTCTTCAAACGGACAAGGAAGAAAGTCGTAGAGGTCGGGATTACCTCCAAGCCATCCAATTTACTTAATTGGTAAATAAAATCCGCGGTCTCACGCTGCCATTTACGGATCGGCAACGTAAATTGCGCCGGATGGATCAAGATATATTTACTTGCCTCGATAGCGATAGCATTTACCGACCAAGGTATGATATACTTGTTCACTTTCTCCGCGATCTCCGGAGAAGCGACCAGATAACCGATACGCAAGCCGGGGATATTATAAGCCTTCGAGATAGACTGGACAAGGATTAAGTTCTTATGCGTTTTCACGTCACTCGGCTTTAGCATGTCTTCCGTCGTAAAAGCCACGTATGCCTGATCAATAATGAAGGTAGTCTGCGGATTCGCTGAGATCAAACGGAGAAGCTCCGTACGATGGATCAGCTTTCCATCCGGATTATTCGGATTACAAATCCAACAGAAATCCTGTCCCTCCAAGGATAACTCTGATAAATCGTCCGATGTCGGGAAGAAAGAGATCTCATGCTCATGCAAACGGCAAGCGTCCTCATATTCAGAGAAAGAAGGAATAGCGATCATGGATTTCGCACCTCGCCAAGCTTGCGCTAACAAATAAAAAGCGGTGATCGAACCATTCGTCACTACGATATTCTCCTCCTTGATCTCATACCGGCGGGCCAACAATCTTTTCAAGGTAGCGGCATCCGGCTCCGGATAACGAGTCAGCTTATCAAAATGCTCGATCAAATGTTCCTTCAGTTTATCTAAATTAGCTCCGTGCCACACATTCGAGCTAAAGTTTATCTTTACCTCGTTCTTTGCGTTATAAAAATCATCACCGTGTCCGTATAACATATACCTGCTTTTTAATTAATACCTTATCTGTTAAAACTGTCACAAAATTACGAATCTTTTTGGCTTTTCCTATCAATCGCCTTATAGATCGCATCCTGTATGCGAGTACGTATATCAAGCGATCCCAGTTTATTATTTGCCCGGCTAGGATTCACCCGGTTACTCAAAAATATATAAATAAGCTGGTTATCCGGATCTATCCAAAAACAAGTACCCGTAAATCCTGTATGTCCATAGACCGAGGCGGGAGCCAAAGCCCCACAAGGCGAGGCTTTCGGATTACCAATCATCGGCTTATCAAATCCTAGCCCTCTACGGCAAGTCGGGCTCTTGCTTTGTGTAAACAAACGGCTGGTTTCCAAAGAAAGATAGCGCTCGCCGCCATAAGTCCCTTGGTTTAGCATCAATTGGAGCACCTTCGCCAGATCATTCGCGTTCGAAAATAATCCGGCGTTTCCAGAAACACCCCCTTGAAAAGCGGCCGCCTCATCATGCACATATCCGCGAAGCAATTGACGGCGGACAAATCCATCTTGCTCCGTAGGTACAATTTGCAAGGTATCCATTCGCTTCAACGGATTATAAGTGGTATGCCAAGCCCCTAACCCGCTGTAGAAATCATCCCGAAGAAACTGGTCCATCGGAGATTTCATCAGATTTTCCACCATCATTTTCAGCATAATGAAATTCACGCAACTATATACGTACCTACCTCTCGTACCCAAACGGGATTTCTTGATATCTTGAAGGATCGTATCTTTAAAGGAATCACTCACATAGAAATTACGGGCTACCTCAGTCGTAAATCCGGGTTTCCGGATATCCGAAACTACATCTGGAAGATATTTAAAATCATTCCGGACATACGTTTTAGCGTCAAAACGAACCGGATGCGTAGCGTTCTTCGCCGAACTATATAAACTGCCTTTATAACTATCCTTATCAATGGCATCCAGATAGAAATTAATAGTTGGAGTCACTCCCGATTGATGGTACAGTAACTCTTTTATCGATAAATCCTTTTTATTAGACTCCTTCAACTCCGGTATAAAATCGGAGATCTTATTGTTCAAGGTGAATTTCTTCTCATCATACGCTTTCATGACCGCCAATAAAGTTCCCGCCGCCTTCGACGCCGAGGCCAAGTCATAGACCGATGACTCCGTGACCGGCTGCCTACTTTCGTAATCAAAATAACCGAACGATTTATTATAGATAATCACGCCGTCCTTCGCCACCAACACTTGGCATCCAGGATAAGCCTTCTCATCCAATCCCTCTTTAACGATCGACTCAATTACATCCAGACGGTCCGGATTCGCTCCCACCTCTTCCGGCTGGTGATACCCCAAACGAGTCTTTTCCGTAAAAATACCAGTACCCGCATAATACAATCCCGGAATCGAAACCAGAAGTTTCCCTTTCGCCGCAATACCACCGAATATCACTTGGGCCGCATATTCCTGCGCTAAGGGAGTGCCCTCGTAAGCCAACACGACCGCCTTCGCCTTCTCGATCGACTTCTTATATTCCTTACAAGCATATGGTAAGGTAAAGAAAGCATAGACCAACTCTTTCTTCGCGGCCAACTGCCTCAACGCTAAACTCTCGGGAATGCGAATCGTATGTACGCCACAAATGATCACGTCGTATTTTTGCAATTTATTATAAACCTGCTGGACTTGGGCAGCCGTAGAACGCCGTCCAATGCTAAAGCAAGCGATCGAATCATATTCACCCAGCATTTTCTGGAATTCATTACCAACCCCGTCTCCAATCGAGAGCGCCGCAATCTTTTTCTTATTCAACTGTTTAAGAGGTAAGATCGTATCCTCATTCTTCAAAACGGTAATAGCCTCCGAATTCAACTTCGCCGCCATCCATGCCGCATGCGGAGAGTTCAAACGTTTCGATAAGCCTTTTGTTTCGACCGGCTTATAGGCATTCAATCCAGCGATATATTTGTACCTTAATATTTTCAAGCACTTGGCCTCGATCGCTTCCAGATCCAATACCCCTTCCTCGATAGCCTCTTTCACGGCCGTAAAATCATTGATTGGAGCGGCCGGAGCGAGCAAGATATCATTCCCCGCAAGCAAAGCCTTCACCGAAGGATTATCCGTTTTCTTTGTGGAAGCCCCTTTCATCGCTAAAGCATCCGTAAAGCACAGACCTTGAAAACCGAGTTCTTTCTGTAATAGATCCGTCACTACCGCCTTAGAGAAAGAAGCCGGCTTATGACTTTTGTCCAATGCCGGAACATAAAGATGTCCCGTCATTATCCCGGCGAACCCATCATATATATAACGTTTAAAAGGAAGAAGTTCCACGCTATCCAAGCGGGCCCGGTTATGGCGCACGACGGGTAATGTCTCGTGCGAGTCCTCAGAAGTATCTCCATGTCCGGGGAAATGTTTGGAGACAGACAAGATGCCCGTACTTTCCAATCCTCTTGCGTAAGCAATACCTTTCTCCGACACAGCCTCCGGATTCTCGCCAAACGAACGCAGGCCGATCACGGGATTATCCACATTGCTATTCACGTCCATATCCGGAGCGAAATTTATATGAATTCCCATTTCCCGGCACTGCCGTCCCACCTCTTTTCCATATTCCTCGATCAAGGCATTGTCCTCGATAGCGCCTAGCATCATATTTTTCGGGAAACGGGTGGTTCCGCTTAATCGCATGGAAAGTCCCCACTCCCCATCCAAAGAGACCAACATCGGAATCCGGGAAGCCTTTTGCAAACGATTGGTCACCTCCGCCTGCGTCACCGGATCCCCTTTATGGAACAAGATACCCCCGATCTTGATCTCGTTCACGTAACGCATGAGCCGTTGCATATTCCGGTTATCGGATTTAGGGTTCGCTATAACCATAAACAACTGCCCGATCCGTTCATCATAACTCATAGCGTCAAACACGGAATCAACCCAATGATTCATCTTTTCCTGATCCACCGAACGATAAAGGTTCGGAACGGTTTGAGCTCCACCCGATAAAAGGGAAATACAACACAAAAGCAAGATACCAATCTGTCTCATCACAACATTATCATTATTACTCTCCAAAAATAAGAAAATATCGCAATAGTAACGTGAATTGTGATAGGGGTTTTTACTATCTTTCCTGTCTCGTAATAAAAAATGAAGTACTTCATGAAGCTAATACTACTCATAATCTTGATTATCTTCGGCTTTCAATCAAGCGCTTGGGGACAAGCGCCGACTCTCAGTATCGAGGCTAAACAAGAGCCGATCCAAGAAATCATGAAAAAAATAGAGCATCAAACAGGCATGACATTCTCCTACGATCCTTCTATTCTCAAAGGCATTTCCCGGATTACATTCAAATCTGATAACCAATCCATATCGGAATGCCTTACCCGGCTATTCCAAAAGCTCCCTCTGTCTTATCAGATAAACGGTACCCACATCATCTTGAAGAAACGCCCCCGCTCAGTAACCATCAGCGGATTCGTACGGGATAAAGCGACTACGGAGTATCTAATCGGGGCCTCCGTTTATGACTCCCGCACACAAAGGGGCACGGCTACCAATAACCACGGTTTCTTCAGCCTAACCTTACCGGTCGGGGTAGTCCGTCTGGAGACTTCCTACATCGGATACGGACGTTTCTCACATACATTCCAACCGCTCGAACGGGATACCGTGATGGAAATTCTGCTGGAAAGCGGTGAGGCATTGGCCGAAGTTGTCGTTACCGGTAGTAATGACACACAAAACCCGATACAAGCCTCTCAGATGGGAACGATTAAAATAACCCGGAAGATGATCAAAACCATCCCGACCTTATTCGGTGAGGCCGATGTGATCAAAGCCCTGCAAACCCAACCCGGCGTATCAGCCGGAACGGAAGGATTAGCCGGGATGTATGTCCGTGGGGGGAATGGAGACGAGAACCTGTATATGATAGACGGAATCCAACTGTATCAGGTCAATCATCTCGGAGGACTTTTCTCCGCTTTCAACGCCGAGGCTTTGAAAGATGTGGATTTTTATAAATCCGCTTTCCCCGCCCGCTATGGGGGAAGGCTTTCCAGCGTAGTGGATGTGCATACTAAAGATGGCAATATGAAAGAGTACCATGGTAGCGCCATGCTAGGATTGACCTCAGGTAACTTAAATTTCGAAGGGCCGATCATTAAAGACCGGACTTCGTTCAACGCCTCCTTCCGTCGCTCTTGGCTGGATGGCTTGTCCGCACCGGGTTTGGCGATCTACAATAAAATTCAGAAAAAGAATGGGGAGAAATTCAGCGCACGCTATGCTTTTACCGATCTGAACCTAAAAGTAAACCACCATATCAATGACCGGAGCCAAGCTTACGTTAATTTCTATTTCGGACAGGATTTCCTAAAAGGAGGAAGTTCCGAGTTCTCCGTAGGTGATGATATAACCCCTTTCGAGAACAAGGACTTTGGAAAGATGCGCTGGGGTAACATCGCATTATCTTCCGGCTGGTCGTATGTGTTTAACAACAAGATGTTCGGTACCGTCACCTTGGCTTATTCCCATTATCAATCCAAACTAAAACAAGAGACTTCACAATACTACGGAACCGAGGGTGACAAAGATTATTCTTCACGTTTTATCGAGACCTCAACCCGAAACGGTATCAATGATTTCGGAGTCCATGCGAACTTCGACTATATTCCTACCCCGGCACATCATATCCGTTATGGCACCGACTATCTTTACCATCGTTTCAGCCCGGAATATATCGAGGAAAAGACCTCCGAGAATTTGTCTCCGACCAAACGAACTACCGGAGACGAGCGCCTTTCAGCGAATGAGTTGGCTGTTTTCGCCGAAGATGACTGGGCGATATCTCCCATTGTCCGGGTTAACGCCGGATTACGCCTGAACATGTATAATATACAAAAGAAGACATATGTCTCCTTAGACCCTCGTTTATCCGTACGCTTCCTGCTCACGAGGGATCTAAGCCTTAAGGCCTCATACGCCCGGATGAATCAATACGTACATCAGATCAGCGAAAGTTATATGAGTCTCCCTACCGATATGTGGATGCCGGTCAGCAAGAAGCTGAAGCCATTGGAGAGTGATCAAGTATCCGTCGGCGCTTATTACAATTTACACAAAGACTATTCCTTCTCGGTGGAAGGTTATCATAAATGGATGAATCACCTACTGGATTATAAAGATGGTTACAACTTCTTACCCTCGTTCGTCGGTTGGGAGGAGAAACTGGCCGCCGGTAAGGGGTGGGCCTACGGAGCGGAGTTTATCGCCCGGAAAGAGACGGGGCGTATAACAGGATGGATCGGATACGGACTAATGTGGAGCGACCGGCAGTTCGACGAGATTAATAATGGCAAACGTTTCCCCGCGAAATACGATAACCGCCATAAGCTGAATATCGTCGCAAACTGGAAGATCAACGAGAAATTGGAACTGACCGGAAGCTGGACTTTCATGACCGGAAACCGGGTTACGGTGGCATTCGAGAATTACGAGGATTTGGGCCTCACTCCTGTCCCTCCGCTCTTACCGGAAGGAGGCTTGGACTATTTCACGGAGCGTAATAACGTACGTCTCCCCGCTTACCACCGCTTAGATCTGGGGATTAATATTTATCGACCTAAAAAGAACGGCCATCTCGGTATCTGGAATATCAGCGTATATAACGCTTATTGCCAGATGAACCCGATAACTATCCATAAGCGGTCTTGGATAAACTATAGCCATTATTTCGAGACGTTATCGCTCTTACCGATCATTCCGTCTATATCATATACTTATAAATTCTAAAGAACATGAAACCTATATTCTATTTATCAATCTTATTATCCAGCCTGCTCCTAACCTCCTGTTACAGGAAGTTTGACCTAGAGGAATATCGTACTACACCGAAAATGGTGATCAACTCTGCCTTCTCGCCGGATACGGTCGTAATGGCCAGCATATCCCGCACATGGTTTCACTCAGAGAGCAAGCCGGACGTAACGATTCGAAACGCCAAGGTGGAATTATACATAGACGGGATCTTCAAGGAGGAGATGCCTTGGAAAGAATATTCCTATTGGAAATCTTCTCGTTGGCTCGGAGAGGATCGAGGTGGATGGGTAACAGATACGCTTTATATATCGAATACGGTTCCACAGCCCGGACAAACCGTAAAGATAGTAGCTTCTACCCCGGAATATGGAACAGCCTCGGCGGAAGATAAGATTCCTTCCAAGACCGAAATCAAAGGTCTGCGCATAATTCCCCGTAAAGAAGCTACCGGCAACGGCGGTACCCTTGTCGATGGAGATGGGAATATCTCCTACATAGAAGAAAACGATGTACTTATCTATCAAATCACTTTCCAAGATACCCCGGGTAAATCAAATTACTATTCTCTACAGATATGGGGAGATGACGACCATCTTGGTGTCCTGTTGGACTTCTCCGTAGATCCCGTATTCACGCAACAACAAGGTATCTTGGATGAGGTTTTCGGCTCTTCGATGGTAAATTGGCGGGGACGGGTATTTTCCGACGAGCTGTTCGACGGGAAGGAATACACGTTGCAAGTAAAAGAACAACTTAGGTCCGATACTAAATATTATACCAAACGCCATATTCGTTTATATTCCCTGTCCGAACCCTATTACCAATATCTGCTATCTTTACAAAACATCGAGAATGAAGGTATCATGGGCGGACTTACGAATGTAGGTCTGGCCGAGCCTGTCCGGATCTACAGCAATGTGGAAGGAGGAACGGGAATCGCTGGTGGATGTCAATGGTTTGAATCCTTGGTAGACATAAAAGATTTGATCAAATAGCGAGCAAAAAAGCATATATCTATTGCGAATCAAATATTTATTTCGTTACTTTGCACCCGCTTTACGTAATCTCTGTCGGGAAATGTAGCCCGTTAAATTGCGTTTCATTATAAATTACAATTAAAAAGCTATAAACAATGGATTTAATTAAGATTGCAGAAGAAGCGTTCGCTACGAAGAAGGAACTTCCTTCATTCAAGAGTGGTGACACGATCACGGTAGCTTACCGTATCAAAGAGGGTAACAAAGAGCGTATCCAGCAGTATCGCGGTGTTGTTATCCGTATCTCCGGTCACGGCGACAAAAAACGTTTCACAGTTCGTAAGATGTCTGAGAACGTAGGTGTAGAGAGAATTTTCCCGATCGAATCTCCGTTTATCGAAAGCATCACGGTTAACAAAGTCGGTAAAGTACGTCGTGCTAAATTGTACTACTTGCGTGCCCTTACCGGTAAGAAAGCAAGAATCAAAGAAAAGAGAGTGTAATCTCTCCGATTCTATTGCCATACAAAAAGCCATCCAGCGGAATGCCGGATGGCTTTTTGTTTATCGTTTCTTACAATGCCTATCGTAAGCATCTAACAATGCCCATTCAAAGGAGCTTACGATGGGCATTATAAGAACCTTAGAATGGGCATTGAAAGAATCATATATCCAAATTGCGCCACGGACTACCGTCCGGAGGATAATTTACAGACGATACGAGTACCATCCGTTGCCTCGATAACGAGAAGTAAGGGGCTACGTATGGATAAGCGATAGATATCACCTTGTTCCATTTGGCCGTTAGTACCTAATAAGTCCCCCTCGAACGAATAAACCATCAATCTACGAATCGCTTGGCGAGCAGTCACGCAGAGTTGGTTCCCGGAGAAAGCGATCGTGACTAGTTCCTCCCTAGCGATCGTCTCATTGGCTACCGTACCTTTGGTATACACCGCACGAATAGCGGGCAAGGCCGCACGTAGGATATTGACATCAAAATCATAATTCAACGCTTTCGACAATAACTGATCTAGCAAGTACCATCCCATAAAGGTATGGTCTACGATCGGTTCAGCCTTCAAGTTAATGACATCACCTCGATAGCGAGTCACTTCCGCCCAACCGTTCTCTCCACCCTCTACTTCCAAGTCAACGGGTAATTCCCGGAATTTAGCCTCTAGCTTACCCATATCTTTACCGATCAAGATCTCATGGCTCATCTCCGCCTCCGGGATAAACACGCCATCCAAATACCAACCTTCAAAAGCATAACCCGGTTTCGGCATCGCGATGATCTCGACCGTTTGGCCGGGAATGGCTTCGCCTATCACTTCCACCTCGCCGCCTTTCTCCGTAGATGAAGGATCATCCGGATTCGGCCCGGGTACGATCTCCACCTCATCCACCGGAGCCTCTCTCTTCTTGAAACGAGCCTCGATCGTAGTGGTTCGCTTACTAATAGTCAACGTATAAGAGATGTCGGTAGACAGGCACATACCCGCCTCATCATACCAGCCGATAAAGTCATAGTCTTTCGTAGGCGAGGCGATCACGGTCACCTCATCCCCTAACTCATAGATACCGTTTCCGCTTTGCGATACACAGCCGGCCTCCGGATCGGAAGTGTTTACGTAAAGGCAATACCCGATCTCCGGCTCGATAGGACTTTGCGGCTTCCAGTCGTACACGGCCCGCAGGTACACATGCTTGCCCGGCATGGTGAAGCGATAGGTTGTCTCTTCCGATACATTCTTCCCATCGCTCTCCCAATGGTCGAACACATAATCGGGATAAGCATGGGCGATAAGTGTCACCTCTTTGCCATTCTCATAAATACCTTGGCCACTCTGTTCTACCCATCCGGCCATGGAAGGAGCGACGGTCGTAATCAGATTATAATAACCATCTCCCGGCTCCGATGGATTCTCCTTCGGGTTAAAACGTAGCTTGGCAATCAAGCGAGCGTTTTTCTCCGTAAGGGTGAAGGTATATTCCGAGAGGCCGGACAATTCTTCTCCATCAGCGGACTGCCAAGCCACAAACTCATAATCCGTATGCGGATAGGCCCGTACCGTTACTTCCGTACCCGTATCATAAATGCCGGAAGGATTCGTTTGCTCCAAATAAGCGGATCCGTGGGGATCCGTGGAGAGTAAGAGCGTTAGTTTCCCCGGCTCCGGTGGAGGAGTCGGATTGAACTCATCCTGCGCATAGACTTGCCCGATGGATCCTCCGAGGAAGATCCAAAGAGACAAAGCCATCGTAATATATCGAAACAATCGTTTTCTCATAGCGATTACCATTTAATGGAACGAGTCTGACGCTCGCCCGCCTTGGTTGTCCATGTCATATAATAAATACCAGACTGAGGTAGGGCGATATGCACCTCGCCATCCGTCACCTTACCAGCGAAGTGGGTACGACCCACCGCATCGCATACGTTCAAAGTTTCCACATCACGCAAGCCGGACACGATCAACAAGCCTTCTCGCACGTTCCAGCGAATCGACGCATCGATTGCCTCAACAGAAGTCACCACATCGCTTCTCAGCTCAAAGCGGTCAGAGAGGGTTCCAGCCTCGGCCTCGAAGGTATAAGCCTCTTGGTTCAGGTCGCATACGGCACCCGTCTGCTTATCCACTAACTGAATACCTTTGCCAATCTTCTCTTTCAATGAGATCGTATAGCTTCCCTTAGCAGGCAGGACACATCCAAGGCGTACCACGCCATCCGCTACCGGACGCTCGTTGATAGCCAATCGATTCCCTTGCGTATCCAAGCTATAGAAAGAGGCGGCCTCCGCATTCGGACTGCCGAACTTGGCAGCATCAAGACCGATCTCATACTCCAGCGAGGCAGCCTCGTTGAATACCACACGGGTACGGTCGCTTGCCTTCTCGCCTGCCAACAGCAGGTTGACAACTTGACGGTTATCCACACTACGTAACGCTGAAGCTGCTTGCGTTTCCCTCGGCAGGGCAGCCACACGGCCCTCCGGATTGAATACTAAGTTGGAAGTCTTCTTTTGTACGAAGAAGGCCGTAAGCGGTGCCAAGTAGGCTTCCTTATCATCCCCCGTATAATACTCGTAGTTATTCAAATCGGGAGACCAAACCGTCACCGTAGCGTCCAATCCATCAGCGAACAATCGCTCCACGCTATAATAGGCGGGATACGGATTCCCCACGAAGTTCCAATTGGCATTCATGGCATTATCCGAGGCGTAGGTATTCAACGGAATCGCCACGCTCGCCCGATTAAGGAGGGCTTTCATATCACCGGTCTGGGTAGTAAATCCATCGGGTAACCCATCGTTACTGTTGAACTGGATGATATATCCCGTATTCGCCTTCAAGGTCTCCGAATCGGAAAGCTGTCTCCACGACTCGCCCACTCCCTTGTCCGCACGAGACTTGCTATCGTATTCCCGTACCACGAAACGAGTGTCGCTGCTCGTCAGCTTGATTTCAGACATCTTCAAGTTATAAGGGAAAGATATGAAATGCCAATAATTACTCCAAGCATCCCAATTGCAGGTAATCGATTCTGTCTGTATATCGGAATCAACCAGCAAGGAAGCATCCCGATAGTAAGCAAAGTTTTTCGGTTTCCAAACTTCGTTGCCTTCAACGGCCAAGCTACCATTATATAAAAGGACAGCAGAGCCGTCTACCTTATTCTCATCATTTATTAGATTTCCTTCTCCACGAAAAGCCATAACCTCACTGTAGAAACGAGCTTCCAAAAAACGATCGGCCTCACCCATCACAAAAGTAAACTCCGGATCGATAGAGATCTTCTTGTTATTCTCGTACCAGCCATCGAAACCGCCGGCCTCATAAACATCACCACCATAGGCAATCGCCTTTAGCGTCACAATCTCGCCGGTCTCGTAAGCACCGGCACCTTCTACCCGGCCATTGCCTTTGTAAGAAGTCGTAACCAGATATCCGAACTCTTCGATATTCTTGAAAGCAGACCAATATTTGTCAGCTTTGTAAGTCTCATTCAAGCCTTTCGGGACATAGACCTTGCAGGTAGTCTTATCTACGGATTCGAAAGCATTCTCACTCAAGTAAACCATATCGGGGGACTTCAACTTGATGGAAGAAACCTTGGCAGAAGCGAAAGCGGAATGACCAATAGATCGTAATGTCCCGGGGAATGATAACGCACCAGTGATCGGACATTCACCGAACGCATTGTCACTTATATTATACAAGGACGCATTCGAGAAGTCCACAGAAGTGACACCTGTATTAGAAAAAGCAAAACTACCGATAGTCTCTAATCCATCCGGAAGTTTCAGTGAAATAGGCACGCATGAACTGGAAGAGAAAGCATTGTTACTGATTTCTATCAAATGAGACAATGAAGATAAATCGATCTTTTGCAAGCAGGAACAACCTGAGAACGAAGAATTTCCGATCCGTTCTACAGACTCGGGTATATTCACTTTCTTTAATGCTGGTAAAGATCTAAAAGCAGCCCATCCTATCTCCTTTATCGTATTAGGAAGAACCACCTCCTCCAAATACGATAACGTAATTATATTCCCATTACGATCTTGATAAAACGCCCCACCCGGTAAGATATTATCTTCCATTACCGTGCTACTCAAATCAACCTTTTGTAATAACTCCATTTGCTTAATGATCTCGAAGTCACTTGCGTTCATCGGGCCGTTGATATTCAATTCCAATATGGTAGCCACCGGGATATTTTGCTCTGCCAATTTCGTTCCAAGCGTACCTGCCGCCTCCAAGACCACGGCTACCGGATCCGCATCAATCTCCACGATCTTGCTCTCGCTCCAAACCGAGGCTTTGCGATAGGCTTCCGCTGAGCCTTTCGGAACATACACAAAGGCATTCTTCAAACCAATCGATTGGGAAAGGCCGATCGGAGTAGCCGACTGCATGATTACTTTCGCACCATTTCTAGAGAATGATTCGTGATCGTACTCTGAATTACCTCTAAAAGCATTTCCCTTAATCGTCTGTACAGATTCCGGGATGGTTAATTCTTTTAATGACTCATTGGAAG
>ENA-UPWS01001574-UPWS01001574.1-human-gut-metagenome-genome-assembly--contig:-NODE-1574-length-12851-cov-4.024738_pt1 | contig 12851 bp, 12 predicted proteins | sample MGYA00250054_ERZ773384 | MGnify/ENA primary metagenome ERZ773384 (study PRJEB29103, sample SAMN06111979) | human gut metagenome | biome: human gut; feature: ankylosing spondylitis patient; material... | reverse complement strand
GATGGAAAGCTTTGGAACGGTGGATGGACCGGGAGTCCGCTTTGTGGTGTTCTTTGAGGGATGTCCCATGCGCTGTCTGTACTGCCATAATCCCGACACCTGGCATCTGGAGGACGGGCAGGAGATGAGCGCGGAGGAGATCCTTTCGCGCATGGAGCGCAACCGGTCGTTTTACCGGACCGGCGGAATCACTGCGACCGGCGGAGAGCCGATGCTCCAGATTGATTTTTTGACGGAACTGTTTGCCGGGGCAAAGGAACGTGGGATTCATACCTGTCTGGACACCTCGGGCATTATGTTTCCGGGGTGCGGCGGCACATCGGAGGAGGAGCGGGAACGCTTAAAGAAGGTGGAACGGCTGCTTTCTGTGACGGATCTGGTGATGCTTGACATCAAACACATGGATGCGGCGGAGCACAGGAAGCTGACCGGACAGGACAATGAGAAGATTCTTGCGTTTGCAAGGTATCTGGATGAAAAACAGATACCGGTCTGGATCCGGCATGTGGTCGTTCCGGGGATTACATTTCAGAGGGAAGAACTGGAGGCTCTGGGCCGGTTTCTTGCGACACTCTCAAATGTGGAAAAGCTGGAGGTGCTTCCGTATCACTCCATGGGTAAAGTGAAATATGACAATCTCGGCATTGATTATGCATTAAAAGATACGCCACAGCTCACCAAGGCGGAGGCGAAAAGTGCGGAGAGCATCATTCTGGAGGCAATGCGTCAGGCGAGAAACGTCTGACTGCCGGAACGGATCGTGCAGGGAATGATAGAGAAAGTGCATGAAGTAAACGATGCCGCGTCCAATATGGCGGCTATCACGGAAGAACAGTCGGCATCCGCGGAGAAGATTGAGGCGACTGCGGTCAGCATTCAGGAACTGGCGGATGTTGTCTCCGAGAACAGTGCGGACGTGCAGAAAGACTCGAAGGAGATGGAAAACACGGCTGAGACGCTGAAGGAACATATTTCCAGGTTTACGATTTAGAACTTGCAGAAGAGGTACTTTCGTATTATAGTGTAGATAGAGACTCAGATTAAGAAAGGAGCATGTATTATGAAGATCAAGAACATCACGGATATCGACGGATTTTTTAAGGTAATAGACTCCTGCCAGGGAAAAGTGGAACTCATTACCGGCGAGGGGGACAGACTGAACCTCAAGTCAAAGCTTTGTCAGTATGTATCACTTACCAGTATTTTAAAGACGGATGTGGAGATTCCGGAGCTTGAGCTTGTCGCTTACGAGCCGGAAGATACAGAGAAAATTATTAAGTTCCTGATGAAGGGCTGAGAAAAAGAACCGTCAACACAGGTTGGCGGTTCTTTTATGTCTTTTTAAAATTTAGAATTGAGGTATTTATGAAACCAGAAGAAACAGTATTTCACGAGATAACACTGCAGGATAAGGCATGGATGGACCGGAAGTTCGCGGAGGATGACCGGAATGCCTGCGAATACTCGTTTGCAAATAATTTTATGTGGAGAAATGTCTATCAGGTCAGAGTGGCGGAGCTTCACGGCTGCCTGGTAGTTCGGTTTATAGATGGAGAGATTCATTGTTTTTCATTTCCGGTTGGAAACGGCGACAAGAAGGCGGCGGTGGAGGAGCTGCTTGCGATCTGCCATGAGGAGGGAATCCAGCTGCTGATAGCACCTGCCAGCGAGCAGGACCGCGCGCAGATGCTCGAGTGGTTCCCGGGAAGATTCTTAATCGAGGGAGACCGGAACGACTATGACTATATCTATACAAGAGAGAAGCTTGCGACGCTTGCCGGCAAGAAACTGCATGGAAAGCGCAATCACATTGCGCGCTTTAAAGATTCGGGAGACTGGTCTTATGAGCCGATGACCGCTGAGAATGTAGAAGAATGCCGCACGATGACGTATACGTGGATTCACATGCGCGAGGAAAAGTGGAATGAGGAGATGAACCAGGAGATCTCGGTACTCCATGAGGCGTTCGACCATATGCAGGAGCTTGGACTTGTCGGCGGAGTGCTCCGGAGAGACGGGCAGATCGTCGCGTTTTCAATCGGGGAGCGGCTGAATTCGGAGACGTTTGTTGTGCATTTTGAAAAGGCGTATCCGGATCTTCAGGGAGCGTATCCGATGATCAACCAGCAGTTTGTCCTGCATGAATGTGAAGGGTATGCGTATGTCAACCGCGAGGAGGACACCGGTGATCCCGGACTCAGAAAGGCAAAGCTTTCCTATTATCCGGATATTCTCCTTCCAAAATACGAACTGGAGGAGAGCGGGGTGGTCTATGCGGACCCCGAGCGGGATGCACCGTATATCCAGGAAATCTGGCAGAAATGTTTTGGCGACGAGGAAGATTATATTCAGTTTTATCTGAAGCACCGCATGACGAGAGAGAACATGCTCGTGATTTTCCGGGATGGAAGACCGGTATCGATGGCAAGTTTTCTGCCGGTGCAGTACCTGTGCAGCGGGGCGTATGTGGACGCGCGCTATGTGTATGCGGTTGCGACACTGCCGGAATACCGGGGACAGAAGCTTGCGGAACAGATTCTGCGTTTTGCGGAAGAAAAATATCAGGTGCCGCTCATTCTGTCGCCGGCGGAGGAATCGCTGACCCGTTACTATGAGAAGCTGGGATTTAAGAATGCGTTTCAGGGAGAACACAAAAATGTGAGCGGCAGTGACATCACGGCGCTCGAGGTAAAGGACACGGAGCCGGTTGCATGCATGGAGCCTGTCACACCGGAGGAGTATGTACGGATCCGGGATGAAAAGTGCGCGAAGGAAGGGTATGTACACTGGGATGTGGATGCGGTTTCCTATGCGATGGAACTCGCGGCAAGCTGCGGCGGCGGTACGGCGGCAGTCAGCTGTGAGGATAAAAACACACGAAATGAGCAGGAAGATGACAGGGATATTCTGATGTATGATATCCGGGAAAAAGAGCTCGTGATACTGGAGACAACGCTGTCGGACGACGCTCTCTCACAGGTGCTTCCGCAGCTTATGGAAGAGACGGGAACCAGCGCAGCATCGTACGGACGGGAGCGGGGCATGATCTGGCTGCCGGAGACGATGGCAGATCTGCCGGTTGCGGGCGACGGTTATCTCGCACTGACGCTTGGTTGATGAATTTTCAGAAAAAATTATGAAAAATGCATAAATTTTCTTGCTATAAAGCCAAAATATGTTATAATATAACCATGATATATCTTGTATCAAATAAACGGCAAAGGGGTTGGACATCATGAGAATTAAGATTACAGGAAGAAACATCGAATTAACAGAGGGGCTGAAGGCAGCAGTAGAGGACAAGCTGAACAAGCTTGAGAAGTATTTTACACCGGATACCGATGTATATGTGACGCTGAGCGTGGAGAAGGAGAGACAGAAAGCCGAGGTTACAATCCCGGCAAAAGGAAATTATATCCGCTCCGAACAGGTAAGCAACGATATGTATGTATCCATTGATCTTGTGGAGGAAGTGATTGAGCGTCAGCTTAAGAAATACAGAACCAAGCTGGTGACAAAGCAGCAGAATGCATCCGCTGTATTTAAGCAGGAATTCCTGGATGGAGCCGCAGACGAGGATGAGGAGATCAAGATCATCCGTACCAAGAAGTTCTCCATGAAGCCGATGTATCCGGAAGATGCATGCGTGCAGATGGAACTGCTGGGACACGACTTCTTCGTATTCATCAATGCAGAGACGGAAGATGTCAATGTGGTATATAAGAGAAAAGGCAACACCTACGGACTGATCGAGCCGGAGAATTAAGAGCGTTTGAGATGTGCTGTCTCATAATGAACTGATATATTTACAGAAAGAAGAGGGAGAACCGTATTGCAGATGCGGCACTCCCTCTTCTTTTTGTGGAGAAAAAAGGAGTTTGAGCTGACAGAGGGCGCTTTCTGTAAAATTTTTTGTGCAAAGGGGTGTACAGTTAGTACTAAAGTATCTTATAATTGTAGTTAAGCGCGCCCTGCGTGTGCGAGAGGTAGAAAAGTTAATCATGTGTGAAACAAAAGAAAAGGGCTCAAGTAGGAAAAGCTACGGACATACAAATGTATTGGTGGATATGATGCAGAATTATCCGGGGTTTATGGATTATATTGCATATCAGTACCCATTGGAGGGAGAACGGATTGAATTATTGGAACAGATTCTGACCGCGCTTGCGGTGGGAAGAAAGCTGGAAGCGGAGCAGATGATTTATCATTATGGCAGTATGATTCACGGGAGGGATCTCATTGCGAGGCAGGTTTTTCTGTGGCTTTTGGGGATGGCAGAATACAGCAGACGTGAGTGTATAGCGGAAGAGCGTAGATAAAAAGCAGGAAAGGGGTCGCAGCGCAGGGGCAGAGCTTTGAAAAAACAAGGAATATTCTTGTCATCAGATCGAAAAAGGTATACTATAAAGCGAGAAAAGTTTTGAAAAAGGAGAGACGGATACCATGAAGATAGTTGTTTTGGCAGGGGGACTCAGCACAGAGAGAGACGTGTCCTTCAAGACAGGAGAGATGGTTACGAAAGCACTCAGAGAGAACGGACATCAGGTAATTTTACTTGATGTTTTTATGGGATATAGCGATAAGGAAGAAGATCTTACCGGAATTTTTGACAGAGCCGAGGCGGTCAGCGTCAAGGTGGCGGCGATTCCGGAGACCGCGCCGAACCTGGAAAAAGTAAAGGCGCAGAGAAAGGATCAGTCGGATAATTTCTTCGGACCGAATGTCATAGAGCTTTGCCGGATGGCGGACATCGTGTTTATGGCGCTTCATGGAGAGAACGGAGAGAACGGTAAGATCCAGGCGGCGTTTGACCTGTTCGGCATCCGCTACACAGGAACCGGATATCTGGGCAGTGCGCTTGCCCTGAACAAAGGGATGGCAAAGCAGCTGTTCCTCGAGAACGGAATCCCGACGCCGAGAGGCACGTCTTTAAAGCGCGGCGAGGATGCGGCAAAGATCGAGAACTGTGGGATTCATTTCCCGTGCGTGGTAAAGCCGTGCAGCGGCGGATCAAGTATCGGCGTATCGATCGTGCACGACAAGGCGGAATACGAGCAGGCATTAAAGGAGGCATTCCGCTGGGAGAATGAGCTGGTTATTGAGGAATATGTAAAAGGAAGAGAATTTTCTGTCGGCGTCATCGATTTCAGGCGCTTCCGATCATCGAGATCGCGCCGGTGGAAGGCTTCTATGATTATAAGAACAAATACAAAGCGGGAAGTACGGTAGAGACCTGCCCGGCGGAGCTGTCCGAACAGATTACAAAGGAAATGCAGGGCTATGCAGAGAAGGTGGCAGAGGTGCTTGGACTCAATACATACTCGCGCACAGACTTCCTTCTGGATGCGGAAGATCACATTTTCTGTCTGGAGGCGAACACACTTCCGGGCATGACGCCGACCAGTCTGCTGCCGCAGGAGGCAAAGGTGACCGGCGTGGATTTCAACCAGCTCTGTGAGAAGCTGATCGAGAGTTCCATGCGCAAGTACAAGAATTAAGAATGAAGTCTGAAATGGGAGCCATTATGAAAAATATGACATTGGAGCATATCGCGCAGGCGTGCGGCGGTACATACATCGGGGAAGAGTGCGACCGCAAAAAGGAGATTCAGGGGGCGGTAATTGACAGCCGTCTGGTCGGGGAGGGATATCTGTTTATTCCCATCCGCGGAGCGCGCGTCGACGGACATGATTTCATTCCGGCGGTTTTTGAAAAGGGAGCGCTTGCCGTGCTCTCCGAGCAGCGGCTCGAGCATCCGGCAGGACCGTATATTCTGGTTGACTCTACGGAGGAAGCCATGAAGAAGATCGCGGCGTTCTACCGCCGCTCGCTCGACATCAAAGTCGTGGGGATCACAGGAAGCGTTGGAAAGACCAGCACAAAAGAGATGATTGCGTCGGTGCTCTCCGAGAAATACCGCGTGTTAAAGACCGAGGGGAATCTGAACAATGAGATCGGGCTTCCGCTGACGATCTTTAAGATCCGGGAGGAACATCAGGTGGCGGTGCTCGAGATGGGAATCTCTGAGTTCGGTGAGATGCACCGTCTTGCAGAGATGGCACAGCCGGATATCTGCGTCATTACCAATATCGGCTTATGTCATCTGGAGAACCTCATCACAAGAGACGGCATTTTAAAGGCAAAGACGGAGAGCTTTGAGCATCTGGCACCGGACGGGATCGCCGTATTAAACGGGGATGACGATAAGCTCTGTGACAAAAAGATGGTGAATGGCAGACCGGCGGTGTTCTATGGAATCGGACAGGAAGCAAAGACGGCAGAGACAGAGACCGGCAGCAAACGGCTCGCGGAAAAGGAAGTGTACGCGACCGATGTGGAGGCGATCGGCCTTGAGGGAACGAAGGCGGTCATTCACACGCCGGAGCAGCAGTTTGAGGTGGTGATCCCGATTGCTGGTGAGCACAATGTATACAACGCGCTTGCAGCAGTCTGCGTGGCAAGACGGCTGGGACTTGATGCGGAGGAGATGAAGCTTGGAATTGAGCATGCGCACACGATTGGCGGGCGGAGTAATCTGATCCGGAAGAACGGCATCACAATTATCGATGACTGCTACAATGCGAATCCGGTGTCCATGATGGCTTCCATAGACGTGCTGTCCCAGGCGAAGGGACGAAAGATTGCCGTGCTCGGCGATATGGGAGAACTCGGCAGTGAGGAAAAGAAGCTGCACGGAATGGTCGGCACACACTTTGCGGGGAAGAAGATCGATGCGCTGTTTGTGACCGGAACACTTGCAGGGGAGATTGCGGAGGAGGCGCGGCGTGTAGCGCCGGAGACCAGGGTCTATGCGGAACCGGACAAAGAGGCGCTGGAGGAGGCGCTGCTGGAGTACCGCAGACCGGGGGATACCATTCTGGTAAAGGCGTCCCATTTTATGGGATTTTCGGAGATTGTGAAAAAATTGGAACAGCCACAGTGAATAAGGAAGGTACACATGAAAAAGAATATCATACTGATTGGAATGCCCGGTGTCGGAAAGAGTACCGTTGGCGTGGTTCTTGCAAAAGTGATGGGATACCAGTTCATTGATGCCGATCTGGTGATACAGGAAAAGGAAGGAAAGCTTCTGCGTGAGATTATCGCCGAAGTCGGACCGGAGGGATTCCTTAAGGTGGAGAACCGCATCAACAGCGGGATCGAGGCGGAACATGCCATTATTGCAACCGGCGGGAGCGTGGTGTACGGAGCGGAAGCGATGGAACACCTTGGTCGGATCGGTACGGTGGTTTATCTGAAACTTCCGTACCGGGAATTGGAGCGCAGGCTCTCGGACATCAAGGGAAGAGGGGTTGTCTTAAGAGACGGACAGACACTTCATGATCTCTATGAGGAACGTGTGCCTTTGTACGAGAAATATGCGGATGTGATTGTGGATGAACATCATTTGAATGTGGAACAGACGATTGAGAAAATTATGGAATTGAAGGAACGCTTTCAATGAAGAAACAAACGTTTACAAAACAGGCAGTCTGGCAGGCAGCTGCGGTAGGAGTCCTGGCGGTCGGCGGAGTTCTTTTTTGCCTTTCCGGGCAGATTGGAATCGGACAGACATACCGGCAGGTGTGCGTGGATGACCGCATCATCGGGTATGCGCCGGAGAACACTGATATGGATGACATCGTCCGTCAGGCGAGACATGAACTGACGCAAAAGACCGGGGAGAGAATCAGCGGCGAAGTCGTATGGAGCAGTGAGGAGTGTAGAAAACCGTTCCAGAAGTTGTTGTCGGAGAATGAATTAAAAGAAGCCGTAGAGAACATACTAAGTGAGAAAAATGCAGAGGAAAAGCAGCGCGTCTATACAGTGGCGATCGATGAATACCGCGCCAACTTTGCGACGATGGACGAGGTGGAGTCTTTTCTGGAAAAAGTGAAGGCTTCTGCGGATGAGGCGGATGAGTACGGGGCGGTCATTGCGGATCAGGGCTCCCATGTGAGCGGAATTCTGACAGCGTCTCTTGCCAGAAGGGACGCAGGGGCTGCAGCGGATGAAAAGGTGCTGGAGGAAGCACAGGCTTCTCTGCCGCAGGCAGGAATCAGCGCCTATGTGATCTGTACGCTGGAGGAGGCATTTGCAGATCCAAAAGCCACGTATGAGACAGGCATCCTCGATATGGAATTTGTGGAGCGGGTGAATGTGTTCGAGAACTATGTCGATGCCAATCAGATTGCAGATGTGGATGAACAGGTTGCCGAAGTAACAAAAGAGAAAGAATCGAATAAAATATATGTAGTGGAGAGCGGAGACTGTCTCTCCGTGATTGCGATGGATCATGATACGACAGTGTCGTCGATCGTGGCGTTAAACGGGCTGGACAGCGCGGATGCGATGATAAGGGACGGTCAGGAACTCATCATTGCGGTGCCGGAGCCGGATCTGCAGCTTCGGGTAACAAAAGGAGAGGTCTATGAGGAGGACTACATGGAAGAGCCGATCATCATAGACAACGATTCCTGGTATACGACAAAAGAGGTTGTACAGCAGGAGGGAACGACGGGACACCGGGAGCGCAATGACGTTGTGGTCTATGAGAACGGTGTTGAAACAAGCCGCGAGATGATACATCAGAACGTTATGGTGGCGTCACAGGCGGCAGTCATTGAGCGCGGTACCATCATTCCGCCGACCTATATCAAACCGATTTCCGGAGGAAGATATACGTCAGGATTTGGCAGACGCTGGGGACGTATGCACAAGGGCGTTGACTGGGCATGCCCGATCGGGACGACGGTGTACGCATCCTGTGCCGGAACGGTAATCTCTGCGTCCTATAATGGCGGCTACGGCAATAACGTGGTCATCAGCCATGCGGATGGCAGACTGACGAGATATGCACACAACAGTAAGCTTCTGGTGAAGGCTGGACAGCATGTTGAGCAGGGAGAGCCGATCGCGTTAAGTGGAAGTACGGGACGTTCTACAGGACCGCATGTTCATTTTGAGATCTATATCAACGGTTCAGCAGTGGATCCGCTCAAATACATCAGCAACTGATGGGAAGAGGACACAGACTGGAAATAGTTGTATGCTGTACAAATGGATGAAATTTATGGTATAATGTACACTATATGGTTGATGAACGAAGAACTTAAGAATTACTTGACAAAAGCATGTAAGCACTAGTATAATTACGTGTTTGTATAAAGCGTTCATAGAGGTGTGATATGGAACAGTATGTGATCAAAGGTGGAAATCCGCTGGTAGGAGAAGTGGAAATCGGAGGCGCTAAGAATGCGGCGCTTGCGATCTTATCTGCTGCAGTTATGACGGATGAGACCGTTACAATAGAAAATGTACCTAATGTCAGAGATACCAACGTTTTACTCAATGCCATCGAGGAGATTGGAGCGCGGGTAGAGCGGCTGGATGCTCACACGGTAAGGATCAATGGATCTTTTATCCGGGATTTTAATGTTGACAATGAATTTATCCGAAAAATACGCGCATCTTATTATCTGATCGGCGCACTGCTCGGCAAATATAAGCGGGCGGAAGTGGCGCTTCCGGGCGGATGCAACATCGGCGGACGGCCGATCGATCTGCACATGAAGGGCTTTAGGGCTCTGGGGGCTGATGTGGATATCAAGTATGGTCTGGTGCGGGCTTATGCAGAAAAGTTAACCGGCACGCACATTTATCTGGATAAGGTATCTGTCGGGGCAACCATCAATATTATGATGGCGGCGTCCATGGCAGAGGGCAAGACGATTATCGAGAATGCGGCGAAGGAGCCGCATGTGGTTGACGTTGCTAACTTCTTAAACAGCATGGGAGCCAATATCCGCGGTGCCGGTACGGACGTGATCCGGATTGTCGGAGTGGAGAAGCTGCATGCGACAGAGTATTCGATTATTCCGGATCAGATCGAGGCAGGCACCTTTATGCTGGCGGCAGCGGCGACCAAGGGTGACGTTACCGTGAAAAATGTGATCCCGAAGCATCTGGAAGCGATCAGCGCAAAGCTGCTTGAGATCGGGTGCGAGGTGGAGGAGTTCGATGACGCTGTGCGCGTGGTGGCATCGAAGCCGCTGCGTCATACACAGGTGACGACGCTTCCTTACCCGGGCTTCCCGACGGATATGCAGCCGCAGATGACGGTTGTGCTGGGAGTGGCCCAGGGAACGAGTACCGTGACGGAGAGCATTTTCGAGAACCGTTTTAAGTATGTGGATGAATTGACACGCATGGGTGCAAGCATCAAGGTGGAGAGCAACATCGCTATTATCAGCGGTGTGGACCAGTACACCGGTGCCAGAGTCAATGCGCCGGATTTAAGAGCCGGAGCGGCGCTTGTGATTGCCGGACTTGGCGCAGAGGGCATTACTGTTGTGGACGATATTTATTACATTGAGCGCGGCTACGAGGCATTTGATCAGAAGCTGTCACTGCTTGGGGCATTGATTGAGAAAGTTTCCGACGAAAAAGAAATACAGAAGTTTACACTGAAAGTATCATAGAATGGAAGTTTTGAACCATCAGGTCTGCTGCGGGAGGGGATCCCGCAGCAGACATTTTTTATTTCATAGGAAATACTGCGGAACGTTAATACAAGAAAGCAGAACCTTCCTATGAAATAAAAAAACGTTCTTTTGACATGATAGCGCGGAAGACAGACTTGGAGGATAACAATGGAAGCACAGGAAATACAACAGAAAGAGTTACATACTATGAGAGGAGAACTGGCACTGCTTGTTGCAGTGCTGATTAACAGCTTCGGGGTGGTGCTGATGCTGCACTCCGGCGCGGGAATCTCTGCCATCTCGAGCGTGCCGTTCGCGTTTTCGGAAGTGTTTACGCGGATCTCGCTCGGCACATGGACATACCTGTTCCAGGGCGTCCTGGTGCTTAGCCTGATGATTTTAAGAAAACGGTTTGTGCCGCAGTATCTGTTCAGCTTTGTGGTGGGATTTGTGTTCGGGGAACTTTTGGATGTGCATGAGGCGTGGATCAATCTTCTGCCGCTTACACTTCCGAACCGTATTCTCTATTTTGCAATCAGCTATCTGTTGATCTGCATTGGAATTGCACTGTCGAACCGCTGTGGTCTGCCGATCATACCGACAGATCTGTTCCCGAGGGAACTGGCGGACATTACGGGTGCCGCGTATTCCAACATAAAGGTCTCGTTTGATGTGATCTGTCTGGCGGTGACCGCCGGCATGACGATCTTCTTCCTGGGACATCTGGATGGACTTGGAATCGGAACGATTCTGGCAGCGTTTACGATGGGAAAGGTGATCGGGGCGATCGGGAAATGGATGGACGGGCGTTTGCGGTTCGTGTCGGTTCTGACTCCTAAAACGGCAAAGCCGTGTTAGAAAGCCCTGGCAACCGGGAAAGCGTACAGGAGATAAGCTGTAGACAAAAAATGAGGGAACCATAACGTTCCAATGTAACCGGCAGCGGCGAATTCTTTGGAGTAAAATCCAGGTAGTTCTTCCGTGCCGCGTCCGGCATCGAATGCTGTGTCTTTCCACGTTTGGACAGTCCTCGGGGTGTGTCCGGCAACTCGCAGACAATGGGCGGACTTCCTAGCAGCACTAGCCGTGCTTCCTCATAGACAATATAAAACCGCGCGAACCGAAACTCGTTGGCATCTGCTATTGAAAACAGGGCAGATGCCAATTCAAACATCGGCTTCGCGCGGTTATGTTTTATTCGGGAGCACGGTAAGTGCTGCACGTAAGTCCTAAAATTGTCTGCAGGTTGCGGACACGCCGCGTGGAATGTTCCAAACTTGGAAAGACACAGCTCATCCAGGATGCCGGACGCGGCATGGTTAGAAATACCGGATTTTACGATCAGAATCGTCGCTGCCGGTTGCATTTAGAACGATGCGTTTCGCTAACTTCCCAGCCTACAGCTTATCTTCTGCCGGCTATCGCAGGCACCGGATGCTTTTGGACACGACATCGACGGTTTAGAGAACCGCCTGAATATGCAGATCGCCCGCAGTTGACAGATCAATGCAGGAACCGTCGTCCAACTGCACGATCGGTCTGGAAAGCTGCTTGTCGTTGAGCATGACAATGTTGGCGCTACGACCGTCACTTAAGAGGATGCGGTGGTTCTGGTAGGTGCCGGCGATCCGGTTCAGGAATGCGAGAACACATTTGGTATCGTATTTCTGCAGACCGTCACGCTCAAAGTTGGCGATAACCTGAAAAGCGCACAGGGGAGCACGGTAAGAGCGGGCGGTCGTCATGGCATCATAAACATCCGCGATCGCAACAACGCGTGCATAAGGATCAATATCGTTCGTCGTAAGACCGCTTGGATAGCCGGTGCCGTCACAGCGCTCATGATGAGAGAGTGCGGCGAGCTTGATGTGTGCATCCAGCGGAAGCGGCTTTAACAGTTCGTAACCGTACTGGGTGTGCAGCCTGACCTGCGCGAACTCTTCGTCGGTGTATTTGCCCGGTTTGTTGAGAAGCTCTGTTGGAATCTTGAGCTTGCCGATGTCGTGAAGCAGTCCGGCGAGCGTCAGCGTGTCTAAAGTGGCGCCTTCTGCCTTGAGCCATTTTCCGATCTGCCTGCAGATCAGCGAGACATTCAGGGAATGGACATAGATGCTGTCGTCTGAGGAATGCATGTTATGTAACATATTAAACAATTCCAGAGAAGTCTTACAGGACTGGAATAATTCGATGACCTTCGACAGGAGCGCTGCTGTGTCTAACGGCCTGCCCTCGTTCACGTAGCCTTCAAAGCTGACACGGATCTGACTGAGTACGATCGTGTGATCCACCTGGAAGGACTGAAACTTCTGCGAGGTCTTGATCTTCTGCGAATAGGACTTGGGAGCCGCCTGCTTTTCTTCCCCGTCC
>ENA-UPWS01001564-UPWS01001564.1-human-gut-metagenome-genome-assembly--contig:-NODE-1564-length-12899-cov-3.056231_pt1 | contig 12899 bp, 13 predicted proteins | sample MGYA00250054_ERZ773384 | MGnify/ENA primary metagenome ERZ773384 (study PRJEB29103, sample SAMN06111979) | human gut metagenome | biome: human gut; feature: ankylosing spondylitis patient; material... | reverse complement strand
GGATTCTTTGCGGTTTTTACAAGTTTTTAAACGTTTTATTTGAAATAGCACAATAGGTTAAATTATAGTTGACACATCAATCAAAATGTGCGGCCGCTCTCGTTGCCGATATAATTCTAAGGTAACGAGAGCGGCCCTTGAATTAGAACTATATTTCATTCTGATTCAAGGAGGTTTACCTATGACATTTCCTGAAATTGTCAAAACTACACTTTGGGACATTATTGATGAGATGTCCCGCTCACTTTCTTCTTTTGTAAAAAATCCAGATAAAGATTTTATCCGCAAACGCAAACTTGATTTTAAGAAAATGATGCATCTGATCATTTCCATGGAAAGCGGAAGCCTGAATCATGAACTTCTCAAATTTTTTGAGTATGATTCCTCGCTTCCTACCGGCTCTGCTTTTTATCAACAACGTTCCAAACTTTCCGTTTCTGCATTCCGTCACCTTCTTAAGGAATTTAACCTTAAATTCCCCTTAGAAAAATTTCGCGGAAAATACTATCTTATTGCGTGTGATGGTTCTGAATTTAACATTGCCAGAAATCCTAACAATCCCGACACCTTCCACGAGCCTAATGGCAAATCTCTATCCGGTTTTAATATGGTTCATACCATCTCTTTATATGAGGTATGTTCTAAGCGGTATCTTGATTTAGAAGTTCAGCCTGGGCGTCTTAAAAATGAGTTTCAGGCTATCTGCAATCTTATGGATCGGTATGCCTATGGGGGATCCCCCATTTTCATTGCTGACAGAGGATTTTCCAGTTACAATGTTTTTGCCCATGCAATCGAAAATCATGTTGATTTTTTGATTCGTGCTAAGGATTTGAATGTACAGCGTTTTCTTGGAGTCGAGACTCTTCCTGACAAACTGGATACAACCATAGAACTGATTCTGACCAGAACACAATCAAAAAAAAACATAAACATCCCGAAAAAGAATCACAATACCGCTATATTTGTAAAAACATAGCTTTCGACTATCTTGATCCAGATGATATTTCCGATGAATATCTGCTGAAACTAAGAATCGTCCGCGTTGAAGTGTCCGATGGTGTTTTTGAAAATATCATCACTACACTTTCCGAAGAAGATTTTACACCGGACGATATAAAATACTGTTACAATCTCCGCTGGGGCATCGAAACTTCTTTTCGCGACCTGAAGCATACCATTGGTGCTACTAATTTACACTCTAAAAAAACAGAGTATGTTGCATTTGAACTGTGGAGCAGGCTCATTTTGTACAATTTCTGTTCCATAATTATTTTACATGTACCAGTAAAAAGTATGGATCGCAAATATGAGTACCAAGTCAACTTTTCTCTCGCAATGAAAATCTGTTTTGATTTTCTAAGAGGAGTCGCACCACCAAATGTAGAAAGCCTGATAAGTAAGTATATCCTACCTATCAGGCCCGATAGAAACTATGCCCGTCAGCATAGAGTCCAAAAACCGCTCAGCTTCTCTTACCGTTTTGTATAACATAGAGTAGCTGACAATTCTATTATACACTAATTTTAAGGCAGACGAAAGTCTGTCTTAAAGTCGTGCCTGATATTTATATGATTTTTTTGAACGAAGATTGTTTTAATCTTTTTTGTTTACCACATCCTTTTCACGCTAGATGCACACAAATCCATTAATTTGTAAAAAGCTTAACTAAGTGACATTGGTTCAGAACAGTTCCGCAAACGCCTGTACTCTTGTCAGGAGCTGCTCATAGTTTGTGTTCAGCGGATCGATCTCGATCGCCAGACACGGATATCCGGCCTTTCTCAGGTCACGCTCAAAGTACGGCTGATCATACTCTTCCGGATCACAGAATTTCATCATGCAGCTGATCACACCATCTGCTTTCTTTTCCCGGCACATATCGATCAGCATCTGTCCTCTCGGCTTTCCTTCCTCATGGATCAGGCTGCATCCATACCGTCCCATCCACTGCTTTGCAAGGCGCTTTAATCCGCCTCCTCCATTGGACGGGGTGTCGGTACGATACTGCTGGCTTTCCTGTACCAGATCATCTGCCACAATTGCAATGTTGTTCTTTTCCAGGATATCGAGGATTTCGTCAGGCTCACAGGAAATTCCCGTGAGGACTACTTTTCTTCCAGTAAACTCATGGACCGGAAGCTTCTTCAATTCTTCATTGATCTCTTTTATGATCTGGGTGTGCTCGCCCTTTTCATAGAACCAGGCACTCTTCATGACCGCATGGCGCACCTTCGGCGTAATAATATCCAGATGATCTGCCGCAAGATCGGCAAATTCCCGCATTGCCGCGTTGTGTGCATTGTAGACCTGTATGGTTTCCTGAAGACAGCGCTCCTTCATCATCTCTCCCGTAACGGTCGCCAGAATCACAAGGACCTGCTCATACTCACTGATCAGATATTCCAGGGCTGCCGGTGACTTTCTGTTCTGCGGATACACGATCGGCGCCATCGGAATTTTCTTTACTCCGAACCTCCAGTTCTGCGTCATGCAGCGGAGCGTATCGCAGAGCGCCGGGATGATCACCACAGACATTCCGTCATATGTACCGTTTAATCCATACTCCATGTTTGCCTGCATGACCGGACATGCAAACGGAGGCAGATAGCTCTTTGCAAGCTGGATATCTGCACGTCCTCCAAAAAGTCCCATGGGGATCATTCCAGACGCATGTACCAGCTCCTCCGGTGTGTATGGCTCAAAACATCCAACAATCTTTTTTCCTTCCTTCAGATACCGGTCCATCTGAGCCCGAGGATTCCGGCATGCTTCCTGTAAAAGTTCAATATTTTTTTTCAGATCAGCCATCTGCTTCCACCCCTTTCTTCTGGCTCATAACTTCAACCAGTCCCTGGATTCGTGTCTCAAACTGAGCTTCACTGAAGTTTCTGTAGTCCGCCTGGTCTCCGTCAAAGGAAGTAAACGGAACTCCCGCTAATTTTGAAAGCTGTCTCTGAACCTCCATCATCTGGCAGTCCATAACCTTACAGCTCCTGTTTACATGATAGATCGTTCCCTCGCAGCCGAAGCGTTTCAGCGCTTCTAAACGTCTGTCGAGCATCGTAGTCGCGTTGTCACCGTTTGTGGAGGCAAAGCAGTAAGCTCTCGCCATTCCGTCCAGATCCTCATACTCGATGGCCCACGCCTTACCGTAACTGGAGGCAACCATGTTGATTCCATGTTTTTTCAGTGTCCTGAGGTTATGACTCAGGTACGGCCAACAGGCAATTCCGTCCCAGGATACGCGGAATTTTTCTTCCACCGGGAATGTGGAAGTTCCATTTTTAATGTGTTCCTCGATCTCATCATTCAGCTGCTGCAGGATCGCTGTCGTCGATTCTTTTCCGCGGTTGCAGACCATACAGGCCATATAGTTGAACAGTTCGAATCCGCTTAAGGGGGAGGGCTTCCGATCCAGCAGGTTGTTGGCACGTTCCCACAGATAACTGTTCTTCTGACTGATCTTCATGATCTTCTGGAACCGCTCCTCATCCCATTTCTTCCCGGTAAATTTGCAAAGGTCCTCGATCAGCTGATCGATCTGGGCGCGCACATAGCGCACTCTCGTCTCTGTCACATAATCGTATGGATTATAACAGGTATCGATAAAAAAGATCGGGATGTTCATCTGCTTGGACAGATTCTCGTACCATTTTGTCAACTGGTTACAGATATTGTTTGTCAGAAGCAGAAAATCCGGTTTTACCATTTTTCCGCCGTCCGGAAGCTCGATTTCACTCTCGTCGTTCAAAACAGCCGCATAGGCGAGATTAACTTTTGCGTATGCGCACAGATCATTGGAATACCCGAGCTCACCCTCGCACTCCTGCAGGAACGGGTCAGCCTGATGTCTGGCCGCAATTCCCGCCGCATGGTTTTCCGGATAGAGAACATTTAATCCCAGTGTCTCTGCGATCTCCTGGGGGAAGATTGACGCGGACCAGCCCACCGGCTCGCCTTTTTCCTTGGCGAGTCTGGCGTTTTCAAACATGGCTGCCGTCTGTTCTCCCATCATGATCATGCTTTTTGCCTTTGGTCTCTTTGGTTTCGGGGCAGGAGCCGCAGCTGCTGCCTCGTTTACAGTCGTCTCACTCATAGTTTTTCTCCTTTTCGAATCTGCGTGTTATCTGATATCTTTTCCTTCATACATTTTCTGGATCTTATCATCAGAATATCCAAGCTCTTCCAGGATCTCCTTCGTGTCGCTTCCCACATTCCTTGACTCCCTGCATGGGATCTTAGCCGGATCGATGGATGCAAAATGTACCGGACCGTTCGTAAATACCGTCTTTGTTCCATCCTGATATTCATGGAAATAAGTGTAATGGTTTGCCTGTACCTGCTCATCATACGGAACATCCTTAAAGTGATAGCAGATCTCATGCGGCAGATCATGGTCGTTTAAGATCTTGTGCCAGTATTCCACGGTCTGTTCCTTGAACACTTCATCGAGGATCTTGGTGAGGTCTGCTTTATTTGCATAATAGGCGTTCTGAGTTGAAAATCTCGGATCTTCTGCGAGTTCCGGATGACCGATGCAGCCGCAGAACTCCGGGAACCGTCTGTAATCCACGATCGCCAGATAGATCCACTCGCCGTCTTTACCCTGATATGTATTGCTGCATGCATGTGCGCAGTTGTACCTGTCTCTCGGGTACTCTCTTCCGTTGAAACCATTTAAAATACCGCAGGTGAAAATATAGGTTCCCATCTGAAGAAGCGACACATCGACCTTGTCGCCGACTCCGGTCTTTGTTCTCTTAAATAATGCTGCCGCGATTCCTCCGGCAAGAGAGATCGCAACACTGTGATCTCCCACCCCGGCAACCGTCATGATCGGCGGTCCTCCTGCCGGTGCAAAGTCTCTTAAAAATCCTGTTCTCGCACAGAACGCGGTATAATCGTATCCTGGGCGGTTCTTCTCAGCACCTTCACTGCCATATCCGAGAACAGACGCGTGTACCAGTTTCGGAAACTGATCCTTCAGCTGATCATAGGTCAGACCCATCTGTTCCAGCGCCTGGACCCTGTAGTTGGTCAGGAATACATCGGCTGTCGCAAGAAGCTTCATCATTGCCTCTTTTCCTTCCGGCGTACGCATATTGAACGCGACAAAGCGCTTATTGATGTTCTGCATATCAAAGTTGGGATTCGCATGTTCTGTATACGGGGAAAGCGAGGTTCCATACTGCTTTCTCCACGGATCTCCATTCATGGATTCTACTTTAATTACATCGGCCCCCCACTCTGCCAGGAGTCTCGCTGTCATCGGGCCGGCCAACATTGTCGATAACTCTACTACTTTAATTCCCTCTAACGGTTTCATATCTGCTATTCCTCCAGTCTCTATTTTTATTTCAGGGGCTTAACAGCCTTTAAATTCTGCCTTTCTCTTTTCCAGGAATGCCTGGGTCCCTTCTTTTCTGTCCTCGGTTCCAAAGGCAACTGTCTGGGCGATGCGCTCGAAAAGAAGACCCGTATTAATATCGGTATCCATTCCCACGTTGATCGCCATCTTTGCAAGTCTCGTCGCCACAGGTCCTTTCTTCATGATCTGTTCCGCCATGGCTTTCGCGGCTTCCATCAGTTCTTCTCTCGTGTCCCCTGTCACCTGGTTCACAAGTCCGATCAGCTTCGCCTCCTCGGCAGTGATGATCCTGCCCGTGTAGATCAGTTCTTTTGCTCTTCCGACTCCCACGAGTCTCGCAAGTCTCTGTGTGCCTCCGGCTCCCGGAATAATACTCAGACTCGTCTCCGGCTGTCCGAATTTTGATCTTCCAGTCGCGATCCGGATATCGCACGCCATCGCCAGCTCACATCCACCGCCAAGCGCATATCCGTTGATCGCACATATTACCGGTTTATAGAGGTCTTCCAATGCTTTTAATGCAATTGTCGAAGTTCCCATCAGCATCTTCAGAGTCGGTCTGTCATGAATCTCCTGGATATCCGCACCGCTTGCAAGAGCCTTGTCCCCGGCTCCGCTGATAATGATGACCTGAACACTGTCATCATTCCCGGCAGCCTCAACAGCAGTCTGAATATCTTTCCACATTTCCGGGGAAAGAGCATTTCTCACTTCCGGTCTGTTTAATGTCAGATAAAGGATCCCATCTTTTACTTCATATAAGATATTTTTAAATTCCATCGTACCGCTTCTCCCTTCTTAGACTCTGTATTCGATCATCATATGCACAATTTTAACAATCAGCATTTGTAATATTTCTTGAGCAACAATTATGCCACAGATAAAATCTGATCTTTTTTCCATGAGTTGGTGCAATTTGCGTGCACTTTTTGTTTTTATTTTATCTGTTTGCACTTTTTGCACTTATTTGCACTTTTATTTTTGTCTTTTCAAGCCTTTTTCAATGTTTTACATCTTGGCACGCTTATTGCTGTTTAATTTAGGGCAGATTGCACACACACACTTGAGCATTTCTTCCAACCGGTCGATTTTGCTCATTACGCAAGGAGGATTCTATATGGAAACTGTTTATATTGTAGGTGCTGTCCGCACCGCAATCGGAAAATACGGCGGTTCCCTGAAAACCGTTCCGGCACACACGCTGGCAGCTGAAGTTATGAAAGAAGCTGTAAAGCGGGCCGGGATCCAGCCGGATATCATTGATGAAGTCATCCTCGGCGAAGTCCGTCAGAGCACAGAGGCATCAAATATTGCACGATCTGCTCTTCTCGAAGCCGGTTTCCCGGAGACGATTCCAGGCTTCACAGTCAACAGGCTCTGTGCCTCTTCCATGCAGGCAGTGAATTCCGGATGCCAGGAGATCTGGCTCGGCGAAGCCGACTGCATCGTTGCAGGCGGAACTGAGAATATGAGCCGTGCTCCGATCTATCTTCGCGGCACCCGCTGGGGCGGCAACAAGAACACACTGGTTGATTCCAACATTGAAGCCGGAACGACGGCCCAGCCATATTCCGTATATGGAAGCGGGCTCAGCATGTCAAAGACAGCTGAAAATGTCGCTGAACGTTTTCACATTTCAAAGGAAGAACAGGATGCCTTCGCAGTAGAAAGCCAGCACCGGGCTGCCGAGGCGATCGCTGCCGGATATTTTAAAGAAGAGATCCTTCCGATCGAAGTAAAGGAAAAGAAATCCAGTTTTATCTTCGATACCGATGAATTTGTAAAGCCGACAACTACCATGGAAGTACTTGCAAAGCTGAAACCGATCGTAAAACCTGACGGAACCGTAACTGCCGGAAATGCATGCGGTCTCAATGACGGTGCCGCCTGTCTCGTTCTTATGAGTGAGAAAAAGGTTAAAGAAACCGGCGTGAAGCCGCTCGCAAAGATCGTCGATGTCACAGCAGCTGCTCTTGATCCTGAGATCATGGGATACGGACCTGTCGTTTCAACAAAGAAGATCCTTGAACGGAATAACTGGAGTATTGCAGATCTCGACCTTGTTGAATTAAACGAGGCATTCGCAGCTCAGGCTGTTGCATGTATCCGTGATCTGGAACTCGATCCATTAAAAGTAAATATCAACGGCGGTGCTATTGCACTTGGACATCCGCTGGGATGCACCGGTGCCCGCCTGATCGTCACTCTGATCCATAACTTAAAGAGGACCGGAGGAAGAAAAGGACTTGCCACTCTCTGTATCGGAGGCGGACAGTCCATGGCAACTCTCATCGAGTTGTGCTGATCATGCCGAATCTTTTTCAATACAGAATGGATGCCTGTTTTGAAAATATCAGAAAGGAAAAGGTAACATTATGAATTCACAGGATTTAAAAACGATCGCTGTCATTGGGGCCGGAGCTATGGGACAGCAGATCGCAATGAATACAGCGATCAACGGCAGGAAGCTTGGATACAACGTGATCCTCTGTGACAGTTTTGAAAAGGCTGTTGAGAAAGCTTCTGCCTGGGCCGATACCTATCTGAACGAAAGCATATTTTATCATCGAAGCGATCATTGAGGATCTGAAAGTTAAACGTGAACTTTTCCAGAGAATCAGCCGGATCTGCAAACCAGATGCGATTCTCTCCACAAACAGTTCAAACATTGTAAGTTCCAAACTTGCTGATGTGACTGAAAATCCTTCCAGACTTCTGAATGTCCATTATTTCAATCCGGCACTCGTCATGAAGCTTGTGGAACTTGTAAAGGGACCGCACACTTCCGATGAAACGATCGAAATTGCGAAGGCATTCGCAGTGAACACTGGAAAAAGCCCGATCGTCATTCAGAAAGAGATTCCTGGATTCGTCGCAAACAGGATCAATGCAGCTGTCACTCACGAGGCTCTCCCTTCTCGAAAAGGGAATCGCAACGGTTGAAGATATTGATACTGCCTGTGAGAAAGGTTTGAACTATCCGATGGGACCGTTTAAATTAATGGATCTGACCGGAATCGATGTTTACTATTATGTTCGATGTGACCGCTATGCGGAGTCCCATGATCCGTTCGATGCACCTCATCCTCTCGCTGTTGAGAAATTTAAAAAGGGAGAATTTGGTAGAAAAACCGGAAAAGGATGGTATGATTATACAGATACGAAAAAATAAGAATCGAGGAAATGCTTATGAAATTTGTATTGACACAACCACTTGACGAAGCCGCAATGAAGGTCCTAAAGGAAGCTGGTGCCGACGTTTATATTGCCAATTCTCCGGATCTTCCTTCCTATATTGATAAGATCCAGGAAGCCGATGCCCTGGTCATCCGTGTCGGACAGTGTACCGCAGAAGTGATCGATGCCTGCCCGAATTTAAAGGTGATCGGAATCACCGGTGTCGGATATGACCGTGTTGACGTTGCACATGCCTCAGGCAAAAAGCTCCCGGTGGTCTTCACTCCAGGTGCAAACAGTCTCTCCGTTGCCGAACACACCGTCGCACTGATGTTTGCAGCGGCGAAAAATCTTTCCGAATCTGATGAGGAATTGCGAAAAGGGAACTGGAAGATCCGCGATGCCGGAAAAGCCATTGAGCTTTCCGGTAAGAAAGTTGGAATCATCGGTGTCGGTGCGATCGGTGCCAAGGTTGCAGCGATCTGCAAGGGAATCGGCATGGAGACCGCAGGGTTCAGTCATTCAAAGAACCGCGCAAAGGTGGAAGCTGCCGGATGTGAATACTATGAAAATATGGATGATCTCTTAAGAGACTGCGATTTTATCACGATCCACAATCCGCTGACACCGGAGACAACCAATATGATCTCCTCGAGAGAACTTCATCTTATGAAAAAGAGCGCGATCCTCATCAACACGAGCCGCGGTCCGATCGTAAATGAGAAGGACCTGGCAGATGCGCTGAACAACGATGTGATCGCAGCAGCCGGAATCGACGTATTCAGCGAGGAACCTGCTGTTCTCGATAATCCGGTCTTCCATTGTAAGAACACGATCGTAACGCCGCATCTTGCAGCTCTCACAAAAGAGGCGAAGGCAAGAATGCATGTTAACAGTGTCAAAGGATGTCTGGCGATCTTAAACGGAACTGAATGGCCGGATGTTGTCGACAAGAGCGTTTACAAGAAATAAATCATCCCATTACGATAGAAAGCGAGGATCTGTGTATGAATAAAAATTACGATTTAGCTGTTGGTGCAAAACGTCTTGAAAAAGTAACCCCTTCCCTGATCCGTACGATCCTTGACCGTGCTTCCGTTCTCCGTTCCGAGGGAAAGCCGGTAATTCCGTTCAGTGCAGGTGAGCCGGACTTCAACACTCCGTCCGATATCAAGGAAGCAGCGATCCGCGCGATCACAAACAATCAGAGTAAATATACTTCCAACCGCGGATATCCGGCTTTAAGAAAAGTTCTTCACGACTATATCAAACGTGAGACAACCGTCGATTATGATCCGGAGACAGAGATTCTTGTCACAAGCAGTGCCGCTGAGGCTCTCAACAATGCGATCATGACTTTCGTCGATGAAGGCGATGATGTTATTGTTTTCACTCCGTCCTTCGTCTCCTATAAATGTCTCGTCAATATGTGCGGCGGCAACTTTGTTGACATTCCGTTGGACGGTGCAAAAGGATATCAGCTGGATATTGAGGCTGTAAAGAAAGCGATCACGGATAAGACAAAAATGGTGATCATCAACAACCCGTGCAACCCGACCGGTGCTGTTTTCGATTATGATTCACTGAAAGAGCTCTGTGAACTTGCTGTTGAGCACAACTTCCTGATCCTCTCCGATGAGATCTACAGCCGTCTGGTATACGACGGAGCAACCTTCTACTCCATTGCTTCCTTCCCGGGAATGAAGGACCACAGCATTATCATCAGTGGATTCTCGAAAACCTTTGCAATGACTGGCTGGCGTATCGGATATCTTTCTACAGCAAAGAAATTTGCGGACAAAATCCTTCGTACCCATCAGTATTCCACAACCTGCTCTCCGACTTTCATCCAGGTAGCCCTCTCCGAGGCAATGGACACCAAGCGTACCAGAAAAGAAGTTGTTGAGATGCACGATGCATTTGCAAAACGCAGACAGATGTTCATGGATGGTCTTGATGAGATTCCGGGACTTTCCTACAGCAAACCGTACGGCGCATTCTACATCATGGTAGACGTATCCGGTCTCGGTATGACGAGTTCCGAATTCTCCCAGAAATTGCTGGAAGAGAAATATGTTGCAACTGTTCCGGCTATCGGCCTTGGCGAAACCACCGGTAAATATGTTCGTATCTCCTACGCAACATCCGATGAAAATATTAAAGAAGGCCTTCGCCGGATAAAGGAGATGGTTTCTGAGCTTAAGAAATAATGTTGCCCACAGGATCTTTTCTTTGCCGGATCCTGCAAGACCATGACCACCCATGGTAAAACAGCCATGGATGGTTCCCCTGTTTCACACATTTACATATGGAGGGATATACATGGAGAAAAAGACTGAGAACATTCGTATTTCATTGACTGATTCCATTATTTTGATGCTCGTCATCATTGCAGAGATCGTCTTCTGCGTAAGAGGCGGCCTGAATCTGGCTGTTCCGCTTCTTCTGACCTGGCTCATTATTTTCCTGTACTGTAAGATCCGCAAGCTTCCATGGGATGTCGTTGAAGGATACGCTTTACAGGGTGTTCGTGATGGATTCCAATCTGTCTGCATCGTTGCAGCTGTCGGCTGTCTGATCGGAACATGGATCCTCGGCGGAACGATTCCTACCATGATCTATTATGGACTGAAACTCATCAACCCGAACATTTTCCTTCCGTGCACATTAATCCTCTGCTCTATCCTGTCGGTATTCACAGGAACTTCCTATGGTTCCGCAGCATCCGCAGGACTTGCCTGCATGGGAATTGGTCTTTCCATGGGATTTCCTCCGGGACTGGTTGCCGGTGCAGTTATCTCCGGTGCTCTTTTCGGTGATAAGATGTCCCCGTTCTCTGATACTACAAACCTTGCACCTGCGATGGCAGGCGGCACACTTTTCGGGCATATCCGTTCCATGTGCTATACCACTCTTCCGGGCTGGCTGATCTGTCTCGTGATCTTTGGTATCGCAGGTGCCCGCTATTCCGTTGCAGACTATGATCCGACTACAGTTATCGAATACATGGGCGGTCTTGCTGATAACTTCAACATCGGCATTATTCCGCTGATCCCGATCGTTCTTGTTATCGTGATGCTGCTCTTCAAGATCCCGGCACTTCCGACGATCCTCATCGGCGCGCTTCTCGGAGCCGGTTCCGCTATGATCTCCCAGGGCGCAGGAATTCTCGACTGCATCAAAGTCATGCACAAAGGATTCTCCATTGACTCCGGCATCTTCCTTGTCGATAAGCTTTTAAACCGCGGCGGACTTTCCAGCATGTACGATATCATGATGATCATGATCTTTGCCATGGGACTTGGCGGCATGCTTGACCGTATGGGCGTACTCATGAATCTGATCGGTGGACTTGTGAAACGGATCCATACAGTATTCCACCTCGTACTCAGTACAATGCTCGTATCCTATATCTCCGGTGCGATCGGATGTACAATGTCCATGGCACACGTTGTAACAGGTAAACTCTTTGCTCCGATCTACAAAAAAGAAGGCGTTGATCCGAATGTCCTTTCCAGAACCATGGAGGACTGCGGTACCTTAGGCGGAACATTGATGCCGTGGCATACAAACGCGGTATACTTTACAGGAACTCTCGGAGTCCTCTACTCCCAGTATATCCCTTGGGTTCTCTTATGCTACATCGTTCCGATCCTGTCCCTGATCGCAGCAGCTACCGGATACGGTATCTGGTATGTTGATCCGGAAACAGGAAAACGGATCCCGAAAGATCAGGCACCGATCAACAAAAAATCATAACTTCTTTCAGGTCTCAACGGCGAGGAGCTTCTTTGCTTCCCGCCGTTTTTTCAAAGGAGGTATCACGTATTTATGGATCGAATGGATTTAAACTGCTATAACAGCCGTCTTGAGATCAATCTGAGCCGGATTGGGCGCAACATTGATAAAATAAGAGCTTACACCGGTGGGCTGGGGCTGATCCCTGTCGTAAAAAGCAACGCTTACGGCTACGGAACTGCCGCCGTCGCGAATTTCCTTGTCCACCGCTGCGGGATCCGTTTTCTGGCCGTTGCCCGTCTCTTTGAGGCATGCCAGATCCAGGATTCCGGCTGTCCGGACTGCGGGATCTTAATTCTTGGCCCCGTTCCTGCTTTCCAGATCCCCACGATCGTCAAACGTAAGATCGAAATTCCGCTCTTCCGCGTCGAAGACGCAAAACGCCTCAGCGAAGAGGCAAAAAAGCAGGGACTGGCTTCCGTGAAAGCCCACATTAAGATCGAGACCGGCATGAACCGGATCGGTGCACGGCCTGGGAAAGAACTTTCTGACCTTCTCTCCTGTATAAAAGGACTCGGTAATATTGAAATCGACGGTGTTTTCACACACTTCG
>ENA-UPWS01001560-UPWS01001560.1-human-gut-metagenome-genome-assembly--contig:-NODE-1560-length-12936-cov-3.640019_pt1 | contig 12936 bp, 14 predicted proteins | sample MGYA00250054_ERZ773384 | MGnify/ENA primary metagenome ERZ773384 (study PRJEB29103, sample SAMN06111979) | human gut metagenome | biome: human gut; feature: ankylosing spondylitis patient; material... | reverse complement strand
GGATTCGAACCCATGCGCCCTTTCGGACAAACGGTTTTCAAGACCGCCTCGTTATGACCACTTCGATACCTCTCCGTGTTCTTGTCTCAAATCAGTGCAGAAATAATATTACCATCTGCTTCCACCAATGTCAACACTTTTTTTCACTTTTTCTATTTAAGTATAATTCCGCTGCCATAATGTCTTCAGGCGTCGTGATTTTCAGGTTCTGATAACTTCCCTCAATCACACGAACCTGCTCTCCAAATGCAGTCTCCAGCATCATCGCATCATCTGTGACGGCAGAATCTCCCTGTGCCATCACCTTCTCATACGCCTTCCGGATCCGTCCGTAGGGAAATGTCTGCGGGGTCTGGACCTGCCACAGGCTGCTCCGCTCGGGCGTCTCTTTTGCAAAGCCATCCGCCCCGACCACTTTGATCGTGTCCTTTACCGGCATTCCCACCACGCAGGAATCCCCCTCTCTGACGCACGCTATGGACCGGCTGATGATATCGGCGGTAACAAGCGGTCTCGCCCCGTCATGGATCAGCACGTAATCGCTCCCGTCCGCCGCCTTAAGCCCTTCATACACAGAATGGTAGCGTTCCCGTCCGCCTTCCACGACCGCACAGACCTTTTGGATATGATATTTTTCAACAATCTCTTTTCTGCAGTAATCGATCTCTCCTGCCCCCACTACGGCGACAATGTCGGTTACCGCGCTCTCTGCAAACGCCTGCAGCGCATAAAAAAGCACCGGGCGGCCGGCAAGCATCATATACTGCTTGTGCACATCACTGTGCATCCGTTTTCCCGCCCCGGCTGCAAGTACCACTGCTGTTATTTTTTCCACTATCGCTCCCCCAGCTTCAGATTCGGGACCGCATTCAGATCCAGTCCGTCCCTCTGACCGCGCATGAAATCATAATATGCCGCCACACCGATCATCGCCGCATTATCGGTGCAGAAAATCGGCGACGGATGATAAAATGCCACGCCCTTCTTCTCGCACGCCGCACGCATTCCCTCACGCAGGGTGCCGTTGGACGCAACTCCACCCGCAATCGCAAATTTGTCCATTCCGAATTCATCAATCGCTTTCATGGCATTTCCGATCAGCACGTCCGTCACCGCTTTCTGGAAGGACGCCGCAATATCCGCCTGTACGATCGGAATGTTCTTCATTTTACAACCGTTTAAATAGTTGAGCACCGCAGACTTCAAGCCGCTGAAGCTGAAGTCATACGGGCCGTCCACGATTTTGGCGCGTGGGAACTCTACCGCATGCGGATTTCCCTCATGCGCCACTTTTTCAATCTTCGGTCCACCCGGATAGCCGAGTCCAATGGCACGCGCCACTTTGTCAAAAGCCTCTCCCGCCGCGTCGTCCCTCGTTTTTCCAAGGATCTCGTATTTTCCATAATCAAGCACCTTGACAAGATGTGTATGTCCGCCGGACACCACCAGGCATAGAAAAGGCGGCTCCAGATCTTTGTTCTCTATGTAATTGGCGCTGATGTGCCCCTCGATATGATGCACGCCCACCAGTGGCAGCTTTTTAGCATAGCTGATGGCTTTTGCCTCCGCCACTCCGACAAGCAGTGCTCCAACAAGCCCCGGGCCGTAGGTGACACCGATCGCATCCATATCATCCAGCGTCATCCCCGCATCCGAAAGTGCCTGTCCAATCACCTGATTGATTTTTTCAATGTGTTTGCGCGAGGCAATCTCCGGAACAACGCCACCATACAAGGTATGCAATGCAATCTGGGAGGATATCACATTTGATCTGACATCCCTTCCATTCACGACAACCGCTGCTGCCGTCTCATCGCACGAGCTTTCAATCGCCAATATTTTTATCTCATTACTGTTCATCGGAAGAATCTCCCTCCACCTGATAGAATACCAGAATCTTCCAGTCTCCATCGTCATCTTTTCTCAAAACATACATTTCGTTGGTACGGTCGAAGCTGTTGTTCTCATTCATAAAATAAGACGCCGTCACATAAGCGCACTCTCTCCCGTCCACCGTCTGATACACCACATCATTGCTGTCGCAGACATTGCTGCTGCGAATCGTTTTTGATTTGTTGTGGTAATCTTCAATATCCGCTTTCAGGTCGGAAAGATACTGATCCCGCGGATTGTTCTCCAACAGTTCGTCGTCCAGCAGCTTTCTCGCCTGATCCGCCAGCGACTCCAGTTCATCGTCCGTATAAGTATCATCATAGAAGCACTCCAGAATACGGTTGTAATACTTCACAACCTCACGCGGAGTTGCCGGATAGTTGGTATCCAGATTCTTCGTGATGAGCTTTTGTATCTCTGTCAGCTCCACCGTATCTTCCACCGATGTCCGTCTCTGTGTCGTAAAAAAGTAATACACGCCCACGATCAGTAAAATGATCAGTATTGTTATCACTGCCTTAATCACGCCACTCTTCTTCATTATGACAACCTCCCTTTTTCTTTAGTCCTCATCCTCAAACATCAATTCCACGTTTTTCCCGTCTTTTCCCAAAAACGCATCCGGGAAAATCTCACGCACCTGGGGCAGATAGTTCTCCGCGTGCACCAGAGACGGGGAGTAATGGGTCAGCCACATTTCCCTGACGCCGGCTCTCTTCGCCATGTCTGCTGCCTCATAGAATGTCATGTGTTTGTACTGCTTCGCCTTGACGAGCTTCTCCGGCTCCGCATACATTCCCTCGCAGATAAAAAGATCCGATCCCTCCGCCGCTGCCACGATCGATTCTGTCGGTCTGGTGTCCGTGCAGTACGTCATCTTGATGCCGCGTCTGGCTGGTCCGAGCACCATCTCCGGCGTATAGACCGTTCCATCTTCCCCGGACAGGATCTCTCCCTTCTGCAGACGGCTCCAGTATTTCTGCGGAATTGCCGCCGCACGCGCTCTCTCCACGTCAAACTTCCCTGCACGTTTTATTTCGACCGAATAACCGTAACAGGTAACATTATGATTGACACGAAATGCATGTATACAGTATCCATTGAGTTCCAGCCGCATTTCCGGTTCCGTAATCTCAATAAAACGTATTTCAAACGGAAGTTCCGGAGCAATCACCCGGAGCGCGTTCACCACCCGCTCCAGCCCCCGCGGACCGATCATGGTCAGCGGCTCGGTTCTGTCCGCATTTCCCATGGTGAGAAGCAGTCCCGGCAGTCCGCCGATGTGATCTCCGTGGTAATGGGTAAAACAGATGACATCAATGGGCTTAAACGTCAGTCCCTTTTCCTTGATCGCCACCTGTGTTCCCTCGCCGCAATCAATCAGCAGACTGCTGCCGTTGTAACGCAGCATAGCCGCCGTCAGAAAACGGCGGGGCAGCGGCATCATTCTTCCTGGTCCCAAGAGGCATACATCTAACATGAATAAACTCCTTTATCGCTATATCAGTTCTGTCTTTTGTTCCACCTCCGGCGCAATGGCAAACGTCCGCACCCAGGCGTCATAACACGGTTCGCACAGATCCATCCTGTGCACCGTACCGTCTTTTCGTTCGGAAAAATAGCCCCACTCTTTACAAATAGTAAGAAAGGAACTTTTTCCTGCTTCCCCTTCCGTACAGATCGGGCTGCCACATCGGTTGCAATAAATCACTCCGTTTCGTCTGCTCATTGATATATTCTCCATTCTATCGTCTGTTTCGCGCCGCTTTCTGCGCATCCGAAATTCCTTAGGAACTTCTAATATGAATCCGTCAGGATTCATTATATCATTGAGCCGCCGTGCAATCCCACAGGGAATTACAGGGCACAGACCATAATTCTGGCATCTTCTCTCGGGAATTCATAAAACCCCCGGCGGATACCCACCGAGGAAAATCCCTGCTTCTCGTACAAACGGATCGCCCCCTCATTCGACACGCGCACTTCAAGGACAATGCGGGCAATCTTGTGGTCTGCGGCACGTTTTTTCATCTCTGTGAGCAGCCCTTCCCCGATTCCACGCCTGCGGCATGCAGGATCCACAGCCACATTCGTGATCTCACCTTCATCGGCCGCAAGATACATTCCGATGTACCCCTGTATGACACCCGATTCCTCTGCCACCAGAAAGATCGTGTCAGGCAGACAAAGCGAATCCCAAAAAGCATTCTCACTCCACGGCTGCGAAAAAATCTCCGCCTCCAGAGACGCCACCTTCGCCGCATCTTCTGCCCTCATGCTCCGGATAATACTCATACGTTTTCCTTTCCTTTTGCGGCTTCCTGCTCCTTGCGCTCTCTTTCCGCCTGGGACAGCCGGAGATATTCCGGGCGGTGTTCCGCCGCGCTCTCCGTTTTTCCCTCTCTGTAATACTGCATGCCAAGCACAGCAACCGCGCCGGCCCGCTGCTTGTTCAGATGTGCGGGCGCATAGGAATGCGGCACCGTAAGCTGCTCCTCCAGATATGCCTTAAAAACCGGTACACCGTCTCCCAAAAATACGCCCGCCTCACCTCTGCTGTTGATGTCCGCCGCAATCTCATCGATTCCCACGGCACACTCTCCGCGCAGCACCTGCATGTCGTTTCCATCAAAACGGTACAAACCGGTATAGGTCTGATTTCTTCTTGCGTCCATAAGCGGGCATACCATATCCCGGTGTCCCACCAGATTGTATGCAAGTGCGTCCACCGTCGGCACATTGAGGATCGGCTTCTCCAACGCGAGTCCCAGACCTTTTGCCGTCGCCGAACCAATCCGAAGTCCCGTAAATGAGCCCGGTCCGCCTGCAACCGCTATTGCATCGATACTCGAAAGATCCAGTTCGATCATGCGCGCCACCTCATCCAGCATGGGAAGAAGGGTCTGTGAATGTGTCTTTTTATAGTTTACGGTATATTCTCCCAGAAGGTTGTCATCCTCCGCGATTGCAACGCTCGCCACCAGACCGGAACTGTCCAATCCTAATATTTTCATTTTCTGTCCTCCTGATGCTCTCTTATGGTAATTCTGCGATAATCAAATCCCATTTCCAGATCTTTTTCTATAGTAACTTCGCTGCGCCGCTCCGGCAAAATCTCTTCGATCAGATTCGCCCACTCGATCATGCACAGACCATCCCCGTAGAAATAATCCTCGTAGCCGATCTCATCCATCTCCTCGATGCCCCCGATGCGGTAAACGTCGAAATGATAAAACGGCATCCTGCCCTCCTCATATACCTGCACGATTGTAAAGGTCGGGCTGGAGACTGGCTCCGTGATGCCAAGTCCTTCCGCAATTCCCTGTGTGAAGACTGTCTTTCCGACGCCCAGATCTCCCACCAGCGTATAGACGTCGCCGGGCTTTGCCTCCGCGCCCAGGCGTTTTCCAAGCGCGTGCGTCTCTTCCGGCGAATATGTTTCATAGATCTTTTCTGTCATATTTTAAAATCCCCATTCTCTACTTCATCTTCAAACGGTACGCCGGCAGATGTGCCGCAGCCTGTGTCTGCAGTGCCGCGTAGCTTTCCCCCAGCTGTGCTCTCGGAATGACATAGGCATTGATCCGGCTGCTGTACACCAGAACGTTGTGCTTCGTCGCGACCATTTTATAGATCTGCTCCCACGGAAGCAGCGCACTCTCTTCCTTCTGTGATACGTGCAGCCCCTCCTCGTCCACCTCATAGTGCAGCGTTCCCCGCAGCACCTCGGACATTGCCAGTGTGCGCTTCGACCTTAGGTACAGGCTCACCGGAGGATAGACCAGAAATACGATGCCAAATACAATATATAATGCGGTGTATGCCGCCTCGATCTTCCCGCGGGTCACTCCTGCCACCACAAAAATCAGGATGGAAAACGCAATGGAAAACCACCCGTGAAATCCGGAGTAGGTCTGGTACATATTAAACCGGTACATATCTTCTGCTGTCAATGTAATATCAAACTTTAGCGGCATAACATTTCCTCCTGTCTATATCTAAGCCAGTATAGCATTTTTCATTCCAAAAGAAAAGGGGCTGTCGTCTAAGACAGCCCCTTTTCTAGCGGTTCGCTCCTTTCAGAATCGGCGAAATGTGTTTGTATACCAAGAATGTGATTACCACGGAAAACAGTCCCTTCACGATGGTAAACGGCATATTGAAGCACACCAGGCACTGCAGAATGCTCTTCATGGATGGTACGATCACCTGATAAGCGCCGAGCACAGCTTCTTCCGGCATAAAGTTGTAGTATACCGGATATACCAGGAAGTAGTTGGATACCACGGAAAATACACCCATGATCACCGCACCGAACAGGGATCCAATCAATGCGCTTCTGCGGCTCTTTTTGTGGCGGTAAATCAATCCTGCCGGAAGTACGAATGCTACGCCCAGAAGGAAGTTGGAAAGCTCACCGACGCCGCCGGTTGTTGTAATAAACAGATGAAGCACATTCTTGATCAGACAGATCAGAATGCCGCATACCGGTCCCATGGAAAATGCACCGATCAGTGCCGGGAGCTCTGAGAGATCCATCTTGATGAAAGCCGGCATAAACGGAACGGAAAAATCCAGGAACATTAAAATAAATGCTACTGCGGAAAGCATTGCCGTGACGCTCATGTAGCGAACGCTCGAAATACTGTTTGTTGTTGTCCTACCTGTGATTGTACTGTTTGTGTCCATAATGACTCGTCTCCTTTTCTCTGCAGGAATTCGAGGTATTCTCGCGTGTCAGCCGTCTTTCAACGGATTGCATTCCGGCAGCGGAACAGCGCTTATTCCCGCCACACAAAAAGCCCCGGATGATCTCTACATCCGGGGCGTTAAATTGCATTCTTAAGACCCTGCTGCCGCAGGTCCTCCTAACATGCTTCTCTTCTCTCATCCAGACTATACTGTCGGTCCCGGATTCACACCGGCTCAACTGCAACTGCAGCTCACGGACTGATCTGGCGTCTGCCAGAATCACCGTCGGTCGGGAATCTATGCTTCCATCTCTGTGAACTCATATCACCCTGCCCCGAAGAATTCCTATATTTATTTTGCTTCTATATTGTATGCCCATATGGGCATACTGTCAACCCTTTTTCTCTATCCGTTCAGCTTCATCGTCAGCTGGATGCGCTGCTTTTTCGGATCAACGCTTAATACTTTCACTTCCACAATATCCCCGACGCTGACAACTTCGAGCGGGTGCTTGATAAACTTGTCGCTCATCTGTGAAATATGCACCAGTCCGTCCTGATGAACACCAATATCGACAAACGCGCCAAAATCAATGACGTTGCGCACGGTTCCTTTCAGAATCATCCCCGGCGTCAGGTCTTTGATCTCAAGCACATCGCTGCGCAGAATCGGCTTTGGCATGTCCTCTCTCGGGTCTCTCGCCGGCTTCTCCAGCTCCTTGACGATGTCCTGCAGCGTCATCTCTCCCACACCCAGTTCTTCCGAGAGTTTTTTGTAGTCATGGATCTTTTTGGAAATGCCCTCTACCTTCCGCTCTTTTACGTCAGATAACGTATAATCCAGCCGCTTCAGAAGCTTCTTCGTGGCATCATAGCTCTCCGGGTGCACACCGGTCGCATCGAGCGGATTCTTTCCGTCACCGATCCGCAGGAATCCTGCGCACTGTTCATACGCCTTCGGTCCCAGCTTCGGCACCTTCAAAAGTCCGGCACGGGATGTGAATCTGCCGTTTTCCTCCCGATATGCCACAATATTTTTTGCCAGCGTCTTGCTGATGCCGGAGACGTATTCCAGAAGCGATGCCGATGCAGTGTTCAAATCCACGCCGACTTTGTTCACGCAATCCTCGACCACGCCGCCAAGTGCTTCGCCCAGCTTTTTCTGGTTCATGTCATGCTGATACTGTCCCACACCGATGGACTTCGGATCGATTTTAACAAGCTCCGCCAACGGATCCTGCAGACGGCGCGCCATGGACGCTGCGCTTCGCTGTCCCACGTCAAAATTCGGGAATTCCTCCGTGGCAAGCTTGCTGGCAGAATAGACTGACGCGCCCGCCTCATTGACAATAATGTACTGTACTTTTACCGGAAGTTCCTTTAACAGGTCCACAATGATCTGTTCGGATTCCCGCGATGCCGTTCCGTTTCCAAGGGAAATCAGGGTAATGTGATATTTGGCAATCAATTTCTTTAATACCGCTTTTGCCTCCGCCACTTTATTCTGCGGAGCCGTCGGATAAATCACCGTCGTATCAAGCACTTTTCCGGTCGGATCTACCACAGCAAGCTTACAGCCTGTCCGAAACGCCGGATCCCATCCGAGCACCACCTGTCCGGCAATCGGCGGCTGCATCAGCAGCTGCTCTAAGTTCTTTCCGAATACACGGATGGCGCCGTCCTCCGCACGCTCGGTCAGGTTACTCCGGATCTCACGCTCGATCGCCGGTGCAATCAGACGGTCATAGGCGTCTCTCACCACATCGCGCAGCACCTCATTCGTCTGCGGGTTGTCCCGGACAATCACCTTTTTCTCCAGATAGCGCAGAATATCCTCCTGCGGCGCTTCGATCTTCACGGTGAGGAATTTTTCTTTTTCTCCGCGGTTCACCGCCAGAATCCGGTGTCCGGCAAGCTTTGCCACCGGCTCGTCAAAATCGTAATACATCTCATAGACGGATTCCGTCTCCGGGTCTTTGGCAGTAGAGGTCATCCGGCCTTTTTTCACCGTGAGGTCACGGATGTGCGTACGGTAATCCGCCTCGTCAGAGATGGACTCCGCAATAATATCCGACGCTCCCGCAATCGCCTCCTCGGCGGTTGTAACTCCCTTTTCGGCATCCACGTATTTTGCCGCCTCTTCTATGAGCGGCGTTTTTATCATCTGCAGTGTAATCACACCGGCAAGCGGTTCCAGTCCCTTTTCCTTGGCGATCGTGGCGCGCGTTCTGCGCTTCGGCTTGTACGGGCGGTATAAATCCTCCAGCAGAACCATCGTCTCCGCCGAAAGGATCTGCGCTTTCAGTTCGTCCGTCAGCTTCCCCTGCTCCTCAATGCTGGCGAGCACCGTCTCCTTGCGCTCCTCCAGTCCTCTTAAATAGGTAAGGCGCTCCGACAGGTTACGAAGCACCTCATCGTTTAATGCGCCGGTCGCCTCCTTCCGGTAACGCGCAATAAAAGGAATGGTATTGCCTTCATCGATCAGCTTGACTGCTGCCTCTGTCTGATGGCGCTTAATCCCCAGTTCCTCAGAAATTTTTGCAATAATATCCATATCTGTCCTCCAAATTTTACCGAGTCTGCTCCCAGTATACCGAAAATCCGCTGTAATCTCAAGTGCCTTCCTCATTGTCTTTTTGGCTTTCCCATGTTACAATAGACAAAGTTATCCTGCGATATACTGGCAATACCGGCATATCGGGAAAGGTCTGATTATCATGAACAACAAACGACGTTCCCAGCGAATGGAAAATGCCGCTCTGCTTCTCGGCGTGATCGGGGCAGCTACTTTTTGTCTGGTCTATCCGGCACTGATCTGCGGATCTCTTGCCATCGTTTTTGCACTTTTATCCCGGGGCGGCGAGCGCACGCTGACCTCCCGCGCGAAAATTGCTCTGATCCTTGGCGCCATTGCCCTAGGCATTGTCCTCGCCATGATTATTTACACATTTGCGATTGCCGAATTATATTATGGCGGCGTGGAAAATATGGCGCGTCAGGTATACGGCACGCTCGGCATCGATTTTGATACACTGATGAATTCCCTAGGCCAGTAAATCCACATGCCACACAAACAGGGCAAGATTTTTGACCAGGCAGTTGACCACGATCAAAAGCAGGGCGATCCATATATAGACATCACGAAAGCGCAGGGCAATCCGTATCCGGCTTCCGCTCACGCGTTCAATGGTCTGGCTGATCATAAACCAGCCGCTAAGCAGCGCCGCATACGGCACAAACGGGTGCAGCACAAAGGAGCGCAGCCATTTGCCGGCAAGCAGCGCCCTGACGGCTCTTGTCCCGCCGCACCCGGGGCAGTACGCTCCGGTCAGCGCATGAAACGGGCAGGGCAGCAAAAATTTCCAGACCGGAATTCCTGTTACTCTGACAAACAAAAACAGCGCCGCGAAAATTCCCGCCGCGCACCAGCCCATAATATAAAAATCCCGGTCTACCCGTCTATCCGTCTGAAACATTCCGATCTCCATTCCTATCTTACTCCCTGCTATTATAACCGCCGCATTTTCGGTTGTAAAGCACGCGCACGTTTCTGGATTCCAAATCTCTTTAACTGCCAGTAGCATATCACGGTCTTCCATGCTATAATGTTCGCGAAGGCAAAAGTGAACATGTATCGAAGCCGAATGCAGATGCTTGCAGCTGCGGGCGGCTTCGGTGCATGTGAACGCGCCCGCGAGTCTGGGAAACCGAAGGTTTTCCAGACTTTTGCCGAAGCGCAAAAACCTTTACCAAACCATACACAAATATCACATCCACAGGAGTCTACACATGTCAAGATCATCCAGCGAATTAAAACGTATTTCACGCGACATTTTAAATAACCGTTATTCCGTACCGATGGCAGCATTTCTGACTGCCTCCTTAATTCCGACGCTCATCGAGATTCCGTTCTCCATGACGCTCGGCGATTATCCCGGCACTCCGCAGCTTATCATCAGCACGATTGCAGATATTTTAATTCTTCTGATCGCCCAGATGCTAGAGACCGGCGTTATGCTGGTTCATATGAATATGACGCGCGGTCAGACATACCGCATCCGTGATGTTTTTACACCGTTTCGCAATGGCGCAGAGCGCTTCTTTCTCGCTGCCGTTCTCTTCGATGTATTTCTGGTGATCGCAGGTATTCCTGCCATTGCCGGTGTTCTTTATTTTTATAAAACCGGTGTTTCCGGTCTCTCCGGTGCCCTGCTTGCTACCGGAAGCATCCTCGGTCTGATTTTTACTTTCTGTGTGTTGCTTACCTACCGCATGGTTTTCTTCTTTCTTTTAGACCATCCGCATTTAAGCGTGCGGGATGCTTTTCGCACCTGCCGTAAATTTATGCGCGGACGACGCAGGAAGCTGCTTTACATTTTATTCAGCTTTCTCGGCTGGGGCGCGCTTGCCATCTGCTCTTTTGGCATTGCGGCTCTCTGGATCAGTCCTTATATGACGCAGACGCTGCTCACTTTCTATCTCGACGGTACCGGCGAACTGGACCAGATTCCCGTCCGTGATTACGATCAGGAGGCAAGACGTTTCACCGGATCTATTTTTTGATATCTTATGGCAAATCAGAAGTTCTGATTTGCCATTTGTATATACGCAACTACCAATCATTTCACATCAGGAGGAGTTTACTATGAACGAAAAAGACGGAGCAATCCGCGACGCCAGCGTACTTGGCGTACCAAAAATGCTGATTCTTGGCCTGCAGCATATGTTTGCCATGTTCGGCGCAACCATTCTTGTACCAATTCTTGTCAACAGCTACTTCGGCGAAGATGTTCTACATGTACAGGTTACATTGATCTGTGCCGGTATCGGAACTTTATTTTTCCATCTATGTTCCAAATTCAAGGTTCCGGCGTTTCTCGGTTCTTCCTTTGCCTTCCTCGGCGGTTTTGCCACGATTGCAAACATGGATTCCGGTGTATTCGCCGACATGTCCAACGCTGACAAACTTTCCTATGCCTGCGGTGGAATTGTTGTCGCGGGTCTTTTATATCTGATTCTCGCGCTGATTATCAAGCTTGTCGGTGTCAAGAAGGTCATGCGTTTTCTTCCGCCGGTCGTAACCGGTCCGATCATCATCTGCATCGGACTGAGCCTTGCCGGTTCTGCCATCAACAACGCTTCCACCAACTGGCTTCTCGCCCTCATCGCTCTGGTTACGATCATTATTTTCAATATCTGGGGCAGGGGAATGTTTAAGATCATCCCGATTCTGATGGGCGTCATTATTTCTTATATTGCCGCATTGATCTTCAACGCCATGGGCATGACAAACGCAGACGGCTCCGCCATTCTTTCTTTTACCGACATCGCAAACGCTTCCTGGGTCGGCGTACCGGCATTTTCCCTCTGCAAATTCAATCTGTCCGCCATTTTGGTCATGGCTCCGATCGCACTCGCAACCATGATGGAACACATTGGCGATATTTCTGCCATCTCCGCGACGGTTGATCAGAATTTTATCGAAGATCCAGGACTTCACCGCACCCTGATCGGTGACGGACTCGCCACTTCCCTGTCCGCTCTCGTCGGAGGTCCCGCAAACACCACCTACGGCGAAAATACCGGCGTGCTCGAGCTGAGCAAGGTATACGATCCAAAGGTCATCCGCATCGCAGCCTGCTACGCCATCATCTTAAGCTTTATTCCGAAGATGGCTGCTGTGATCGGTTCCATGCCGTCCGCTATCATCGGCGGTGTCAGCTTCATGCTCTACGGTATGATCTCCGCCATCGGCGTCCGCAATGTTGTGGAAAATCATGTGGATTTTACGCAGTCACGCAATCTGATCATCGCAGGCGTGATCTTCGTGTGCGGTCTTGGTTTCTCCGACGGTCTTACCTTTACGATCGCCGGAACCTCCGTCACACTCACCGCGCTGGCAGTCGCAGCGATCGCAGGTATTTTCTTAAATGCCATCCTGCCGGGCAACGACTATCACTTCGGAAAAGACATCACAGGTGACGCGAACCGCGGTATTGACATGAAGCCGAATCTTCACGAAGATACCAGCTACGCAGATACAGAGGAATAAACATACCGCCAAAAGCGGAGGCGGCAGGGAACAGTGCCCGGATGATGTAAAAGTTTTCTGACGTTTCAGGATGCAGCCGGAGACGGTCATTCTGATCGCAAAATCCGGTATTTCTAATCCGCACCGCGTTTGACATCCTCGATGATCCGTGTCTTTCCAAGTTTTGAGCACTCCGCGAAATGTGGCCGCACTCCGCAGACAATTTAAGGGCTTTCGTGTGTGCCCCTTGTCGACACCGCTAAACAAAACATAACCGCGCGAAGCCGATGTCTGAGTTGGCATCTGCCCTATTTTCAATAG
>ENA-UPWS01001543-UPWS01001543.1-human-gut-metagenome-genome-assembly--contig:-NODE-1543-length-13049-cov-4.922525_pt1 | contig 13049 bp, 9 predicted proteins | sample MGYA00250054_ERZ773384 | MGnify/ENA primary metagenome ERZ773384 (study PRJEB29103, sample SAMN06111979) | human gut metagenome | biome: human gut; feature: ankylosing spondylitis patient; material... | reverse complement strand
CCGATCCCAATCCGCGGATAGTAATTACACCCACGAACAAATCTGGCAATTAAACAACGAGAAAAAACCGGCTTCACACTTTCAGAAAGAATATAGCAAGGTTCACCAAAGAAAGGCGAACAAACACAAAAGTGAATACACACACATATTCCTCTATCATCTCAAGCTAAATTACACACAAATTAGTTGTATTTAAATTCAGACTTTGAAGTGAAATTAAGCCTACTCATCCTCTCATTTTTTCAATTCATATAATAATAGGATTATCGTCCGGAGACAGGTCTTGTAATTCCTTGGACTCTAAAAGTACAGGAAAATACTCACACAACATTCCCGCATTGATCTCTTTCAGTAAATACTTCTCATTCCCCCAATGCGGAAAGAAGCGATACCCCTGAATGATCGACATCGGAACAGGAGCAAAGCAATAATACGATGACTAATATACAATATTTCATATCCTATTTTCCATTTTACAAGTTGAACCAATAATTCATCTTAATCATGAACGTATTCGTAGCGGGGAGTCCCCACATACGATCCAGATTACTTCCCCAGCCGGGCGAGTACCAGTTATCCCGGTTGGACATCCGGTGTTCCCATACGAAATAAAGCGTGGAGCCGGGCAAGTATTCCCAGCGGGCTACCAAGTTGGAACGGAACTCGTTGAACCGGAAATCCGGGTTGTTGAAAGCCATCCGCCCCTCTCCCTCACCGAGCGTGTAGACACCATCCGCATACGTCAAATGATCCGGATCGATACGCAGGAAACGGTTCTCAAAGGTATGCGACTTCGTATCCGCCGCTAATTTAAAATCATCGTATTTAGCGATAGAGGTGAACGGGGCGCCATAGAATTGAATGGAAATATCGGGGGTCACGTTCACTTGTAATTTCAGCGTGAGACCATAGGTCTTCTGATCCATGTGGCCCATAACATAAGCAGGGGCAGAGCCACGTGCGCCAAGCGGATGCGTCGTAGCCACATATTGCATCTCATCCGTATTCCATGCGTAATCCAGTTGCCCGGACAAATAGACATGGTTTCCCAAGCGGAAGGTCAGGCTCGGCGAGATCGTATTGAAGCGATTTCCCTCGAAATTATGATCGCCCTCGTATTTGAGCATGAACATCATTCGTTTCGCCTTATCGGTATTGAACTTAGCGGAAGTTAAGAAATAAGAACCGAAGCGAACATCCGGTCCCCCTCGCAATAAGCGGCTATCCAGCCAATTCCAAGCGAAGGTTTCCTTGACATCCCATTCATACCGGTTCATCGTCATACTTTGCCAACGCAAGGAAGCGTTGTTGCTAAAAGGAGTACCGCCGTAATTCCACATATTCTTTTGGGACAGGGTAAAGGCGTTGTACCGGAATATCTTCCAGATATCGGTCTGCCGATACATGATCTCCGTCTCATTCATCAGATAATCCGTCTCCTTCATATATCCCATATCATTCAAGTCGAAACCGGGTGACGACCAAGTAAAGGTCTCCGAGAAGTTCCATTTGGCGTTTCCTTTCCGTCCCACTTTCACATAACCACCCGTTCCGGTCAGGGAGCGACGGGTAGGATCCACCCCCAGATAATCGGCGGAGGAAGCCCTTTGATAATAATGCGCCACGCTATTCTGCAAGGCCGTGATCGCTCCGGCGCTACCATGCAAGGAACTCAACATTCCCTTTACATCTATATAATAAAGGCGATTCTTGAAATACTGGGTAAAATCAATACCCGCCGTGAAAGCGTTACGCACCATAAAATCTTCCAGATAAGGCTGATCCAAGGCACGGTTTACCGAAGTCACCATACCGCCCAGCAAGGTATTCCCCTTCCAGTTCTTTTGCACACGGGCCACGGTATAGTTTGTCAAAGGCTCCACGACTTCCACATCCTCCACCCCATTACGGGTAACCTTGGAGGAGGAACGTGCCGTCACACTCTCGATCACTCCGATCGTCAAGCCCCGTTTATTCGTACCCGTCAGTTTCAAAGCACCAATAATCGGCACATTCTCTTTCGTCTCGGCATAACTGCCTACGTTGTCTATACCCCGTGGCGTATAAGAGGGAGAGGCGCCGATCCTACGGGTATAAAACATCATATCGCTACCGTTCGCGAAATCCAAGATATGTTTTCCTTCCAAGAAGAAGGGGCGTTTCTCATCGTAAAACGTCTCGTAAGCCGTAAGGTTCATTACGGAGGGATCCAACTCCACTTGTCCGTAATCCGGATTGATCGTCATATCCAACGTATAATCCGAGAGGGCGAACTTAGCGTCCAAGCCCACGTTTCCTCCCCAGCTATGTCCTTTTTGATAAGGGCTGCCATCTATCCGGGGTTCCTGCCTGTATTTACCCATTACATACGGCAAGAACTCGATGCCGCGAGGCTTGGGAACAGAGTCCATGCCGCTCATGTTACCGAACGAAAAGACATGTCCGTTATTCTTCAAGGGAATCATGCTCCAATTTTGCACCTCGTTATTCCTACGTATGATACGGCGTATGTGCAAGCCCCAAACGCCATCCTCCGATTGCTGGTTATAGCGCAACTGGCTGAACGGGATACGCAGCTCGGCGGTCCAACTGGAATCCGCCCGATCAATATGCGTCCGGCCCTCCCAAACGGCGTTCCAGCTCTTATTGACATCCAACTTGTCGGTAACGATTAAATCGGTCTTATTCCCTCCCAGATTGATATTGAATTCCGGCGCCGCCCGATAATCATGGTAGGTATCGAAAGCGACACTGATCAAATCGCCCAGACTATTATCATCCCGGTTCCCGATAAAACGATTCATCTTATCCGGCACGGCGTCCTTACAATACACGCCTATATAGATATATTTATCATCATAGAAAAGTTTCACCCGGGTCGGAGATTGGGTGATCGCCCGCTCATAAGGGATAATCTGTACGAAACGATCCGACCATTCGCCTTGCTTCGTCCAAAAGTCCTCATCCAACTTACCGTCGATCGTAGGTTTCACTCCCGATACTTTCCGGATATTATAGGTACGTTTATACGCTTTCTCAAAGGGGACGATCGAATCTTGCTGGGCTTCGCACAACAACGAGATTCCTAAAAACACGAGTAGAGTCAGATATTTCATAATGGCCTAGACTATAAGATAACAATAAGCCTCAAAGATACACACTTCTTTTCAGAAAAGAACACATCTTCCTTAGATTTATCGCAACGAAGCCGAAGGCATACTTTCCGATACGTTCAATCACGGCGTGGCCGATTGGATCTATGGCGTGATGGGCCGGCAGGCGGTCGGCCGGAGATTTTTGGATCGTTTTGAAGCCGGCAGACGGTCTGCCGAAGGATTTTTAGCTGTTTTGGAGTCGGCAGACGGTTCGCCGGTGGATTTTTGATCACTTTGGAGCCGGCAGACGGTCCGCTGAAGGATTTTTAGCTGTTTTGGGGGCGGCAGGCCGTCTGCCGGTGGATTTTTGATTGTTTTGAAGCTGGCAGGCGGTCGGCCACGTCCCCATGAATAGCGTCACGATAAAAATCAACAACCGCCTCCCAACGCCCGGTACAGCAATATCTTCTTCCGGCATAAATCGGTGACGATATCGATATGCTCCAGCTCGCTATCCAGATAACGCTCCTCGGCAGAGAGAACCTCCAAGAAACCGGTATAGCTTAATTGGAACATCTCGCCGGCATTCACCACGGAACGCTGGTGAGCAAGGGATTCTTTCTCTTTCAAGCGGATACGCTCCGTTTGGGTCTGGCTGGCGCAATAGAGATCGAGCACCTCGGTGTAAGCGTTCAAAGCGGTCTCGTGGTATTGGGACAAGGCGATACGCTGGGAAGCCTTCGCCTCGTTCCACATCGAACGGATCTCATCGCGGCGGAAGATAGGAGCCGTGATACCCGCCGCCAAGTCGTACACCAAAGAGGCCGGCGAGTGGAACCACTTACCCACGTCAAACGCGTTGAAACCACCACTGGCGCCAAGCACCAACGAGGGATAGAAAGCCGCCTTCGCCGCTATCACATCCGCCTTGGAGGCGATCAGCTCCATCTCGGCGGAACGTACATCCGGACGCAATGTCAAGAGGTTCGCCGGAATCCCTTCCGACAAGGGAACCGGCAACTTGCGCAACTCATCGAATCCCATCCGGCGGATCTCGAAGGGGAAAACACCCAACAGGCAAGCGATCGCCCGCTCCTTCTCACCGATCAACTGATCGTTTTCCAGCAATTTACCCTCGATCGACAACACACGGGCATAAAACTGATCGACCGCCAACTGCGTCTCCGCCCCTTCCCTCTTCAACTGGCGGGTCAGCTCATGGGAACGACGGGCACTGGCCAACGCGTTCCGCAACACCTCCTTACGCCGGTCCAAGCCGATCAACTCATAATATTGAATCGCCAAATCGGAGATCAACATCGACTGGGCAAAACGGGTAGCCTCCACGGAAGCCATCCAACGAGCGGCGGCGGCCTGCTTCTTCCGGGTCAGTTTGCCCCAGATATCCGCTTCCCACTGAAAGCTCAAGCTCAAGCCGAAATCCCGGTAAGGGTCCGGTATATGCTTATCCTTCGGCAAGGAAGGCACGTTCGTCTCGCTATTCCCCACACCATCCATCGTATATTCACCGAAACGGTTCACGGAGGCTCCGATGTTCAAATTCACGTCCGGCAGCAAAAGCCCCTTCGCCCGCCGCAAGGCCGCGCGGCTCATGGCGATGCGCTCCATGCTCTGCCGGAAGGAATGATTATTGCGTAAAGCCACATCCACATAGCCTCGCAATAAGGTATCTTGGAAAAAGACATCCCACGACAACGGCTTCACGAACGTAGTGTCGTTCATTCCCATCTCGCCGGATTCCGGAAGCGAGATCCGCTCGTCCATCGATAGCTCGGGAGTCTTACAACCGGCCAAAGCGATCAGAGCCAAGGCGCAGCCTATCATTATATATCTCATCTTATCAATACACATACTCGTCTTCTTTAATTTGCTCTTTCTCTTTTCTCTTTTTAAAATAAGTAGCCAGCGACTCGAAGATCACGTAAAGCCCCGGGATCAAGAAGATACCGACAAACGTACCGATCAACATACCTCCGGCCGCCGCCGTACCGATCGAACGGTTCCCCAAGGCACCGGCTCCCGAGGCGATCGTCAATGGGATCAAGCCACTGATAAAAGCAAAGGAGGTCATCAATATCGGGCGCAAACGACTGGTAGCCCCTTGAATAGCGGCCCCCATCACGCAGACACCTTCCTTACGGCACTGGTTCGCCACCTCGATAATCAAGATCGCGTTCTTTCCCAGCAAACCGATCAACATCACCAACGCCACCTGCGCGTAAATGTTATTCTCCAGCCCTACCACGTACAGCAAGAAGAACGAGCCGAACACACCCGCCGGAAGCGACAGGATAACCGGAAGCGGAAGCAATAAGCTCTCGTATTGGGCGGCAAGCAACAGATAGACGAACGCCAAACAAATAGCGAAGATCACCAACGTTTGCCCGCCGGACTCTTTCTCTTCCTTCGCCACGCCGGACCATTCCGTATCATAACCACGGGGCAATACCTCGGCGGCGATCTCCTCGACAGCCGCCAACGCCTCACCCGAGCTGACACCCGGGGCGGCCTCGCCGGTAATCATGGCCGAGGTAAACAGGTTGTAACGGGTAATCTGGCTCGGGCCGTACACACGCTCCATCGTCATGAAGTTGGAGTAAGGCACCATATTCCCCTCCTTATTCTTAGCATACAGGCTGAACAAATCCTCCGGATTCATACGATACTCCGGAGCCGCTTGCAACATGACCTTGTACATCTGGCCGAAACGGACGAAGTTGGAGGAGTAGAAGCTACCTACATAGGATTGCAAGGTCTCCATGGACTCGTTCACGTTGATGCCTAGCTTGGCCGCCTTCGCCAAATCCACCCGGAGCAGATATTGCGGGAAATTCGGGTTGAAGCCGGAAGTGACACCGGTCAGGCGAGGATCCGCGTTCAGCTTCGCCACGAAGTTCTTGGCGACCTCATCCAGCTCGGCGAACGTACCGGCGGTCTTATCTTGCAGACGAAGCTCGAAACCGCTCGCGTTACCGAATCCCGGAACCGTAGGCGGCAGGAAGAACTGGATGTCCGCGTCCTTGATATGGGCGACGCGATCGGCGTACACGCTCATCAACTCCGCCGCCGTCTGCTCCCGTTGATCCCAAGGGGTCAGGTTAATCATACCCATACCGAAGCTGGCACCCTCCGTCTCGGTCATCAAGCTATAGCCGGCCAAGGTAGAGATCGTCTCCACCTCTTCCAACGGCAACAAAGCCGCTTGCACCTTGTTCAAGGCCGCTTCCGAACGCTCCAAGGTAGCTCCGGGAGGCGCGTCCACGTTCACATAGATCATACCTTGGTCCTCGTTCGGGATAAAGCCGGAAGGCAGCACGAACGTCATGCCCCACGTGGCCAGACAGAAAAGGATCAAGGTTGCGTACGTCAGCATCCGACGGTTCAAGAACCATCTTAAATTCAAGCGATAACGACGCTCCAAGAAATCATAACGGCGGTTAAAGCCCTCGAAGAAACGAGTCAGAAGGCCCTTCTTCGCCTTCTTCGAGTGGGATACCGGCTTCAGTAACAAGGCGCAAAGAGCCGGAGACAACGTCAAGGCGTTCACGCCGGAGATCACGATCGCCACGGCAAGCGTCAACGAGAACTGGCGATAGAAGATACCCACCGTACCATCCATGAAACCGACCGGGATAAACACGGCGGACATCACCAGCGTAATAGCGATAATCGCCCCTCCGATCTCACCGATCGCCTTTTTCGTCGCCTTCAACGGGGGCAGCTTCTCGTTGTGCATCTTCACGTGGACCGCCTCCACCACCACGATCGCGTTATCCACCACGATACCGATAGCGAGCACCAAGGCGAACAAAGTCAGCATATTGATCGAGAAACCCAGCATCTGCATAAAGAAGAACGTACCGATCAACGATACCGGAACGGCGATAGCGGGTATCAACGTAGACCGGAAATCCTGCAAGAAAAGATACACCACGATAAATACCAAGATAAACGCCTCCAGCAAGGTCTTGAGCACGACCGATATGGAAGCGTCCAAGAAACGGGATACGTCGTACGAGATATTATATTCCATACCCGGGGCAAACGTCGTTTCCTTCAATTCCTCCATCTTCGCCTTGATCTGCTGGATCACCTCACGGGCGTTCGAGCCCGGACGCTGCTTGATCATGATAGAGGCCGAGGGCTTTCCGTCCGTCATGGAGATCATATTATAATCCTCGGAATCAAACTCGATCGTAGCCACGTCTTTCAGGCGAAGCACGGAACCGTCCGGCAGGGCTTTCAAGACGATCTCGCCATACTCCTCCGGCGTGCTGAACTTACCGCTATACTGCAAGACGTATTGCAATTGCTGCGGGATCTTGTCGGAACTGATACCCGTCTTACCCGGCGCCGCCTCGATATTCTGCGAGCGGATCGCCTCCGTAACCTCTTGCGGCGACATATTATAAGCCGCCAATCGGTTCGGGTTCAGCCATACACGCATCGCATAGTCGCGGCTACCCATGATCTCCACGAATCCCACGCCGTCGATGCGCTTCAACTCACGCAAGATATTGATATCGGCGAAATTATATACGAATTTCTCCGTATGGGTACTATCCGAGCTCATGATGTTCAGGTACATCAACATACTGTTCACCTCCTTCTCCGTGATCACGCCGGCACGGATCACCTCTTCCGGAAGCTCATCCAGCACGGTGGTCACACGGTTCTGCACATTCACGGAAGCTACGTCCGGGTCGGTACCGACCTTGAAATAGATCGTAGTCAAGGACATACCGTCGTTCGTACAAACAGAGGTCATATAGGTCATTCCGGGCACGCCGTTGATGGCACGCTCCAGCGGGGTCGCCACCGTTTTCGCCATCACGTCGGCGTTCGCTCCGGTATAACGGGCGGTAACGGTAACGGATGGGGGCACGATATCCGGAAATTGGGTGATCGGCAAGGAGTTGATCGCCAGCAATCCCAAGAAGACAATTACCACCGAGATCACGCCCGATAAGATAGGGCGTCTGATAAATATTTCAAACATAGGGCTTACTTATTATTCTCGATTTCGTTAGACGATTCCAATTGACGACGGATCGTGGCTCCATCTACCATATCGGGATTGATAGTCATGCCGTCCGTGATCATCTGAACACCCTCGTAGACGATAACGGTCTGGTCCGGCAAATCCTGTGTCACGTAATAAGAACCGTGGCGAGCCAACGGCTCGAAGCTGCGTACGCTCACCTTTCCATCTTCCGCTACTGTATATACATAGGTGAAATCCTGAATCTCGAAAGTGGATTGCTGGGGAACCAAGACCACGTTCTCCATCTTGGTCAGCATCCGGATCTTACCGGATACGCCATGTCGCAGCAAACGTTCCGGGTTCGCGAAACGGGCACGGAAAGCGATCGATCCGGTACCCCGCTCAAAGTCGCCCTCCACGGTCTCTACCTTCCCTTTATACCGATAGGTGGATTGGTCGGAAAGGATCAGTTCCAGATTATTATACTCCGGCTGGTCGATACCGCTCAACTGCGTCCGTTTATATTCCAGATACTCCTTCTCGTTGATCTTGAAATAAGCGAACATATCCGATACGTCCGTCAAGGAGGTCAATAAGCTGCTCGGCGTAACCAAACTTCCCACCTTAAAGGGGATGCGGTCCACGTATCCCTCGAAAGGAGCCGTGATCGTCGTGTACGAGAAATTAGTCTCCGCACGTTGCAAACGGGATTTGGCCTGTTGCACCTGCAAGCGTGCCACGTCCGCCTCGGCCATCGCCTGCTCCAGACGGATCGGCGAGATGATATCTTTCTCCACCAAACGCTTGATGCGGTCTACCTCTACCTCCGCCATCTTCAACTCGGCTTGGGCCTGTTTGTGATGGGCTTGCGCCTCTTTCACCTCCTCGTACAATTCCGCCGAGGAAAGCTTGAAAAGCACCTGCCCTTTCTTCACGTGCTCGCCCTCGTCCACGAGGACGGCCTCCACGAATCCTTCCACTTTAGGTTTCACCTCTACAAACTGTACGGCTTGTACATCCGCTACATACGACTGCGGCACCTCGATCGTGGTCGTGGTTAACCGCATCACCGGCGTATGATCTTTCTTCCCGGACTTTTTCTCCCGGTTTTGGCTACAAGATACCCATACACAAGCCGTTAAGCATAGTAAGGGTAAATAGTTAGAAAACAATTTTATCCTCATAAAACTTATAGATTTATAATTATTTGAATACGACGAAAAGCACATAGGCGAATCACCCCATGCGCGACAATAAGAAACAGGTAAGTTCTGCTAAATCAGATAGGAACAGAACCAAACGAAATTCTGTGCTTTGTGTAGGTTATAAAATAAAGGAAGCTTGGCGCATTGCCGTAGTTCCAAGGAATGAATTAATTCATGTAAATCCAGAATCGTAAACAAGTCCCATATCAAATCGATCTCCAAGGCTCGAATTTGCACTTGCTCCTGACGTACCGTTCGCAAGGAGGCGTTATCGTCAAAATCCAACAATACATCGGGCGCCTCTTGATCGACCATTTCCATCGAGGTCGTGATAATATCCTCCGGAAAGAAATCGCTTCCAATGGAATAAAACTGTAACAGCACCAACATGATCATAAGCATGATACGCTGGTGAAGCCCAAAACGATTATTCACTGTTACATTTAGCATCTTTTATCTAATGGAGGCGCAAAGATAAACAATCTTTTTGGGAAGAAAAAACATTTCACCCGCATACGAGTATTGGTATCGCCCCACGCCGGTATAGGCATGAGGCGATGCCGGTATAGGCGTAGGGCTACACCAATACCGACACAGGCTCACGCCTATACCGGCACTTAAATATATGCCTTTACCTTCTCCCGATCCGTTTGTACCGTCTCGAATTCGGAGGACACGATACTGCTTCCCATCGGGACATTCTCATTGCGGTATTCCATTTTACTATATACGATACTTCGGGCGGACGTATGAAACTCTTTCGCTCCTGTTTCCGCCTCTATTTTCCCGATATTATTCTCACGTACGCCACATCCCGGCATGATGATGATCCGTCCGTCCGCACGTTTCACCAGCTCGGCGATCAAGGGGATTCCTTTCACGGCATCCGATTGCTGGCCGGAGGTCAAGATACGGTCGCATCCCAACTCGATTAGCTGCTCCAAGGCAGTGAATGGGTCCCGGCAAACATCGAAAGCACGATGACAAGTTACGGACAGAGGTTTTGCCGCCTCGATCAAGCGCCGCATCAAGGGTACATCGATATCCCCGTCTTTCGTAAGACAGCCGAAAACGACGCCATGCACCTTTAGCTCCTTGCACAGTTCTATATCCAATAGCATGGATTGCACCTCGGCTTCCGTATACAAGAAATCACCGCCTCTCGGACGGATAATCACATTGATATCGATCTTGGAAGTCAGAGCCTTCGCCGTCTTGATCTCTCCATAACTAGGTGTAGTTCCCCCTTCGGGTATCCCGGCGCAAAGCTCTACACGGGTAGCGCCTCCCGCCTCCGCCTCCACACAGCTTTGAGCGGAGTTCGCACATATCTCAATAATTCGTTTCATGTTTATTTAGTATTGTTGACGTACAAAATTACATAAATATCACCACTTGCTCAACAGAACCACAAATAACTATCCGATACCATTAAAAACACCCCTATTATGGATTAACAAAATAAAACAGAACTATCACCTTTACTATCAAAAAGGCAGCAAATTCGTATCTCCTTATCTATCTATGCCTTAGAAATTTGACTATAGCTTTCTGATTCGTCCAAATAAGAAACAAATTGGTCTATTTCGGAACTATAGCTAAATAGTTTAAAGTTTAACTAATCTCAAAAAGACACAAAAAGTTCTATTTTCAAGGATCGAAACGCCATAAAACGTAATATTGCAACGACATTTTAATAGGTTAAGATAAATAACAAATAGGCTTTATGGGAGAAATAAAAGGCTATATCTCACAGGTTATCGGCCCGGTAGTGGATATCCACTTTGATTATGGGACAGAAGAAACAGTAACCCTCCCCCGTATCCACGACGCCATGGAGATTTCCCGCCCGAACGGAAAGATCTTGATCGTCGAAGTTCAGCAACACATCGGGGAAAACACCGTCCGTACCGTAGCGATGGATACGACCGACGGATTGAGACGAGGCATGGAGGCCATGTCATACGGAATGCCCATCACCATGCCGACCGGCGACCAAGTCAAAGGACGTTTAATGAATGTCACAGGCGACCCTATCGACGGCATGGCCCAGCTTACTAAAGACGGGGCTCTTCCCATCCATCGTGAGCCTCCTAAATTCGAGGATCTGACAACGACCCAAGAGGTCCTGTACACGGGTATTAAAGTAATCGATTTATTGGAACCTTACGCCAAAGGAGGTAAGATCGGACTTTTCGGAGGAGCCGGAGTGGGCAAAACGGTATTGATCATGGAATTGATCAACAACATCGCAAAGAAAAACAACGGATTCTCCGTCTTCGCCGGTGTGGGTGAACGTACACGTGAAGGAAATGACCTATTGCGTGAAATGATCCAATCCGGTGTCATCCGATACGGCGAGGAGTTTAAGAAGAGTATGGAGGCAGGTAACTGGGACTTGTCGAAGATCGATTACGATGAATTGGCTAAGTCGCAAGCTACCTTGGTATTCGGGCAGATGAACGAACCGCCGGGCGCCCGCTCGTCCGTGGCCTTATCCGGTTTGACGATCGCCGAATCCTTCCGTGACAAAGCCTCTGAGGGAGAAAGAAAAGATATATTATTCTTCATCGACAATATCTTCCGTTTCACCCAAGCCGGTTCCGAGGTTTCCGCCTTGCTGGGGCGTATGCCTTCCGCCGTAGGTTACCAACCGACATTGGCCACGGAAATGGGTGCCATGCAAGAACGTATCACTTCAACCAAGAAGGGCTCCATCACCTCCGTACAGGCGGTGTATGTTCCTGCCGATGACTTGACGGACCCGGCTCCGGCGACTACCTTTACGCACTTGGACGCGACAACCGTCCTCAGCCGCAAGATCACGGAACTCGGTATCTATCCGGCCGTAGACCCGCTGGAATCTACCTCCCGCATCCTTGATCCGCTGATCGTAGGCAAGGAGCATTACGACACAGCGCAACAGGTAAAACAAATCCTGCAACGGAACAAGGAACTTCAAGATATCATATCCATCCTCGGTATGGAAGAACTTTCCGACGAGGACAGGCTAACGGTCAACCGGGCCCGCCGTGTACAACGTTTTCTGTCCCAGCCCTTCTCCGTGGCGGAACAATTCACTGGCGTACCCGGTGTCATGGTCTCTATAGAGGATACGATCCGGGGATTCAAGATGATCATGGACGGGGAAACGGATGACATACCCGAACAGGCATTCTTAAACGTAGGAACCATCGAGGATGTCTTGGAGAAGGCCAAGCAGCTGAAAGAACAAGCAAATTAATCGATATGAAACTGGAAATTGTATCACCGGACGGCATTCTTTTCGAAGGCGAGACCGAATCTGTCTCATTCCCGGGAGTTGCCGGTTCATTCGATATCTTGCCTCATCACGCCCCATTGATAGCAGCGTTGAAGGCGGGTACGATCCGGTTCGAGGCAAACGGCAAAAGACAAGAACAAACGATACAAAGCGGATTTGTAGAGGTAAAAGACGACATCCTATCCGTTTGCGTCGAATAAAAACATACGACAATGAATGGCAGATTAAAAATGAGGTTAATGGGTTTGATCACGTTTATCAACGTGGCAATAGGCGTTTCATTGGGTGGTTTATTATATACCATCTGGCCGGAACACTATTTCTCGTGGTATCCGTCCATTCCCTTCTTTTACTGGGTCATGGCCATGGCGATGACTTTCTTCCTAGACAATGAAATAAAATACAAGATACAATGAAACAATATGATTATAAAACAGTCAGCCGCACCATGCTCGGTGACT